>Ga0157364_1002889_pt1 | contig 16410 bp, 5 predicted proteins | sample AttsexASBM2_FD_111476 | JGI IMG/M metagenome (GOLD analysis project Ga0157364, IMG submission 111476) | Fungus gardens microbial communities from leaf cutter ant in Ribeirão Preto, State of São Paulo, Brazil - Atta sexdens ASBM2 | ecosystem: Host-associated > Fungi > Mycelium > Unclassified ...
CACACACACACACACACACACACACCATCAGGCGCCGTCGGGCGTTCCTCTGCGATTTCATCGTTGGATGGCGTATTAAAAGTAAAAATAAAATTATTGGAAACGGGCGGAATTCGGCATCTTCGTGCGGCTGTTCGTTCGACGGTTCCAGCCGGTAGATATAAACAGGCATGTTCATCAAGAATGCCCGGCTGCATGCTTGCTTGTCTACCTGGCTGCTTGCCCGTCTGCCTCGTATATATATTTTACTTGTCTTCCTACTCCGTGGATGGTCAGCTTCTGATAGTATTATATTCCTTGAGTAGTTTGGTTTTTTGTCTCGCTGTCGTAACACTTTTCACATCTGATAAAATCAAAATATCAATGATACCGCTCGAAAATGCTTGATAATAATTCTTATATATTCTTTATGTATTTAGCTGTTGTTTGCACGTTGATCAAAAAAATAATTATCTGTTTGTAATGTAATGTAATTATTGAGTATTTCGCACCAATATATTGTTATGAAAATATTTATATATTACGCAAAAATGATAAATGTTCATCATGATTAATTGCAATAAAATAATAAACTATATGGCAAAATACAGAGGATTTCACGTTATTGTATGATATTACATAATTTAATGATGACAATAGCAAATTCAGTTTGTATCTTTTTTTTATTAAAATCGCAACAAGACAACACTTTTAGCATCGATAACGGGATTAATACAACTCTGTAATTGATACAACTCTGACATATATATAGTATTTATGTACTAACAAAACTCTCAAACATATATTAGGTGTAGTAAAAAGAAATCCATTATTTTTGCATGAAATTGAATGGATAATATAAATAGGCAGCGAGATAAAAACTTGACTTATGATATAATTGCCAAACAACGTGATTACAATTCAAGAATCAATGATATAAAGTTAAAAGATTACGATATGATTTGTGGCACATTTCACCTTAACAAGAAGACCACCCTGATTCTCATAATATATTATTAACTCATAGAACTTGCATATTATTATATTGTAAGATATAATGAAAAGAACATGATAAAATATATTTTTAGAATTTCTTTAGCGTAATGATATACATCATGTATATTTATTATTTATATCCAATAATCTCGTCATTGAAAAATTAAAATACGATGATTAAAAAACTAAAATATCTAACTAAGTAAAGCAGATATTTTATGGCATAATTACCATCTATAAGCAAAGCAGATAATAAAAATTATTAAACAACTTTCAAGAATATATATCATAAAAGAAAAAGAGAGAAAATTACGTGGTTGAGACTATATAAAAAATTACATATATATTTAGTATCACGGATTATCGGATTATCAGTATGGTAATCAAAGTACTGACATTCCACGTGTACTTGGAAGGTTTCGAGAAACGCGTGCTTTCAACGAGAGCATAGGACCCGGTATGGCAGTCGATTAGCTCGGAAGCCTTTCAGCAAAGCAGTTTTATCTGCGTAATGATATCGTGTAAGAAGCGGATGAGGGACAGGAGAAAGAGAAGAACGAGTAACCGCCGCAGGGACTAGCTTTGAGACGTTGAATCCCGACGAGAAATATACCATGGTCGGTAGGCAAGACTTCGGGCAAGACTCTTAGAACGATGTTCATCGCATTCTTGACGTGAGTAAATAATTCCTAGTAGAAAACCGACTCCATTATGACGGGCGGACATATCTCTCGAAAGGCGGTCTATCGAAAGGGCATATGAAAGCAGCTTATCGCGGCGAATAGAATTATCAAGTCGCAATGAGCATGCTTCTTTCATACAAAGAAGGATAAGACGAAAATATCCTTCTAATTGCCTGCAATTAAAGCCTGCAAATAAAGGTTACATCATTCTACATGCATTTCATGATTCAGTAGTTCTTTTGAAAGGATTATTTAAATAGTAAAAAACAAATAATAATTTAATTTTTAAAAAGTTGTGATTTTATTTTTAATTGGTATTAAAAATTATTGATTAAATAAAAGTTTTTAAATAAAGAAATATTCTAATTAAAATTCTTTGAACAACGATATTAATGTTATTATTTTGCTTGTATCTAATTCAAACAAGAGGAAAATGTAATTAAGATGAAGGTCGATATGCTGGTCAATCGAGTATGCTGTACTATAGACTAAAACTGCACTTAGTAAGTAATTTCCAATGTATCGTCTTTTAAAATATATTCTTCGATGATATTATCTCGCAAAAGTATGCAATAAGACGTTTCGCGAAGAAGCAAAATCAGCGAAAAAAAAACACGAAACATGTTGACCTTTTTCCAGAGATATCTAACTCCATTACAACTAAAAGCTCGCATCGCACGATATCGTCTATTGAATTTTGTCTCTTGAATAGTGAATTTTCACGGTGGAGTATCGCATCAAGTGATAGTGGAACTTTGACGTCACTAACAAAGCAGAATTTTGAAACCTTAGTAAAGAAAGTCTTAGTAAAAGAATAAACATACGGTAATCGAATCGACTAATAGACAATCGTCAAAATATTTGTATACGTAAGCCAGGTGCATCTGTATCAATTTTATCCACATGCTTGCTTAAGTAGCTATGAACGGTCACAGTTACACGGCAATAAACACACTTGTTTTAAAGATAAGAACTGATCTTGGGATGTAATTCAAAGGGAAAAGGCAAGCGAGCTCTCTCTCCTCAAATGATCTCTTAAGTGCGGCAAGCACCGATCGCTAGTCTTCGCGATTAGAGAACATTTGGCAGCGTCGAGGTTACGATAGCGTTCCATCGTGACAAAGTTCGTCCAAATCGACAAAATGGAAATTCCGGTCGTTTCATACTCTGCCGTTTGTTCACTCGCGATAACAAAACGACGTAATCAATGGCACGTTATTTATTTTACGCTTGTGACAATTGTCACAAAACTCGGATATCACGTTGTTGAAAATCTGTTTACCCGTTTTATATCAAACTGCGTACCTATCATTCTATGTCGTGTATATAAGATTATCATTCGATAGATACGCTATAAATGTTCTCACTCGTGTGATACATGTAATAACGTTCCTGCGAAACGGCAATATAAAACGCGTACTCCAAATATACAACACCCAAATTGTCGTGGTAGTACAGCTACCATCTTGCCATCAAGTTCAATATAGCAAAGCTGACTATCCGATAAAGCGACTCCATTACGTTTCACCATCTTTTACGAGGCAACAATATAAACGAGCGAGTGTATCTAGAAAGATACGACAATGCACGCCTGCCGCGAAACGCTCAGGTTCCGGGCGAAAGCGGAATACGAGTTCCTTCCTTTTTGATGAAGTTTACGAGACACGTTTTCACGATCGCGATGTAAAGGCGAGGTCGCGCGTACCAGATGCGGTCGGCGGTTTTTGATTGTGTTTCGCAAAGACGTTAATAACACCCAAGCGCAGTTCAGCTGGTCGAGTTAAACGGTCCGGCGAAGGTGTAGCTCCTCCAGGTAACCGTAACTTGCATTTACATACCGGCATGTACCAGCGTACCCGACGTGGTATGCGCATGAATAAATATGTTGAGAGTCGAGTGACTTAAACAGTCTAAACACCGCCCGTATGGCAAACTCCGCGGGTGCGCTCGCGCCATCATTCCAAGATCCTTCGGGGTGAGTGCTTCGACCTCTCGTTAACTCTCGAGTCATCGTCGAAATTCCGCTCGCTTGTGGAAACAAAGGGCCTCGCGAAACCATACACGAACGCCTAATGAAACCGAGATTATAGTCGGACTTGGGGGATAGTAAATGGTATATCGAGATAGCTTATAGTTTCAGATGGTTGTACAAGGTTATACTATAACTACAGCAAGTTCTATTTCTGATTAGCTGTCGAATCTATATTAGACGTTACGACAAGGCAAAATCGATAGACAATGTTGAAGGTATTTATTGTTCAAACTATACATTCTTGAGAGAATATAGATAGAACTCAATACGCTTCTTCAATATAAAAAAGCCCATCAATTCTATTGTTATACATAGTCTATAACATCGTGTAATTCTGGATTATTGATTAGAAGATTTTGTAGTCACAGTTAAACATTAATCGATAAACTGTGAAACAAACTCCGCCTAGTCAGCCATCCTTTCGGCTACTCGGTTCAATTTGTGAAGTTAAGGAGCCGGCAAGTCAAACAGCAATTAGTAATTCGCAGCTGTGCGAACGATGATCGCTGTTTAACCCGCCGGCAAATGAGATTCCTACCGCACGTTCGCGCCAACTTGGCTAATATTTCACTTTAATCGTCGTACGTCAGCCGATGCGGATGACACCGAGGATACTTAGAAGACAGAGACAAAGAGACAAGCGTTTGTTTCCGCTCTGACAAATGCATCAAGAGCAAATGAAGAAAAATATTTGTACATAGAAAAGCATAAACATATATATAATAAATTACTTATAAAGTGCAAGAAAAATAGGATAATATGTGAAAATTTGAAAGCTTGGAAATTACAGGCAATAAAGATATCAAAAAAGAAGATAACTGTGAAAACAATACACATGATATATTGGAAAAATTAAACAGAAAATCATAAAGCATTCACATAAGAATAAGGTAAGGAAAAAAAATAATCATAGAAAAATAACATTCTTTCAACCTAATTAACTGTTGATAATAAAACCGCCTAAATATTAATGAGCATTAATCGCAATCGTTTTCTCTCGCCTTTTCTCCATTAATAAACGAAGGCTTATCGAGTCTCACCGCATCGGGATATTAGCGAGAATTTACAATCGATATACTAAGCGTTCACTGTAAATAGCCAACGCCTCGAGAACCGGTTCGTGTTACAGCATGCAACGCCACGTAGTTGCTGATAATAAGTGCACAAACATGAATTTAATAGCGCGAGATAGTCTGCGAATTGACTCACACCGCAAAACATGCACTTTCCGTCCGAAATTACGGTATTAGCCGCAACACTACTCGTAGCGCGCTATCGTGCCACTATCGATCGTCAGCTATCGATGCTAACGGCTGCCAGTCTTACAGACCCCTTATTTCCTGACAAATTACGATGCGCCATCGCGCCGGTCATTACATCATCGCACAAAGATTAAAGTGCGCATGTTATCGTATGTTTTGCAAAGAATCTCAGTTGATCAGAGAAAAGTTCTCTCTGATCGTTATTCAATATATAAATATAAGTATATAATACGTTAATAAATATAGTAAAAAAAAACCAATGAAATGAGAATTATATAACAATAATACATTTTAATTCTATAATAATCGTGTACGTTATTCGATTAATTCGATATTAATATAATCTTCCCTGAGTCCAAGTAATAATATAAAGTCGCGTAAAGGCCAATTTTAATCCTAGGGACAAATTATATTGCGAAAAATTAAGGATTAGAAATTAAATTATAACATAATGTAGCTTCACGTGCCGTAATCGCTTTATCGGCACTCATTTGTTAGGTACATACTAATAGAAATGATAGAAACCGATGATAAGCCTCGTCATTCACTGTAATCGCCAATAAACCATACTCTCAATGCAGCGTGAAGCGCCAAGAACTCCTACGACTCTTAAGTAACACTCCGACTTACACGAGCAAACTGCTTCCCGACACCGACAATTGCACGGGTTAAACGTAGCGCCATTGAGAAACAAACGATCTATCACGCACCGAGTACTTTAACAGGCCGTCGGGGCCGTTAACGACTGCCACCCCTGTTGTCCCTTTCTCACCGACAAGAATAGAAACAATTAAATCGTGTAAATCTTTAACGCTGCCGCTCCCCTGCTGGAACCATTTCCAACGCCTTTCATCAAATCGCTCTCGCGATTTTCAACATGACTCCATTTATCGTGTCGTGACAATTACAAGCAAGTCTCCAATTAATGCAAATGTCATCATTTCGAACTAATTTTCAAGAAAGATAGCAACTTTTTTCCTTATTTCCAAAATCATGAAAAAATTTACGTGTTTGCACAGATCTTCTATGAAAAAAGACATGTCAAAATCCTTAACTATACCTTAACATTCAAGCGCAACAATTAAACATAAAACAGTTTTCATGATGAAGTGCGAAGAGTTAGTATGCAAACGCTCCATTATTTTGATCCTTGATATTGCGAACAGAAAGTCATTGAGGTAAGTTCTTTGGTCAAAAAATTTTCCACGATTTGCGCATCATAACAATCGCTTCTTTCTCTTTCGCAGTCAATCCACGTGATAGCAACCCTCGCAGAATCACTCCTGTTGTCGGACGCAACCGCGCGAATCACCAGGGATGAAATCTGTGCTCCCGAAGAAGAGATGCAGAATAAGGAAAAAGGAGCGGCAGTGCTAAGTCGTGCGGCAGAGACGGACAGAGGGATTCATGTATAAGCGAGTGAGTTAGCAACTTCGGGCACTCGGCCCCGGTGTTTGCTCTCTTCGGGGTCTCGAGAGATGTTTGCATTGGCTCTGCACCTCGGCCCGCACGATGACTGACTGAAATGATTTTGTCGACGGCACGACTGGAGTGCACTTTTGTCAACATGCACAGCGCCATACAAAAGGAAATCATCGAGCAGCGTCGACGGCGGAAGCGACATGACTTGGGAGTTTCGTACTTGTTTTCGACATTACGAGTAATTGTCGTTAATAAAGGGATTCAAATGTAAATGATTTTACACATAGAAGCACAAGCTAAACGTTTACATATTACTATGTTACAAAATACATACTATGATACAAAATACATAACTTTGCACATATATAACTTTACATGTACGTATTCGCTAAAATACTTGCTCAAGATATTTGTAGAAGCATTAACTTGTAATTTCTGATCATTGTTCCAACGTTTCTCATGAATTAGTGGAATTAACAGAGCATTAGGCACATAAAGGATAAAATTATAGAGCACTATGATGATTAATGCGAAACTCTGTAACAAAGAGAAATGCGTCAGGAAGCGTTTATCGTTTCAGGACGATTACGGAAATCGTTTTGGACGGAAGAGAGAATTAGATGGTACGATTTTAACAATGCTCTGGAGATTTCACGTGGAGACTCCCATCCGTCCAAAGTTGTTCGAACTTTGCATTAAGTCGCAAGAGAACGAACGGAAGAAATCCCAATGGTGTTCGCACGAAGCGAAGAATCTCCGTTGTATTTACAGAAGAAAGTGGAAGTGGAACTCGAGAACGATGGTGATGAGGATTGAACAAACAAGAGAATCTCGAGCTCGAAGACGATGTCGGTCATCGTCATTAACACCGGATAATCCAACCACGAAATACATGCACCTGAAGTGCAGTCTGCTCTTTTTCTTCAATGATAAGTGTTGACGCTGCGAGAAAAAGTAAGAATGAACCGGCAGGTTTTTTTTTCTTTTGACTCGGTAAACATCTGTATAAATTACGCGTTTGCTCTATGGTAACTGTATAAATTATTCTATTTGTTCCTTGCATCCTCGCCATCGATCATCGTATAAAACAGAATTAATAAAGCGTTGATAAAGAAAATTCCGAGTTAACCAGCCGCGCAATCCTTTGTATCAAACCTGTTCTATTATATAGTTTGTACTAAATATAATTCTAATTTATAGATAAGCAATAGAACGATCTTAAAATATTCCTTAAAATATTATTTTTCCGATTTCGTTACGTTGATGTTTTCTTTCATCCTTTTGCATAAACGATCGTTATTTCTTTATGAACCGTAATACCGGTTTGCATAAGGACGATTGTAGATTTCGCGTTGTCGTAACTTTCTATCGCGTTCGCAAACGTAGAATTGCCATCCATTTTCTGCTCGAAGCGAGCGTCCGTAAGTTAAATATTATGTTTGCTGACGGAAGACGTTTCGAGTTCAGCCGAAGAATACGAAACGTGCCGATCTTGCAGCAGCAATATCGAGCGAGACCTGCGAAACGTCCGCTGGTAAATCGAAGCAGAAACGTAGCCAAATGATTTTTATTTCGCTTCCTTCCTCGCACTTCTGTTCAATAAATACGAATCACTGACGCGAACTACAAGTTTTTTTGGAATATGGTTGCCGGATTTCTTTTTTTATTTCCATTAAAGTCAAATATAAAAATGAACTTTTTAACTTGCATTATTCCGCTCGATCAAATCCATATATTACCTTATTCTTGTTTTTAAATTATCTTTTGCTTTTATTGTTTTGTTCAACTGTTTACTACACTATTATTTATAAAACATCGATGCTTTTAAAGATATGTGAATGTTCATACCATAATAATAAATTCAAATCTATGGATTTATTATGTCTAAATGACTATGTAGATCAGTTATCACTATCACAATGCCAAAATCACAAAACTCTTCACACAATGTTTTGTCATATTCAGAACAAAAGCATTAGAATTTAAAATATGTATAGTACAATTATTAATCATTATATCTATCATAGCATAAGATTACTATAATAGATATAATGATTAATATAATAATTGTAACATATATATTTTTATTATTGTTTTATATATCAGATTAAAGCATGATAAAAATTATACGTTATTTGTGCAATTTTTTCTTTATCGTTGCGACGGACAATGTATCTAATATAAATAGACAATGTAATATTAAGAAGTTAAAGTCAAGCTTAAAATGCACAGATCAATTAAATGATTAATTATTAATTTTAACAAATAATTTTAATTGTAACAATTTTCTATAAATCTCAATATTATCTTTAAATTATATTGAAAATGATAAATGCACATAGTTATATACATATATCATAACTGCAATAAAAAATTAGCTTAAATAATTATAGAATTAAAAAAGAATAAAAACCGGAAATGAAAACCTATTTTAAGAAATGGGACAACTTCTACACTTTTCTCATAAAACTGTTTTGAGACAAGATGTGCAGTTAAAAAAGTTTCCCCGTTTCTCGGACTATAGATCGGACTACGGATCGGACTAGAATCCAAATAGCACATTTAATAAGACAGAGTATGAAACGTTCTAACAATAACTAACAAAAAATCTTTAAAAAAATTAAGAAAAATAGCAGCTGTTTCAAAGTGTTCAATATTTGACTTATAAATTAAAGTTTTCTTGCAGTATAAATAAATAACATTTAAATTTTGTTTAAGTTTTAAATTACCTTAATTGAGATTTAAAGCTTAAAACTAAAATTTTAAATAAATCGTCGTTTTTAAAATACTAATAAATTAATCAAAAATAGATGCACTGTTAAGTATTAAAAGGTCAAATTTAAGCTGATTTCTTAAATTAAATAACATTGTTATTTTTAATTTCTAAGTGTGTCTCAAAATGTATTATTTTAATACAAAACATGGTTAAAAAACATATGGTTAAAAAAACAAACACATGTAATCAATTTATTTCTAGTTGAATTGCTTTTAAATTAAATAACGCTATTAACGTATGCGCTTAATGAATAATAAATTAAATTATAATCAAATTTAGTACACTCTTTAAATTAAATTGTATGAAACTCCATTATTTTAGTTAAATTAACGATATATTGATTAGGAACAATGGCGATTTATAAGAATGATTAAAAATAACTCAAATTTTGAGTTTGACAATTTGACATTATGGGTATAATTTAACAGTATATGCATGGCAGATTTAAAATATCAAATATAAGAATCTATAAAAAGAATAATATAATATTTTAGGACATTTTTTAAAGGACACTTAATGCTTTTTTTATTATTGCGCCTATGAACTAGCTTCTATCTCGAAAAATTCATCATATTATTCTCATTATCAATTACATTAATAATGTTGAAAGACTGGAAAAGGAAATAAACGGTAAATGTTAGTATGGAAAGATAAAGGGAATAATCGATAAAAGTTAGTGTGAAAAATGGAATAAAATGATGCTTATCCTGTTTTTGCAATTGTAAAATTAATTATCGAGATGTATAATAGATTATTCACACATTATGATCGATTCTTAAAGAAATGTTATGACAGATAAAAAAATTTCCATTTTCTCAACGCACTATTCGAAAATTTGTTACTTTATAACTCAAGGAAAAAGTATTAAATAGAAATAACTAATTAGCTAAAACAGCACATATTTACATTGTTTTAAAAAATCATCACTATTATATATACAGTATGTATATATAAATATGTTAAATCCATTTTATAATTTCAGGAAGCGATTCTTTGAATCGTTTAAGATGGTAAACATAAACTCTAAAATTGATAGATCCTAAAAGTGATTCAAAGAATCACCAGACTAGCGAATTAAAATTTATTTCAGGTACTATTTTGAATTTAAATTATAAATTCATAATATGTTTAATTAATTTTATCGTATTTTCAATTAAAATTTACAAAATTTAATATAAATAAATTCACATTTGCTCTTTTTTAATGATATTCTAATAATTGAAAGACCCAAATCCAATAACGTTCATAAGACAAGGAAATTCTCTTCGTAAGTAATTGTATTATTAACTTTACTCAAAATTATGCAAATTGTAACAACACTTTAGTTCTTTAGTAGTTCAGTTTCATAGAGTCATAACCAACAGACCTAATAGCGATTAAACTGCGACATTGCTAATGACAAGTAACTTTTATTTTGTACTTGAAGATGTATATAAAGATCAAAACTTTAAGAAACTAACTCTGAATAAAATTTTTCTGGAGACATGCTATTATATATAAATTATTAAATGTAATTAATTATGTAAAAATACAATGTCTCATAATGCGAAACGTCCAGAAACAGTCGTACCTCTCTCGTGCAGTAATATCTCGGGACACCGGGTAAAAAAGTTTGCCTCATAAGTAATTACGAGTTCAACCCCTCCTCCAAAACTTGTCCCCCGCCGCCCTCCTTCCATCGCGGCCGCGACTGCCGCAGCCACCCCCGGCGTTTCCGGCCGTATCTGACATCTCTGCCTCGATGTTTCTTCTTTCTTTTGCCCGCCACGTGGTTCCTGCCCCTTCCCTTCCTCTGGCCGCTAGCTACACCTTGCACTCCATCTCAGCAACACGTTTCTTGACAGAAAGTTAATAAAGTTTTCCAACTCGCATAAATCAACGACCTTCTTTAACCTCCGGCTTCACAAGCCTGTCAGGTACGTACTAGCAGCGCGGCAAACCCCGGTTATAAAGGCAACGAAGTTTAATGCGTTTCAATAAATTCCTCGAATACTCTTTCTACACTTTGCTGCATGTTCGTCCCGATCGTTCAGTTCGTCACTTTCAAGTTTTCTAGTAGCAACGAAAGTTCACTAAATTATGACGATCTGCTGCATACGCAATGCAGCAGATCAAATCAGAACGAAAAATACAAATTTACGTTATGCAATGACAACTTTTTAAATAAATATTAGTCGTTTGTAAACATAAATTTTTGAAATTTTTGCTTATATTCCACGATTAATAAAAATTTTATCGCGATATATCCCAGATGTTCAGAAGATTAACTTTATTAATCTTCTAAGCTATTTCATATATAAATAAAAAAAAATTCTATTTTTTTTAATGCTTTTAATTTGATTTTCTTTCGTAAGTCATTATTTAATATTGTCATTAAACCTATTAGAATAAATATCACGAATAATTTAATTACTAGAAAACTTTTTAAGATAGTGCATTTGGAACGGTAATCTTTCTTCGGTAATACCGACAATGATAGAGAAGATCCCAACGGTACCTGTTAATCTTAATTCTTTCGTCTGCTTCCCACGGGACATGAGACCGAAGACATTTGTGCACGATCATGCTTATTTTAACGAAGAAATGTTGAGTTATTTCGAAAAATTTTGGGATAAGACGTCGCCATTGTTTATCTAGTCTAGATTTATCAACAATAAAATCGAAATTTATTTTTGTAAATAACTTGACTAACGAACATACACGATTCCTAAATACGTTTTATTTCGCTTTATTACGTTCATTAAATTATATTAAATTGTCATAGAATGTAAATAATATACTTAAAAGATCATATAAATTATATAAAAGATTTAAGACATATTTTTTATAATAAAATTTAAATAAATATATTAAAAAAACTTTTTAATTTGTTGAAAATATTTACAATGTATACACACACATATATATATATATATATATATACAATATATATATATATTCAAGTTAAAATTGTATTAATTTTCTCATTAAAATAATGCCTTTTTCTACATTAGACTTAGATCATTTCTTTTCATTTACGGAATTGTGTGTGTGTGTATGTGTGAGAGAAAAAGAAAGAGATAAAATTTTCCTTTCAATTTTATCACGAAATAAGTAAAGAAGGAGATCCGCAGTACCGGCAAAAATCCGCGAATAAACATCATTTACGTTTTCATAATTAAGAGTAGTACAGAGACGGTACAAAGTCGGTCGCTCCTCTTGATTTTAATCCACGGCCTGGCATGAATTATGGACCGTAAGCTCCAGGAAAAAGCTCCAGGAGCTGTACCGGAAGTTAATCAGAGCATTTCTTTATGCCCGAAGGCACGCGAAACACGAATGTTCTCCTTCGCGGGAATAAACTTGAATTTCCTTACAGAAGACTAGTAAATTCGAACGTTGTTCTCTTGATTATACTACGAGTAAAAACAATTCTTTTTTTAAATAAATTACGACTAAATATTTTTGCTAGCAAATAAAAAATTGTTATAAATAACTTTCCATACAAAAATAACTGTATAGTTGCTATAAAATAAAACCAATATTTTATTTTGGTTAATTGATACCATGTCAGTTGGTATGTGCTATCCTTCTCTGAAAAGCTTTAGTTGGAAGAGCAAATTCGCGAATGGTAGATATCTAACGACGGAAAATATGATGATCTATAGACCAGTCGATAGCTGGCGAGACAAACGAGTTTATTATTCCCAAGAGAAGTTATCCTCATGGATCGTTAATACCAAGAATTATTGTGGGCTATTAAGCCATCGATTATATGGTTGAGTCATGGACGAAAAAGCGACCACGAAAAAAACTCTCAGGAAATCAATTAAGCAGAATACAATTACGAGGAATAACAATTTGTCGAGATATCGAATTCTCACATTATTACGATGAAGATAAATAGCAGACGTCGAAGACGCAAATACAAGAGAAATTCTTCTTGAAAATCTCGATGCTATTTGTTCCTATTTGTCACTTTTGGTTCATATCGTTTGTGAAATTGTTGGTAAAACCTTCTTAAGATAAAAGCAACACCTTTTTAAGATTATAATTAATAAATGCACGTTTAGTATTCAATAAACTAAAGATAAATAATTTTTATCATATGAAGATGATGTACTTTTTTTATTATAATGTATTTTTATTATTATTATAATCTTTTAAAATAAATTTTACAATTATAGAAATTTTAGAAATTGTTGTTATTTTTAATTATTTAATATTGAAACTAATTAATCGTAATAAAATTTAAAATCATTAATAATATTCTCTAATATTCAAATGTATATTCCGTTAATAAAACACAAAATCAGCAAAGAGTTGATAATGTGATCTGTAACTCAGGAAAAACTTTCCTAAAAAGATAGATATTTTTGAAATTAAGATTTAATAATAGACTGAAGACAAGGATTGGAAATATAATAAACTTTATATAATAACTAAAACTTAATAAAAAACTAAATATAACTTTTAAAACCTTAATCTTTTTAATCAAGTATCGAAAAAATGATAAATAGATGAATATCATCAAATAATGTGTCTCATCTCTTGTATAGTTCCTTTCATTTTATTTTTTCTGTTTTTCATTTTAAAAAAGCGAAACTTTCTATGCTTATTCACTTTCTTGATGTAATTTGGACGAAAAATTAATAAAAAATAATAATAAAAATTAAATTTGATTCAAAAAAGATTCAAGGCTCATACATGTATTACAAGTGAGCAGCGTACGCAATTAAGATAATGATTAGCAATTAGTATAATATATCAAAATGCTTCAATGTAATGTCAGGATATCGGAAAGTAGGACGACGCTAAGATGGTAATTAGCGCTTGAAGATGGTAAAATTCAATATGCTGTGTCAGCGGTAAAGCAGTGAATTGAAGTCGCTTAAAAGGAAGAGAAGGAGGAAGAAGAGAGGAAATAGGAATAGATTTAGCAGAACGCTGAAGTAAGTTCTTGTATCTTCCAAAATAGATATCAAAGCAGGTGCCAGCAGACCTGGCATTAATTAAAAGCCTTCCTGTCGCGCAGAAACTCCGAGGAACGATTCGGCGTATTTCCGAATAGCAATCGATCGAACATTTCTTCCATTGCCATTCGACGATTCAAATGAGTCCTCGTGTTTCCGCTTTGCGCACACGATTTACCATTGAGTGTAAAATTCATTCATCGTAAAAGCGCAATATTTCAGAAAACCAGACTAATTGATATTGAACATTTACTAAATTACGACATTTTTACATCGATAATTTCTTAAATCAATTTGACTTTGATATAATTCTCCTGACAAATGTACATCAGTTAAATAATACAGTTATTGATTTTGATAATTCTCTTGATAAAGTTTAATTCATAAATTTCTACTTGTACAACTATCATTAAGAAAATAAAAACAAGAAAAGGAAAATGGAAAATGAAAAATTGTTTAAATACATATTTAAATATATATGTTGAAACAATATATATGTTTTTCATTAATAAACTAATACAATATAATATATAAAATATATATTAATATATATTACAACTTTTTATAAAACTGACGCTTTCTATTCGATTTGTACACAATTTAGTTACAACTGTATTAACATTATCAGGTATCATTTTCATTTCAAATTATTTACTATTAAGTTGACACAGCCATTTCAGCACAATCGAATAAAAGTTGCACAGAAATTTAGTGCTTTTTTGTTGCTCTATTCCCGAATTTGTTGCTCCAGCCAATTTCGAAAAAACAATGGCTGTGCTAGCATAAGAATAAAGTTAGCACAGCCACACAAAAAAATATAAAAAAAATTAAAAAATAAACGGCAAAATTTTAAAGTAATTTAAATATTTACTTTAAAATTTTAAACAAATTAATTTTTGCTAATCTTCTTTAGAGAATATATGTAATTATTTTAGAAAATATATATAATTATTTTATCTAAATTTTGAGAAACTTTCCTTTTATCTAAATTAGATAAAAGGAGAGTTACTTAAAAATTACTTACAAATTTTATACAAATTTATTTTTACTAAGATCTTTAAAAAAATTACATAATTGTTTTAGAGAATATATATAATTACTTTAGAAAATATATAATTATTTTATACAATTATTTGATAAAATATAAAATTATTTAAATCATTTTATTTAATAATAATTTCAAAATAATCATTTTTAAATCAATGTCAAATTAAATGATTTAAAAACAAGCAAAAAAAGGATAATTTTACGCAAGTAAAAAAATAATATTTACCACAAGGTTGCTCCACCGGTGCCTGATGTCTCTTCCAGACCTCCTCCTCCTCTCAGAATATGATTAACATCTCGCACAGGACACTCGCGTAAAACACTCGCGAATAATAAAATATAATCGCGCGGACTATAATTTGAGTCTGATAATTTGAACGTCACTCCCGAAACGCGCGACGCGACGAACCGGCTGCGGTTCGTTCATTTTTAAATCGGCGGCGAGGGTACGTTAGCTTCCCTGGATTTTTACACGAAGAGAATGATTTTATTCAATATCTAAAAATTTATCTAGAATACATTATATTCAGATATATCCGAAAATTTTTAAATACTTTGAGAAAAAAACTTTTATTACCGAAATAGTTACGGTAAATTTTTAAACGGATCTCCGTATAGGATCGAAAAGTGCTCAAAAAAAAAATTTATTAATTATTAAATTTTTATTATTCATTGTAAAAGCAGGAATTGTGATTTTTTTACACTTTTTGAGAATATTCATATTAACATTGCTTTTTTATGATTCGTGTGTGATACCATTCGTATAGGCAAGTAGCCGTGTCGCCTGCCGCTCTTCTTCACTTTTCTTTTGAAAAGTATAGTCACGAAAAATACTAGATATAATACGAAAGTTTTATTTCATGAATATTCACATAATACGATCGATAGTAATTAATTATTCATAAAGCTTCGTATTACATTTAGCATTTTTTGTGATTACCTTTCGAAAGGGAATGTAAAGTAGAGCGGGACGCACTTCCTGCAAGGAACACTACCTGCCTGTACGAGCTTCGGTAAGACAATGACTGTACGGTAACTACGCGTAAACATGACGCGCCGCTCCGTGCCACCCAATGCCATCCCCACTTCAAGGTCACGCGCCGCTCGTCTAACTGTCGAAATATTACGCATATTACAAAATTAATAAGATAATCTACTCGTTTCAATATTCTTCGATGAATATTACACGATGCTTTATTATACAATTTACGTTTTATTTTTTGAATTCGTTACGCACACAACTAATCTATATCTTAGGCCG
>Ga0157364_1002890_pt1 | contig 16406 bp, 7 predicted proteins | sample AttsexASBM2_FD_111476 | JGI IMG/M metagenome (GOLD analysis project Ga0157364, IMG submission 111476) | Fungus gardens microbial communities from leaf cutter ant in Ribeirão Preto, State of São Paulo, Brazil - Atta sexdens ASBM2 | ecosystem: Host-associated > Fungi > Mycelium > Unclassified ...
GAGCCCTGTTTAGGGACCGGATATTTTGTAAACAAGCGCAAGCGAAGGGTCAATTAATTTCGCCCGGTTTTCCTGCTTCTCCTCGCTCGTACCCTTCCTATCACGCTATATCATCGTTCGCACGTCGTCGGTGGGATGGACAATAATTGTATCAAAAGATTCCGCGCAATTTCGAACAAATTCCGTTTTCGAATGGAAGTAAGTTTTCGTTCTTTTTCTTTTCCTCTCTCTCTCTCTCTCTCTCTCTCTCTCTCTCTTCCTTCTCCTTTTCTCTCTTTCTCTTCCTCTTTCGTTTTCTCCTACCGGAAAGCCCACCGTCTTGTGATGATGAATTCATCCGTGAAACTTAAACGCCATAGAATTGAATTTGCCAGAGATAATTACGAGGTAGATAATTGTTATGCGCCGATGTATCAAGTCAAGTGCAAGTTTCGCCAACACGTTGATTGACTCCAATTTAGCTGATCTTCTGTCTCTTTTTAGATTACACGCGTCCTATATATACTTAGAATTATAGTAGTTAATATAATTTCAACCGACCACAGAAGGTTTAACTGAATGAAATTAATTCTAATCACTGTTAATTAAACCAATCATTATTTTATTCTACACGCAGAACATGGATTAAAAAGTTTCTTCAAAATTTGGTTTGCATTTAATATTAATATTAATATAATTAATTAATTTAATATTAATATAATATTGATTTATTAATTCTAATTTTTCAAATCAAGTATCGCCTTTACAGTTTTTGCAATCTATTTTTCTCAATTATTTATCATTTTTCTTTATATATTATTATTCTTTATTATATTATTATTATTATTGTTATTCTCATATTATTTTATTATTTCATTTTTATTTGGTTTATCATTTTTCTTATTTATCTTAATTCTTTTGAGACTTAGATTTGTTAAAGGAAGCATATCTTTTGCATTCGACATTTACATGCAAGTACAAAAAACCTCCAAAAATTTTTAATCAATCTTTTTTCAAAAGTTAGATTTACAGAAATAATTTTCTTTTCAATTCAATTCGACTATTTTTTTTAAATCGTATCAAAAATATAATTTTATTTAAGTTCGTTGCTAATACGATTCGATTTGAAATTAGCCGCGCTAGATGTGATCTTGTCGTCATTGTGCCAAAATCCTTTCCGGTTTCCTCTCAACGATCATTTCCGTGAAGTTCGCGCGCGTACAGGTGCCTTTTCGTGCTGACGCTGATGCTCGATGCTCATTTTCATCGTCAAAATAAATTTTCATCGTCACATGATCAAAATTGAGGCTTGATATTCGTCAATTTCTATCAAGTGACTTATTTTAACGCCGAAAATGAGCATCAGCATGAAAACTGAAAAGGCACTTTACCGTCGTTCGAATGTCGTTGATCACGACTCGCGAATCGTATCAACGAAATGGCGTTTATACTTAGTTCCGCACCCGCGTTTGTGTTCGAATTGAAGTGTAAAGTGCCGATGTTACGTCGAAAACGTTTGTTAAAAAAGGATGCAGTTTTCGTGCAATCTTGAAATTGTTCCAGAAAGTCGAATATTTTTGGCGCAACGGTGAACAGAACGCTGTTTCGATGGTGAGTTTTTATGATTCTTTTCAGCGAAATTTCTTAATTGCCTTAATTAATTGAAATTATGATTGTTTTGTTTTCTTTCGAAAACGACAATAACATGAATTAATATTAGATATGAATGAATATTAGGATAATTCTTACGATATAATGTTTAAACGAATTTTTTTTTTAAATAAGATGAAATAAGAACAATTGGAAATTAACGTAATACTATGTTATTATTAAATCTTTTGTAAAGATATTAATATTTTTATTAAAAAAAAAATAATGCAAGAATTCATCTGGCATCGGTTTAGTTTTGTAATTGGTGCATCTAGAGTACATTTTACTTGACGTTTGCAGCGCTTGTAAGCATCACTTCATATCCTTGTTAAACATCTGATAAACAACAAGGACAATGATATTCACAGCATTGCGAATGCCTGAAAATGAATGGGCTCCGCACAATAAAAGGAATAGAGAAATAAGAATTTCAACACAATGTGTATTCCACAATATATATAATTTCTAATTTCTAATTTCTTTCTTAAATAGGTCGAAATTCTTATTCTCTGTTCTCTGTTTCTTTTATTGTGCGGAGTTTCTAACGTATTCCACATTTTCAAAATGGCGACTAATGCATATTCGCATGAATGTAGTCGCGCATCAATGCGCGCGCATTTCCTTTTTGCTTTGGTTCATTCTTTTCGGGATAAATGATTACGCAAGTTATTGGTGCATCTGCGTAATGCAGTACTGTAGACACCTTTAGTTTGCTAGTGTCTGTGTTTGTACCGCCAGAGAGAAACCTGAGTTTGAGAACTACGTGACTACATTTTCTGACACTATCGATAAAATCGTATTGTTGAAAATAAATGTGGTTCGCGACTGTACTAAATCTTCAGGACAGAATCCGACTATCTATAAGGAAGTCGAAACTAGGTTATGTGCACGTGAGATTATTGCATACAAAAGTATGTAATTAACTGTTGGAAACAGAATAATTAATTAATTAAGTTTGAGCGAGCACTCTAAGGTAGGTTTACTGAAAATTGGATTTATTTAAATTGATATGCTACAAATTTATTTTTTATCAATAATTGAATATGTATATGAAAAGTTATGTCAGGTTAAATTGATTATCATATTATCTTATCGCATGTTACTATCTAAAATATGAAGTTAACAATATATTTATTGAAAATAAAATTTTACAATAAAATAAACACAAGTTGTACTAGTATGCTAGAAACTCAAACAATATGAATAAATTGAATATGAATGAAAACTTTACTTAGATTAATTATTATGCTACCTATTTCTTATCACATGTCAGCTGAAGTAACAGTATATTTATTAAAAATAAAATTTTGCAATAAAGAAATAAATATAAATTGTATTATTATATTAGAAACTTTTAAATTTGATTAATTGTATATGTATTTATGTTTTTTTTCTCTAGCAATACATATAATCCAGACAGATAAAATCAAAATTACATTATTCCAATGGCTCCGATGAAACAAAAGCGATCATTTCATTATAAAAAGAGAAAAATCGATGAACGCTATGAAAAGCGACCAAAGCCAAAAAAAGAAAAATTCGATTTAAGGAAAGCCTCTTATATTAAAGAACGTGATGCAAAGAATGAAGAAATTGAAGCTCGCAGGCGAATAATGGAAGAGGAGAAAATACGTCAACGATTAGAGGAAAGTACTGACAGTTCTGAAGAAGAAGAAGTTGATCCTTGGATGCTTTATATATCTAAGTTATCTGGTTATAAGCACACAAATTTAGTAGAAAAATTAAGGAAGCCAATTGTGACAAGTTCGGAAAGTGAAAACGAAGATTCTGATACACAGAATAAAAATGAAACAGACTCGAAGGGAAAAATGAAAAAAATTAAGAGCATGAAAAAGAAAAACATTGAAGAAAAGAATGAAGAATCTGAAGCAAATGAAGAATCTTCTGATCAGGATGAAGAGATTTTATTCAGGATAAAAGAAGATGATTATGAAGATGCTGAGACTACTCAAGAAGACATTGGCCATTTGAGAGATCCATTCTCTTTGCATTTACGTAATGATATGGATGATGAACTGTATAAAGCAGTCTCTGCAACGCCACAGATTATAGAGACCACGACGTTATTATGGCCTACATTAGGGAATCTAATATGTCATATTCCAAAACCAGCTGTTGATTCAAACAACAAAGCAGTAAAAGTAAAAAAGCTTTTGGATGATGAAGAGAAACAATATACAAATTATGGTAAGCTTCCTATTCTGATTGAGAATGTCAACTGGAACAAATTGCATGTAAAATCACAGATTCAAAATAATTTGATTAAAACTAATTATAATAACATGAAGGATGCTGTAGAAAAAAATTCACCTTTGACTTCTCTTCAAAGGGAATTGTTTTCGGTGATAAATAATTATCAAGACTTACATTATCCTGGAAGAACATTTTCCAATGCTGATGAAATACGATTCGTTTATTGCCTGCATGTAATTAATCATGTTCTGAAGACCCGAACAAAAATACTGCATCATAATGCAAAATTAGCAAAGGCCAATCGTAATGGCATGGGAGAAGTTCCAGACGAGTACAAGGATCAGAGTTTAGTTAGACCCAAAGTACTTATAATAGTGCCATTCAAACATTCTTGTTTGAAGATAGTCGAGATGTTTATCTCGATTTTGTTTGGAGAAGACAAAGGCGGTTCTGTCATCAACAAGCTGCGATTCATGGAAGATTTTACTGGAAACGAATTAGCGATGCCCAAGAAGAATCCTAAACCAATAGATTACGAACTGACCTTGCAAGGAAATATCGACGACAAGTTCAAGATAGGCATGGCGCTTACCAAAAAAACTCTCAAGTTGTATACGAATTTCTATTCTTCCGACATTATAATCGGTTCGCCGTTGGGTCTCAGGAGAGTAGTAGGTGCAGAAGGCGAAACGGTGAGAGACTACGATTTCTTGTCATCTATAGAGTTGCTAATCATGGATCAGATTGACACGGTTCTCATGCAAAACTGGGATCATCTGTATCAAGTTTTGGATTACATGCATCTACAACCCAAAAAATCTCACGATATCGATTACTCTCGTCTCAGAAGTTGGTGCGTGAATGGCTGGACAAAGTATTACAGACAAACACTGATCTTCTCCAGTATCGAAACACCATATATAAACACGATGCTGATTAGGAAATGCTTTAACTACGCCGGCCAAGTGAAAGTACTGAATGCATTGGAACCAGGCTCGATTCATGACGTAATTATCAAAGTTCCACAGGTCTTCTACAGATTCGACACTTCCGATCTTTGTCAAGCTATTGATAGCAGACTGGATTTCTTCCTGAAAGAGATATTGCCGCGATACACGGATCCTATATACAATCACACATTAATCTATGTGCCGTGCTACTTCGACTTCGTATATCTGCGCAATCGCATGATGAAGGAGAAGATGAGTTTCACGATGATCAGCGAGTATACCCAGGATCGAAAGGTCGCCCGAGCGAGAGATATGTTCTTTCACAGCGACGCACATTTTCTCCTCTATACAGAACGCTGGCATTTCTGGCGCAGAACGAGGATAAAGGGTATCCGTCACCTTATATTCTACCAGTTGCCTACTTATCCACATTTCTACAGCGAAATATGTAATCTGATGGATAATCTGTATCAAAATCCACGTTCCGGCACAGAGTACAATATGTCTGTAACCGTTATTTATAACAAATTTGACGCTATAACTCTCGCCCAAATAGTGGGTCAGAGTAGAGCCACTAAAATGATAGAATCAGAATCTAAAGTACACACGATTAAATGTTGACTTGAATTATCTTTCTATATTTGTATATATCATGCGAAGAGATAATTATAAGTAATTTAATAATTACAAACGCGTAATTTTATACAACTGTGCTGTCGCTGTTAATAAAGTAATTATTTTAGAAATAAAATGTAAAATAATTATTTCAATAATAGGAGCTTTATTAATAATCATAAAAAACTTACATCATAAAAACATCGAGTAAATGTTAATCACGATAAAAAACACGTTAGAATTATAACGTATTTCTATTTTATCATTGCATATACTTCTCTTTCCAATATTAATAATTACAAAAATATTTTGATAGTTTTTTAACTATCAATATAATGAAGAAACTTGATGAAAAGAATCTAAACAAATGATCCTTCAAGAAAAATTACACTTGTAATTTAATCGTTTTATTACACAATGAATACAAAATTTGTTTGATTTATTTGAATTTATAGAAGAGATAAAGTCTGCGATGGAATATACATATATAATTTTCTCTGGAATTCCATTACTTATTGTTAATTTCTTCTATCGTATCTTCGCAATAGTGTGTGATTCACGTAATTCTATAGATAATTAAATACTTAAATTATTTCAATGTATTTAGTTTCTATATTTGTCTCAGTGAGTAGTTCCTAGTCTCTATTAGGTTCTCATTTGGCAAATTCAGATCAATATGATTTCTAACTTTTTCTGTTCATAAAGAACTAAAAGAGAATTGCTTCTCTAAATGTACTAATAGATATTGGTACTCTATTAGCGATTACTAGTTCGGTTTCCTTGCACTTTATTACTTTCGACACGAGATGTGAAAAGTCTGATCATACGTTCGTTTATGTAACACTCTCATCATCTTCGCTCGTAATGCTAGTGAAATTATGATAATTTCCTGTTGTCGATATTGATGTGAGCTCTACGGATGTCTCCCTGACGTCCGCAATTTCCGTGAAGACTTCCGAGAAACTTTTTTGTTGTTGAGTGATCGATAAATCAATTTGTTCCAATTGTTTATTTTCTACCGTCGTGGATCTCGCTGTCATCCTTTCGATCTGCGTTTCTGTGAAAAAAGAATATGATTAAATTGCAAAGATAATTGCAACACACACACACACACACACACACACACACACACACACACACACACACACCACACTAACCACATACAAAATATTTGTATGTGGTTACAGAAATACGTTACAGAAATTATATAGATTCATACAAGCATTTAAGAATCAGTTAGACCGTTTTAAGACATTGATTTCTATAGTTAGTATTATCATATATACGCAATCGACGTCGTTTAAGATATTGTTTACAGAAATTAATTTATGTTTAATTTTTTCAAACATTTTATAAAATGTAATATACTCGCAAGACAAATTTTTTATTTCTATTGATATTACAACGTAATTTTTTTTTATTTTAATAGTATAGGATATTTCTTTATGTTTTAAGCGAATTTTGTAAGATTAATATTTCACGAGGCATTTATATTTTCACACATGAAATTTATAGTGTACAGAGTTTTTCAAAATATTATATTTCTATTCTATATAAAACTTGTATGTTTTATATAAATTTATATTATTATATAAAACTTCTTAAGGCTTCTGGAGCTTTCAAAATTAATTTTTTATTGAAAAATGTCTTCTCATCGGAATGTGCCCCAATTATACGGAAAAAACAATTTTATTAAAGTATTTAAAAATTAGCTGAATATAAATCAGAAAATAAATGTTAAATTATCAAAATAATTTTGTAGGACGCTCAAACTGGTTGCTATCATGTCGAAATCTTTTACAGCATTGCTCATTATATTTGAGTATTGTGATTGTTCTGTATATAATAATTTTGATAGTTCAACAAAATTATTTCTAGATCTGTATCTATAGCTAGATTTTTAGATTCTTCGTAGAATGAAGTGTAGAATTATAATTCTATATGATTTTTAATGTATCAGCGTGAAATTCTCAACGAAGGTTCGCGTTGCAATGACAACGCCTTTACCGTTTGAGATTGATGGAGTCGTGAGGGAGTCGAGGGAAGGAGTCTTTGAACACTCCTGCTTGTCGATTCTCATCCTTCTAACTGCCTGATCCTTAGGATTCCAGACGAAAGTGTAATACAAGGAGAGCAGTATAGCAGCCATGCTGACAAATATGACATACGCGACCACTGTTAATACTCGTACCAGCTTCTGCTTGTGTTTCGGTTCATAGAGCTTATCTTTTCGTTCGTCCCCAGCGAAACGGATCTCATTAGATGCCGGCGGTTTGCTCTCGCGATTACCCAGGGTGCGACCGATGCTCGCCATCACATTGTGGGCGCTCATTTTTCGTGGCAATTGCATCCTTGACTTCGTGAAAATTCACGTCTCAATCGATGAGACGATCATCCCACGGATGGACCTCGACGAGAAGAACTCGAAAGAAATCGTATAAGTGCAGGCTTTTTCTCTTGGCTGAAAAGCAAACGTTCGTGATATTGATCGCGGAATAGTTTGTGTAAGAGTCGCAAATATTTTTTCGAAAAAAATTGTCGAAATCGTACAGCATTTTTAAGTTATTAACCATTTATCGTAACTGCCTATTAATTTTAATTCTAAAATATTTTTAGAAATAAATTCTTAGGAATGATATTTTTGATTGAATATTTTTTAGTAAATATTTCAACGATGCCGCATAACTAATCAATATAATTATAATTACGCTCTTAAATAATTTTTGACAGTTCTTTTTTACACTATATTTCCAAGTAAGCATACCTCGACGTTAAAACGTTCGCGCGTTTATTTCCAGCAGCATCACATGCTTCCGGGATGCTCGATTTGTCCTTGCGCCTTCGCAAATTCCATTTATAATTAAAGGTACTCTTGTTCGAATTATACTGTTCAATCACATCGCGAGTGAGAGACGTATTTCGCAGACGCGACAGGGCGTGCCTCGCTGAGACGAACTTCGCTCTCGCAAATTCGAGATTGTGCGGAGAAGGATTGACTCACGCGTTCGAGATCGATAAGCCGAGCTTTTGGCTCTTTCGTTTTCACCACGGAACTAAACACGCGCGTTTTATCGCTGGCTATTTCTGTGTGCCGGCTCTCGTGGATGGCCGTATCTCGCCCCGTACGTCGCGAATACGGAAAAAAAGCACACCCACCTCGGATAGGTGCACCGGGAAGCAGCACCCAGTGCGCAAACTCCGGAACCTTGATCAGCCCAGAGAGAAGCTTTTGCTTCTCACGCTAGCCAGAGGCTGATAAACTTATGAGGCTGCGAAGATCTCCATTTAAAATGATCGATTTTAGTAATAATAATTTTCAAACAATTTTTCCAAAAAATATATGTTTGAATAATTTTTGAATATTTATAAGATTTTTAAATATTTTTCGCGTTTCCTAAATAATGAAACAAAAAAGATCCGCAGTTTTCTTATAAGTGTATAGAAAATTAATCAGATATCTTAAGAAGGATTTCAAAAGTTTGACTCACATAAAACTTTCGAGAGCAAACTATAGTCATTTTTTTTTAAAGTTTTGTATTCTCTCTATTTATATTTTATATAATTTGAACAAGTACTATTATTATTTGAAAATTTTTTACTCACTGGAGTTTAAATCATTCAAAATTCACAAATCTATAAGAAACAACTAAAGAAAATAAAAAAAGAATACAAAAATATTTTTTGACGCGTAAAAGAGAATTATTTGTTATAGATGATTTTATATGAATAGTGGAATAATAATATATAAATGTACTTAATTTGAAAAAAAAATCTCAAATATTTCGCAAATTAAATCCATTTATATTCATTATCTTTCTACACCTGTTAGCTTTTTTTTTCTCTAAATGTGCAATAGATACAAGTTTATAATTAAAAGTTTAAAAAATGGATTACAGATGTAATTAATTTTTTTGTCGTAGAAAATAACGTAAAAGCATGCAACATTTTACTTTGGAAAGATGATTCTTCTAAAGTAAATTGCAGAAAATTCGCGTAATTTACATTGAAAAAGAATCGTTTTCCTAAAGTTTACTCAATTTAAAAGAGCTGTTTCGTAAATATATGGAAAACAAATTAGAGAAAAGACGATTCTTTTTGCAGAATATTTTATCGGTGAGATATAGCACAGTCTCGAAAATGGAATTAAATGTAACGAGAGCTGAATAAAGACTGGGAGAGCTGCCTGAACTACTAAGCAATTTCGTTTCGAGAATGGATCGACGTAACTTTGTCGTTTTACTTGTCCCATAAAAGGTGGCGCGCCTTTGTTTTAATAGAACGTCACAACGCAGCCCCTTGATCTTTTCTTCAGCAAACAAGGTGCATTATTCGATTCCCTTGGTGTAAGTTTCATACAATTAAGAAAACAGGCGCGAACCTGGAAAACAGCTACAGATTCTGAGAAATTATGGCCGAGTATCCGTTAAATTATGTAAAGTGTCTTCGACACAAATATTCTAAGAAATATTTTACTCTGTGAAATATCGCGAAGAGGAATCCTTCGAGCTTTTAGAATTAAACGCCCGATATTTTCGTTTTTTTCTTAAATCTGTATTTATACTTCAAAGATTTAACTTATGAGACATTTTGTTTATTTTTAGTGTCAAATACATTATTTATTTTTTTTTTTGTGTATATACGATTCATCAATGATAGTTTCTTATTAATATTCTATAGTGTAAAATTTTTCTAGTTTGAAATTTGTATTAACATTAGAATGCTATCGTTATTGAGAGGTATTGCTATCGGTATTTTAAGTACAAGGAAGTAGGCCACTCTTAATTAATGTTATACAACAATGTTTATCATACAAGTTTTTATAATTTTAATGAGAATATTTATTATCTCTTTTATAAACAAAAATGAAATATATTAACTTAAAAGGAAAGAAGGAATAAGCATTAATTCAATCTTAAAACGATGAAGTATGTAATCTAATTGTATGTATTTCCATATTTAAATGAAATATATAATAACACAAAATAATAATACTAAAAACTGCTTAAAAATTCACTTATCATTTTCTCTATTATAATAATGAGATTTTATATTATAATAATAAGCTACTAGGAGATTTAAACTGACATATAATGAATAAAATTTTTAAAAGCTTTGTTTATTCCACCTTTTAATAATAACAAATTGGATCTCCTACCAGTGGAGGCATAGCTTAATGTTTAATTACTTTGCTCACTTGTACGTAAAATTTACGTACCGATAGCATTTTAGGATTAATTATTTTTATCTTATGATTAACGCTTTATACGATAAATTATTCCCAAAATTGAGAATTTTTTATTTTATAGTTTTTTCGTAAGCAGAGATTTATTTACTGCAATATCATCTAATAATTAATTATAATATATTCATGAGTTATCGGATCTTGAATGTGATGTAACATTGAAGAAGCCATATAATAGATCGAGCTGACCCTGTTTCGCTTATTACTCAGTGACAGTGCGGATAATCATCGTATACCAATCGATTTATTTCTAAGGCTTTAATCATTGCTCTTCATCTGTCATGTCTGTTAAGAATCTTTTTTTTTCCAATCAAGAAGGAAAATTTCTTTTTGGTTTTTGATATGTTTTAGTAAAATCTCTATTTCTCAAGTAAAAAGTATCTTTAAAAAATATTATAAATACAAATATAAATTATTAAAAATATAAATATAAGATATATATAATTTACGTTTGTAATGAGAACATAAAATAATATCAAATAGATTCGAAGAAATATTCAATAGAGATAAATTAATTTAATGTAAATTCAGAAATTTCAAACAATGAACAACCAAATGCTTCGCATATTTATTTATATTCGAATGAACAACAGACTTTGACGAGAGCATAAACTACAACAGATGTTCCAGCAGATGCAAAAGCATCAATAATTTATTTCGAGTTTCAAAGCTAACAGAAACACGAATTCAATAATTATTTAAACTTTTATTTATTTCATATTCTACTTATTAATTTAATTTAGAATTATACGGTCGTATTATTTTGTTATTAAAAATATGCTATTACTAAAAACGGAGATGCCTGCTTTGTGGATTTATAGGAAACGTTACGACTCAGGGTAAGGAAACCGAGAATGACGTAACGCTCATTGTATAATCATATATTCATTGTATAATCACACAGTCACGTTTCGCGCGGCTCTATTTATCTCAGCGCCTCTAAGAGAGGCTTGGCAGATCAGCGCGAATTCTCTCACCTTCAGAATTTCTCATTCTCGCGATGCGTAGCCGTGATTTTACGATGGTCGGGTCATTCGACGTCTGATGGAATCCCGGATCGTCGATAAGTTCTGAGTCGCGAGATGACGTGTCGATCGATACTTTGTCACGCGCGATTTGTCTGATCTGGTCGTTCGAAGAGTAATTTTCCTGGGAGTTTCTAATACTATCATTCACGTATCTTTCCAATATAATGCTCGTTTGTACACTATTTGAATTATTTTCTCGATTGTTGTTAATCAACCGGCGATTGCCAGTTTCGTTTTCTTTCACTGGTTCTTTTCTATCGGTCTTCAGAAAATCTTGGGTCATTTTGGAAGATTCGTCTTCGAAAACGCGTCGATCGCTGCCATTGATAATCTCGCTATTTCTCGTCACGTTACTGAATTCGGGTATAACGTACGATTCAATGGCACCGAGACTCTTTTTGTTATATTGATTCTTTTTATCGATAATTGGATTGACATTGACAGAATCTCTATCGAGTCTCTGCTTCGTTTTAATTTCGGGAATAGTCAAGAACTTCGATGTGGAAGATGTGCTTTCAACGTTCAGAATACTTACAGAATCCGCGAATTCTACAGGCAGATCATTATAAGTCTTTTCTTCGGATATATTTTCACTCGCGGATTTACCGTGTCGATTTACCGAGATCGTCTTCTCCGCAGGACTAACTGTCGAGTTAAGCACTTTTTCCGCGAACGAATTGTTGAATCCGCTGGACTTCGTCGTCTCTTGCGACGAATGTCGCGTTTGAGCGCGCAGGGTATCCACGAGCGAGTGTCTCAGCTTCAACAATGCCGCGTTTAATTCTAGTTTTTTTTCAAGCTTTATTTTATCTTGGAAATCATCGACATTGTACATATGATGCGCCATGCGACCCATGAGAAGAGGTTTGTACATAGGATTGCCTTCGTTCTGCAGGAGAAAGTTGCTATCCTTCTTCGTCTCCTCCGAGGGTGGCGCGATTAGGAACTGCATCTGCGGATCCATCCGCAAACGTTCTCGTTGTATGAATTTCGGATTCGGTGGTTCCCACAGGAATATGTAATAAGCACTCAACAGAATAGCCACGAAACTCACTGAAAACAGATAGGCCATCACGGTGAGCACGCGGATGATCTTCTTAGATCCACGATTCTCGTAGATCTCCGCGTTCGGATCCTTCGCCGGTACATCCACCGGAGAATCCGACGAGAAAGCGTCCTGCGATCTTCCCTCGCCGCTGCTGTCCTCCCTGCTCATTTCGACTCACGTGTGATTTTCGGGATGTCTCAACGCGAAAATCTGAGATCAACTCGGATCAATTCGGTTTTCTCAATCATGACTCTGTGTTCTCGCGCGCATCGCGGAAGAAGATATCTTCTCTTCGCTGTTCATCGCGAGGCTGATCCTCTCGAAATTTTTCTGTACAGTTCTCTGGAGAATTATTTGCATACAGCAAAAGCGATAGTCTTCGACGATTTTCGGCGGTTTTTATCAACTGCCATTCGTAGTTAAATAAAGGAAACGAGTTTGTTATCTATCATTTATTTTAACGTTCTTTTCGAGCCTGGCTCGTGTTAATCGCTTGATCGTTTGTTGCTTCAAGCAGCCATACATAAGAATGGTAAATACGGAAGAGAGACGTTCGGACACTGATCGAGGGGAAGCGTCCTGGTAGCGATAACTCGCGCGACTGCAAGCTCTCGGCGAGCGACGCGCCGCGGGAAAGCTCGGCTTTGCGGAGTTCACCACGTGTTCGACAGCTCGCGCAAGCGTCTTCGCGTACCTGCCACATGGCCCAAGCTTACACCAAATCTTGACAACAGTCCGACAGTTTCCGAGTGACTTACGAGAGATTCTTTTCGATGAGCGATCTATCGCTGTAAAACAGAACATCATTTCATTTTATCGGCGAAACTATATCGATTTTATTAGTCATCTTTTCATTGTAAGTACTCGTTAATAAAAATTTATTATTAATCTTGAGAATTTTCATTTCGCGGCAATTTTTCTTCCTCGTCCGCGACAATCGCGTCGTCGTGCTTAAAGTCGTGCAGCGATCTCGAGGAGTTCGTGCTGTTAACGGAAGTGAACGATTTCTGATCGTCGGAATCCTCTTCTTCACGCTCCGAAAAGGTATTAACGTCGTCTCTCGAGGAGTTCAGCAATTCGTTGGACATCAAGCAGTCTCTATTACGCTGTCCTATCTCTTCTAAGGAAGATTCTGTAGTCCTTGAAGATCCTTCAAGGCATCCTCTCTCTTCGATGTTCATAGACAGATTACTGCTCGTCGAGTTGAGTTGTCGCAGCAACCGATACAGCCAATTCCGGAAGTACTCCTTCATAACGATCTCGTTTTTGCTTTTCGTGGATAGAGATCGGACTTCTTCCGGACGCTTCTTCTCGGCTTTTAAAAATTCCTCAAATTTCCGGAAGTCCTCCGCCGTGAAAATGTTCCTGTTCAATCTCACGCCAAAATCGGTCAACAGCGACGTCAATTGCCATTTTTTGTTTTTTTCGTTTTGTATGCGATTATTTGATTTCCAACTGCTCTTTCCGGTGGAGATAGATCTTTGCTCCGAAACAGGGTCAGATTTTTCCAAAGTGATCGAGGTATTCTCTTCTTCCTTCATGGAAAGTGTTCGCGAACTTTCGCCATTCGTTTCCACGGTTAAAGCTGTGGAAGGTCTCTCGGATCCGATCGATACGAACGGCAAATTGGGAATGGATTGTTGCTCGTTGAGTAGACGAAAGATTTGTATTAGTAGATCATTGGATCCTTCGAAAGCAGAGGACGTCGACACGGGCGTTTGTTGATTCTGCTGCGCGATTAACGAATTTAACGCTGGCATCAACGTGGGAACGTATAACAAAACGGCCAATCTATATAAGTATAATAATTATCCTAAATGAGATTTTTAAAAGTCGTTTTTTTACAAAAAAATAATTAGACTTCTAGTCATTTAACATGGATATTTATATTGATGACATCAGAAGTGAGAAAACACGTAAATAAAAATATGAAAATTCTTGTAAAATATGTTAAAATAGAAATATTTCTCGATAAGACAGTATTTGCATTTGATAGAATACTCTTGTAAAATATACTGGAAACACTCTTTTTCAGAATTATGTTTATCTTAATTCGACAGATGTTGATATAATTCAGTATTATTTTTTAAATATATAATTCAATTCCAAATATATAATTATTTATTGATCACACAAAGCAAGTTTTCAGTATATTTACGAATCTATTTTATAGATTGTAAATATTGTCTTATTTAATGTAGTTTGCAAGAATTTTCTCTTTGTGTATTTTTGTAACTTCTGACGTCAAAATCCAATATGACTGCAGTGAATCCTAGCCAGAAATCTTAATTTTACTTTTATTATGAATTATTAGAAAACATTATATTTTCATCGATTTTAATTTCGTATTAAGTACATGTCATAAACGATATCATTGAAACCGTATCTTGTATCCTTATTATCCATTCAAACTCCATTGTCATTAACAATTCTTGAGAGATATTTTTATATATCTTGGAAGGGAAATAAAAAGTATTTAAAAAACGAATATAAATAAATAAGCGGACTATAAGTACCTCAAAAGCTGTATCGTGAGACCGCTAGAATCTAAAGACGGATCAGTGGCCGAGTGAATTATAGAATTGTATGTTGTGTGTACTGTGCTCCTTGGGGTCGGCGTTCTTCTTTCGATTCGCGGATTCGTTCGATTTTCCCGATCAGTGTTTGAACTGAAAATACAAAACCAAAGAAATCTCCTATGATTAATAGATTACTTATAATTATTCATAAGATTATTCATAAGATTAAGATAAAATATTTCAAAAATTCGAAAGAATGTTTTATGTAATGAGATAGAAAAAAAAGGGAAAGGAAAGAAATAAAATACTTTTATAAATCCTGTATTATCAGGATGATGTTTAAAAGAAATATCTTTCTAAATAATTTGAAATATAATCTGCTTATAGTCAAATAAAAATACTTCATTTTAATTATATTGAATTTCTCAATTGAGAAATGGTAAAATTTAATTAGATGCTGGTCATTATTGTAAAATATATTGTTCTCATAAAAATTGCATTTTAAAGTTTAAAGTAATATTTGATTTTGTAATTTCCAAACAAAAATCAGTTATCCATTCATACTGTTTCTAAGCCATAATTATTTAATGTTCTCTGTCTCGAACTGCTTAAAATTTCTCAATCACATAATTACATATAGTACATATACATATAATACAGATCAATCTAACAATATTACAGCAATATTGTGCTATATATAGGTAATAATAAATTGTTACGAAAACTTCATGAAACGTAGGTCCTACTTGGTAATCTTCCAACAGTTGACTTGGCACAACGCCAATAAATAAGATGATTCATATGTACAAAAATTATAAGCTTGTTTCAAAGTGTCAGTTTCTGAATGGCATATTAATTTGGAGAAATGATGAAATTGAATTAGATGAAATGTTAACAACCTATTTTTTGGCATTAAATTGTTAGCCTAATATCCAATCTCCAGCCTGGAGAGATACATATATATATATATATATATATATATATATATAATATTCTTGAGACTTCCACGGGTGCTTTCTATATAAAGATTATGCATTTCGCGGGTTTCCTCCGATCCATTCTTGGAATGCCAACGTTTCGTGAACCTTGCAATCCACTTTATCAGGGCAAGGAGCCTAATCAGGCTGCTCCTCGCTCTGATGAAGTGGACTGCAAGGTTCA
>Ga0157364_1002891_pt1 | contig 16404 bp, 8 predicted proteins | sample AttsexASBM2_FD_111476 | JGI IMG/M metagenome (GOLD analysis project Ga0157364, IMG submission 111476) | Fungus gardens microbial communities from leaf cutter ant in Ribeirão Preto, State of São Paulo, Brazil - Atta sexdens ASBM2 | ecosystem: Host-associated > Fungi > Mycelium > Unclassified ...
ACAATAGTTGAATCCTGTCAACGATCTCGTTTATATGTACAATCTCTTGTTATCGCCAAGATTCTGCGGAGCAGCTCGGCTGCGATCGTTCCCAGAGAACCGGTAGACATTTCGCCGAGAATTAATCGTCAGAACGGAAATCGTTTGGCGCTAGCGCCAGCAACATTGCAGCTGCAGCCGTCTGGTACGGTCTGCTTACCTCGACACGCCGGAAGGTTACGACCTATGGCAAGGGGTTGGTGCATAAACGCTGCGCTACGCAAAGGAGGGAGGGAGGGAGGGAGGGAGAGGGAGAGGGAGAGAGGGAGAGAGAGAGAGAGAAGTAGAAACGACGAGACGAAGAGAAAGATTCATCCAAACGTCCGGAGGCTCTGTGTTAAATATCTACCACTACTGTAACCTCAGCTACGCTATCTCGCTAGTGTGCTGCGTTTTCTGGATATTACGCCACCCTCCAAAAATTCATAACTGGATATAATAAGGGCTTGGCGAATGTAACAGCTGACGCGACCCGCAACCATCGAACTATACCAGCTACGCATTACGCGCTTAATTTACTGAACAAGTTTAATTGCCTTCCAAATGAACTTCGCTCAGTCAAAGAGAAGCGTCCCTTTTTGCCCCTTTTTTTCCTTTTCTGCTGCATATTCGTTTTATCGAAGGATTTTTTGTTGCAGTCAAAAGTTAGGAATATTTTATCCTTCGCGTACTTTACATATTAAACATTCATTACGACTACAAATTAAATCTATTTTATTTCTATACATGTTCATAGAAATAAAATAAATTTATAGTCATAATAGATATTTTACACACACACACACACACTCTCTCTCTCTCTCTCTCTCTCTCTCTCTCTCTCTCTCTCTCTAATTTTAATATTGTATTAAATATATTTAAACATTTAAGTATTTTATCCTTTCAAATGTTTAGAAATTTAAAGAACTTTAACATACAGATTAATTGTAATAACATATAGCAGTAATAAGGAATTATTCCGCGGATAGTTGTGTGTCTAATAATTCAGCATCGTGAGCATCATAATTATCCATTCCGACTTGCTTTACGTGTTAGTACCATCGTCCTAAATCAGTTTATTACGCATGTAGTCTGCGCAAGGTCATCAATCGTCGATTAATCAACCGGAAATGGTCGATTTAATGCGTTAACGTTACGGCTGTGGATACGCGTTTTCGCACGTATCAGTGGCGTTAATTAATGTAATATAGGCGTCCGTATTACCCCGGCTACGAGAATGCCATTTGGTGCCAGTTTTTCGACTAACTAAATCAATTTCGTGGGTAAAACGCTTTATCAGCGACAGCGGATGCTCCCTTCGTTGGAAATGCCGCATGTTCGGACATTGTCGTGTCTGTTTTACACGAAAAATACTGTCCCTTTAGAAAACCAGGGATATAATCCTCTCGGATGTAATAAATCTGCTGCAGCAGGTTTATCTTTCCATTACATGCTTCGTCTTTTGCTGCCAGATTTGTCTGAAAACGTAATTTGTTCACTCTACTTATAGCTAACACAGAATAAGATAAATTTATAGAGTACAAAAAATCCGAGTAATATCTAAGATTAGAATCACACACACCAATTATTTTAAACAAACTGTACGATCAAATTTCTGTGATAGATATGTAAGACGAGAGAAATCCGTCTATTCAATCCGAATCGGCAAATTCGGCAAATATTGATCGTCCCAGAAAATGTGACATGTACATATGCAAAATTCTACAAAATCGAGTCGAGTATTACAGAAGCAGTATCTCCGCGATATTAAATTTGCACATTAACTGTTAAAAAGCACACTCTTTTGGAGTGACATTTCACTCCAAGATTTAGAGTGCAATTAATAAAATTTTGAAACAATCTCAAATCATCGTGCTGTATATATATATATATATATATACGAGTATATAATATAGTATTCATTCCCAATTAACTTGATTCTATCTTTGCTTACAATGGCGAAATTCGGATAAAATGATCCGATTTTATCCTTCTTCGACATGATGATGACGTCACTTCTCGGACAATCGATTTACCCGCGTGCTCACGGGATGCAAATAATCTCAGTGGTCGCGCTATCAACGGTCGCGAGTGGTGCTTCCGATAAGCAAGAAGTACTGGCCGGTGCATTTCATTTGCACGTTAATTAAAAATAAATTTAGCTTAGCCATGGTATAAAAGAAGAAGAGTCCGATATCGTACGGCCATTATATTATACTCGGTGAGTAAAGTTCAAGCCACATCTGTAAGCATAAAATAATAGATGCGATGTCAACATGTTAAAAGGCTCAAATTTTTATTGTAAAATATCGTTCGTTATGCTCTCGGTTCTGTTTGCTATTTTTTTACGGCGGCATCGCTATGTCAATTGACAGACTTTTTAAATATCAAATAATATCGTATAAATATTTTATGCAAAATTTAGTTCTGTGCAAAATCAAAATTTGCATTTGTATATTTTTAGTTGACCGAGAAACCGCAACGTTCTAATGCTCTTATAAAGTGTTGATATATTTAAAAATGATCAAATATTCCTTATTCTGGTTTTATATAAATCGATTATTTATGCTAAGTCATGAGTAACGTGATAGCTACATATTCGTTTCCCATGTGTCATAATGCTAAAAATGTGAACTTACTTATGGTATCCTGCATAAATGATGTGTTCTAACAATAACATCCTGTTCCATTGACGTCGACAAATTTTCTGCTCATAAGAAGATTTACTCCTTTATAATAAATTTATATATACATGTTTCAATTATAAATTCTGAATTCTAACCTTTCTGAAAAGGTCGTTATCACAAGAAGATCAATTTGGAAAGTTGGATTTTTAAATCAAGTTTACCATAAAAGCGATTTAACTTTGTTAGTATAGTTTTTAATCTACAATATGTATAAACGACTCGTATAAATGAGTGTAAATGAAGAAGTTTATCGAATATTTGCGGAATATTTAGAAGAGATATAATATTTTTACGCGAAAACGTACTCGTTATGTTGGATAAAAGTTAGCCGACAAAGAAAGAAAGAACCATAAAAGATAACGCGGTGATCGAGTAACTGACTAACTAATTAACCAACCAACTCCCCGGCGAACTATCCGATTAATACGTAGAAACTCGGATAAACTTTGTTACTGCGTGCAAGTTCCATAACAGCTGCGTTTATCAGCGAACTTGCAGACAAGCAGCGGTTTACATTCGTCTATTCCCTCAGCTAAGTATAAAATCCTAATTTATTCCGTTCAACGACGCGCAAGTAAATTTAGTTCTTGCTAGCTAAATATATATTAGTAACAAACAGTAGTGGTCACTTTGAACATACACTGCCATTAATAGCAGCTATAAGTAAATTGCGTGACCTTCGACTGCTACTTTATTTCTTCAATTTTGGAAATTATTGGTGACATATGTATAATATAATATGTATAATATAATTATTGATTATAGATATACTCATTGTCAGACTAAAATTGAATTAATCTTCTATTTTTAATAACAAATGAATGTGATGAATCAAAAGCCTAATAGTTGTTTTTCAAGTTGTAAAGGGTGTGAAAGGAATCGAAAAGCATAAAGAAAATAATAATCTAATTCTATCAATAAATTTAAAATGAAGATAATTATTAATGTCTAAACATTAAATTACAAAATAAACTGGATTGATTATAAAGACAAATCGTATTTACTTTGACTGAAGAAATAGCCGTCTTTCTAAACACCGTCTTGATTACACTTGCATCCGTTAATAGAAGCAAAAGACGCGTGTCCGCACTGCTCACGGCACATTTCCGAACAATTTACAGCATTTTCGAGGTTGCGAAAGGAAGCCGAATGTAGTGGACGGAACAAGGGTATCGTCGTAAGGCTTGAGATGAAAGGAAGTGTGTTGCCGGGAGGTAGAGAAATAAAATGATGACGAATGACGAAGTGCACCAGACGCGTGCCTATTAATAGAAGTGCCGGTTTGCGATCCTCTTCGTTGGGGTCTTTTTCCTTTCATCGTGTTCCCCTTTGCCGCCTCTATTCAATATATAATATAATATCGATGCATTACGTGTAATATATTAATATAAAAAAGATATCTCTTTAATTGTAGCTAAATATGGAGAAGAAATATTCAATAGTAAGCTTTAAATAAAAATCGTTCAGGTTTTATAATAACAGAAAAGCATTTATCACACTTTAAATAAAAAATGATTTGTAAAATAAAATATAACAGGATGATTATGTACCAAAATTAGCAGTATTATCTAAATACTCATTTCTCTTCGAAAAAATATATTGTCGGCTCAATACCGTGATAATAATACGTATGTAATCGGTATGCATGTCGTGATAATGGCAAGAAACTGTCGATACTTTCAAAGTATCAGGCTGAAAGTGTCGATGCTAAAGTATCGGAATATCGGGGCGAGACTATTGAGATTACTTCAATAATATTGAATATCGTTAGCGATTCTACCTATTGCCGGTCTTTCGATAGCGTCGTTTTCATAGGAATGGCACGCTCCTGTCTATCCAGAATTCGCCTGGTTGCTCTTATCAGTTAATTATCTTTCACCCGGCTGGTAACTAATTATAAGCCGGAAACTGGAACGCGTTCCAAGCTTGACCGGAAGTGTCGTGCTTATTGTTCGAAATTCGTTGCGACATGGGCTTTTCGGTACCTTTTGAAAGGGCAACACAGAGGGGAAACATACAGAGAAAGAGAGAGCGGGATGTGTCCGATACAGCCGCCGGCTGTGAGCAGACGTGTAAACGCACAGAGCACTCTCCCGCTTTGCTGACTATCGGGTTTGATGCGGTCACGTACACAGAGAAGTGGCGCAGATGTTGCGGAATTGTTCATCGATTGTTTTTACCTAGTTCCACGTTTTACAGAGTGCTGATATTATTTATCGACCTGACACGTTTTCCTAAATTACGCACTATTTTACGTCCTCCCTTTTTATTATCAATATTTAGTAATAATTTGTGCGATGAAATATCCTATTCCGTCCTCCGCGTTATATATAATTCGAATGTATATAGAATAGTATTCACTAAAAGTTGAAAAAGCCTGTGAAAACTAACAATGGAAAATAGGATATTTTTTATTCCAACTCAGAGTCTGCAAAATATTGGTTAGTGTTGTTAACTTCATAGTTGATATTTATATATTTTAATTTTAAAAAATAGAAAAGCAAGTTGCATAAAAATAAAGATAAAACGATATTTTAAATATAAAATTAAGAATTTGTACTATTTCAAAGGAATAGTGTACAATAATCGCAAATCTATTTCGTACTGTTTTATATATTACACGTTTTATCTTATTGTATGATGTAAAATAAAAAATTCGTTATTCAAACATTTTGTGTAAATTACTACGATAATAAGAAAACAACATAGTTTATTGGATGATAATGCCCATTGATTTTCGATGAAATTTCCGATTCACATTCAGTTTCCTCTTCCCTTTTCTGAATTTAATAACTCGATTCCTAATTTTCAACTTATGTCATTTCAACTTATTGTATAATAAAAATCAATACACGTTTCTATATTCATCTGTCATACATCGGAATATTCCACTTTTCGCACATTATTTTCTGATATATTTTCTCAGATGAATTACTGAAAAATTAAAAGTTACAAGTATATAATTATATATATATATATGTTCTAACTTCATTACGAAACTGTTTTATTTTTCAAAAACAAGAGATTTTAGTTTAAATACTAACAATTTAAAAAACAAGATATAATAAAATGAAATTAAATTGAATCGTTTTACTTATTTAATGGAAAAGTATTTTTACCACTTTATTTAGAGTCTAAATAAAGCAAGCCAAAAAAAGCATTGCCTGAATTTTGTCAAAAGCAACCTGTTTCAGGTAATTATGCCTTGTAATTATGCATGTTGTTCGCGAATCCCAGTTTCAGTCCGAGTTTCCGGTCATGAGTGAACGAGCTGACAAACGTCAGCGGCCGTAATTAGTAGTGAAATTACGCGACATAAAGTGACTGTCATTGTGTTGCTGCCTTTATTAATAATGCAGAGAATCCAGACATTAGATAAATGCTTCGTCCGGCGATATTCAAAGTGATTAATGACAGCTGTCATAACGACGCTTGTATATGCGATGTAGACGGTGGTATTGTCACATCCTGATTAAAAGACTATCGTTTCCTCTCGGTTTCCAACATACAGATAAGACTTCCGATAGTGTGCGGACTACAAGAATAATCAAGACTACAAGAATTTTTTTCGAGATACGCTCTATATACGCCTATTAAGTGACGTTACTATAAATAACTATCCAAATATTTAAAAAATTTATTGATCTTTTGTCAAGATACATCACAATGTTTGTTAGCATTTAATTGATAAGTCTAAAAAAATTAACATTATTATATATTGTACACATGCGATTATTAATATATATGCGATTTTATAATTAAATAAATAATATGTTTAAGATGTTTTATTTAAATTTTATAACGCATTTCTATGAGAAGCAAAGCACGGTTTCATTTCGCTTCCAAATTAATAAGTCGCGACGGCGTGGATACTTCTCGGTGCAATATCGTTCGTTCTTTTATCATCATGCTGATAGAAGTTTCACTCGTAACTCGTAAGACGTTTCGAGTGAAGAAAACGCGGAGGAGGAGAGAAGAGAATGGAAGAAAGAGTGCGCGGAACGGTGTGCTTTTATTGGCGCGGGTCTCCATAATTGAACCGACATAAGTACTCTTTTTATATCATCGTTGCGAAATGATGGAAGAGGATTACGTCGATCCCGCGGGAGGGAAGCCTGACATCGTGACAGAGACGAAGGACAGCATTACCAGAATATATGAGAGAGACAGTGATATCTGAGGACATGGAGGAGACGAGAAAGGATGAGAAAGTGGGCGAGACGAACTTCTAGGTTTCTCTCGTCGACTCGTCTCTCGAAGTGAGCCGAGTCAGCAGGACGCTCCAGCATCGTCCTTCTCTTTAACTTCGGCGCCAATATCTTTTCATCTTCCTTCTCCTGGTTCTGCCTGACGTCGTAACGCTTCCTGCCACAGACATACCGGGTTATAGCGAACGACGAATCGTGGAACCATGGAAGTGGTTCTCATGTTGCCGCCCCCTGCAGACTCGCTGACTTAAGTGATCTTATGGAATCCGAACTACGATGAGGGAGGAGAAGCTAAAAGTTTATTCGGCCTGCGGATCATAAAAGCCAGGTAAAAAGTATTCGAAAATACCACACTGGATAGCTGGATCGACGGCCGTGACCGCTGAATCGAATCATTTGTGAAAGATAGAGCCGGCATTAGAAATTCGCCATGGTACGCATTCTTGCCATTCGCGCAGGTTTTTCAGAACAAAAATGAAGCAACAAAAATGAAGCACGTTTTCCTCTCGAGTATCGCAAAAAACTATAACAGCTTTTCGCGGTATCTTAATTTATTCAATACATATTTCGTATTCAAGTGTACCAGCGTTTTTTGAATTCTGCATCGGTTTGTTTCCTCGAGTGAATTGTGCTCGCTAAAAATTGAATCATGGCAGGCAACAAACATGGCACAAAAATAAAAAAAGAAACATTTCGATGTATGTACATGTTACATTTAGCAGATAATCTTATATTAAAATATTAAAAAACACTTCAATACACAAATTAGATATAGCTTTCGAGAAAATGTATGACATTTCGTTTCATTTTTTATTTTAATTTTCCGTCGTTAAATCTATTATTATCATAAAATCAATTCACTTATACAAAAATGCATTGAAAAATGCATTATCAAGAAATATTGATTTTAACAATTTCTTATATCCAAACAATCTTAATTGCAATAATTATTACCACATGGTAATTTTTCGAAAGCTAAAGAATGGTATAAATAGCTCATGAAAGGAACATGAGAACCCTTGACTAAATCGAAACAAGACTGGAAAGTAGAAGGTAAAGTCGCGGTCTGCGCCGTGAAGCGCGTCGAGCTGTAGTAATATTTTGTTTGAGACTGGCCGACGCTCTCTCGCGTGCAAGCAAGCCGTCGGCTCTCGGATGTCTTTCTCACCGGAAATTAAAACCCTTTTTGTCACGAGGCTCCAACGAATACGCTGCAGAGATCCTGCTTTTTCGCGTATTTTTAGGTAGACCTCCGACGCGGTCGACCCTCGCCGATGGCCGACTCCGAAGCTTTGCGCTTCACATCGAATCGCTCGAACGATTGTCAGTGGGACTAATTAGTGACTGACATTTACTGTTGCGGCGTAATTGTTAGTTCGTTCTTTGATTTTTAGAACATTTATGATCTATACGGTTGTCACGATAGTATAAAACAACAAAGAAATCGCGCTCGTAACGAGAATGGGATAACGAGATATTATCAAAGGGGGAAAGCACACAAAGTTGTTTCCGTAATATTAAAAATATTATCTAACGCATATAAAATATAAACAAATACAAATACTGTTGAAAATATTTTCATTGAGATAAGTAATAATTGTTAATTTCGGCCAAATATTTGTTATGGGAATTATATCGAATTTATTTCATCATTAAATCACACGCAAATAATTTTATTTTGTTCGTCGATAACATTTTCTTGAATAATTATTCTTCCACGCATTTATTTCACGTAATAAGCATTTAACAATACCTTTTTTCCTGAGTCTTTTTTCAACTGATGACCAACGGCCATTTTGACGAGTACTGGTATATTTTCAAGCGTACGCTTGCGTTGAGAGACACGTTCGACGAGATGAGCAAGTAAAAAACGACAGCAATATTTGCCAACATCGACGTACTCTACTATAACGTGTGTTTGGAAGGAAAAGATAGACCGGATTCCATGGCAGCAAGACACACAATTAAAATTCAATTAGCCGAACTAACGTGAAATTTCTGCGCTTCAAACTTCGCGTTTATTCTGATTTAATTCCCAATAGCTCAGCTAATATGCTGCAGATTTGAACTTGCGGTGTATCGAGTCGATGTATATTTGGCAGATTATTTTTGATCATCGATCTTCTCATCGCTGTGACTCACCATTGTTCTATTTCAGATTTCAACCAGCGTGTTTAGATATTTGTTTAGATTACGAGATCTAGAGAGTAAAGATTTCAAGAAATTTTAAAAATATCGCCTCACATATGCTGCAGTTTCTATTTTTTCGAAGAGTGTTGATGTTTCACATGCATGTGTCTATCAGTTGTGGTAATTAATAATTAGTCCTATATGCACCATTGATAATTGCGTTGCTTGATACCAATGCGATATATATCAATGCACATTTGAATCTGACAGATGTCGATATAAGACGCATGAATCAATCATCATGTACACTTGATGCATTGAGCTATCTCATCGTAATATATAAGAAAAACCAATTTTATTACATCAATCTTGTAAATATCAGTTTTATAATTAAGAAAATTCTCAAAAGTTTAGTTCATAAAGTTTTGTATTCATAGGAATACGCAGCTTAAATTATAATAAAAGCTAAAAATAAATTAAAGAATCTTCTGGTTAATCTATCGATATTTCACCTCTTTCTGGTTTTATCTCTTAAATCTGCTTTAACTTTAATTAATATTCTCAAGAGCAGCCTTTAAAAGCTCGATAGCCGCGAAGTACAATACATAAGTATACAATCGATAAATGTATACAAAGCAATTGCATTACCTAAATTCGAGTGTGCATGTAACTGAGTATAGCATGCGGCTCCCGAGCGACTGTCTTGGATATCGGGCAGGAGGTTATTAAGCCAGCCGGGAGCTATCGTCGTACAAAGTAACCACGATCCAATTATTTACGTGCGAAAGATCGATCTCTATCATTGGTTGCCGCGGCTGATCCTTTCCTCTCTCTCTCTCTCTCTCTCTCTCTCTCTCTCTTTCTGTCTCGCATTCTCTTCTTGTTTCACAGACACAACGTACGTCGTTCGCGAACCCTCAAGCATTAACTCGCACCCCGAGCTAATCCCGACCTGCTATCAGTTGCTTAGGAAACTAACGGCAATGATTTCCATCGAATGGGGCGCTTGATGGATTTCAGCCCTGCCAGCACCGCCCAGTGATAAACCGCTGGTTGACCCGCGCGTAGCCAATGCGAAGAGATTAAGGGGTGATTATATTATAATTTAGTTACCTTAACTATAATCGATCGGCCCAAACAGAGAGGTCTGTGGCCGTGTTGGAGAAATTTACCCATTTGCCCGGAGGAAATGACTTATAAACGATCATCATCGTTACAATGCTATAACTGCCGTTTTATTATTTAAACATTAATAAAAGATATTAATAAATATTTGTTGTAATAAAAAATTATGTATTTCTCTATTTTGTTATACTTTGCACTTGATTGTCATCATTTTGAAAAAAATCGGTTGATATCGATTGATTTTTAAAATTTTATGGATATATTTTTTGTAATTATTCAGGAAAAAATGATAAAGAGACAGATAATTTATGTATATATTTTTCATAAATTTTATACATTTTCTTTTAAATTTTATGGTTTTTCATTAGATTCACAGTTTCTTCTTCAAGAAACTTTTAGCTTAACCAATTTGTAATTATATTTATAACTATATGTATATATATATATATGTGTAATTAAAAAACGGAAAAGATTTTATATCGTGTTTCAATATTATCAATAAAATTTTTTAAACATCGTACGTATTTTACGTTTATTAATCTGACTACATAATCAATAGTGCTTTTCTACCTCATTCATATTGCCAATAGCAATCAGCATTAGATCTTTCCCCGTCTTTCTCCGAGTACGATACTATTGATTCCCCGAGCGCTCTTTTGCATCGCGTATCGGGCCAACCACGATGTCAGTAGTTAATAGTAACACAAATCGTAATGCAGCGCCAATGAGAAGTCCCTTTGCACAGAAAAGGCTCGTGTAATCAGACAACCTCACGGAGGATGGATGCACGATGTCCATATCGACTACGTGCTCTTCGCTCTCTTAGCGTTATACAAAGCAAATGCAGATCAAAGAGGCCATTCATCGTCCGTCCACAGCCATCCGCGCATGTTGTATCACATGGCCACATAGCAACCCCGGCATCAACGTTATTACTTCATCCCCTAGCTAGCGCGAAGTAATTCGTTTTCGCGGGCTAAAACTTCTGTGCTACCATCACGTCACACGCGCGCGATATCGTAAAATGGAGTTAGATCATGTCAGCAAAGGCAGACATTATTCTGCTTCGCTTTAAGGACACCCTTAAAGCTATCCACTGTCAAAGAAATTTGGTCCTTTAATTAAATCAATGTCAATTTCAAATAAAAAGGAAAAATTTTCATATACGTGACTCTAAAAAGAAAATTTTGTAGCTATTTCAGCGCGAATTGAAGCTAACAAATTATTTCTTCAGGTATTAAACGATGTTACAATCTCTATTTACCGTAGCGCAAAGCGCACCCTGCGGGTGCAATCTAATCCCATCTTATGGTAATACATTCACTTCGCCGTGTGTTGTAACCTTTGGCGATCGGTTACATTCTCGCAAGTTACGTCGGCGTACGCGTAGCCGCGGGCACCATAATGCGATTATACGGGATTAATATCTGGCACGCATAATACGAATGATCGAACGGCGGGCAAATAGTACATAATGCCTGATACGGCGACATCGCCGTTGCGTTGAAGGACTCCGCTGGATGGACTCTGCGGATGAAAATTGGATATTCGCAGAAACTTTGCTTTTCAAAACTGATATCCTAATGCTTCGTTAGCGAACAGTGCCGACGATTCGCAGCCGCGCATAACGTGCGAAGGTAGAGCGTTCGGTCGCGCGCAGCGAGCAGAAAATTATTACCTCGATAGATTAACTCGATATCTCTATAAAATGGCGCGAATATTACCATGCATTGCCGACGAAGCGCGCGCGCGCGCGCGGGGACACGGATACATCGTTCGAAGCTTAATACAGAGTTTTGAGATTAACGTTATTACACCGGACTGTTTCATCCGCGTAGCGCGAGCTAGTTCGTTCCCGAGAGCGATTTTTGGAAATATCTGCGCGGCCGCGCTTGCAAATGGATCTGAATCGTGTTTGTGAAACGTGTGCAGAATTCTGACTTATGTTTGCCGAAATATTGCTGCAGTGGATATGCGGTGTAGTACAGGTTTATTAAATATTTAGTTACAGTTAGGCATAAATATTACCGAGGTTAAGCGTAACGCTTTTACATTAACGAGCGAACTGCTTATTTTCTACAAGTTAAACGTGAGAAACATAATAACAGTCTCTTAACTTGTTTGTATCTTGAGCACACAATTTACATTAATGATATGTTACTCTAAGCGTATATACATTGCTAATTTATATAAATATAACGATTTTATCATGTCGAAATGTGTGCGCATAAATGTATCTATTACTGTCATGTTCATTAAATTATTTAGGAAGAGTTGGATAGTACAGACATATATGTGTTCCACAACATTTCCTGTTTATCAACTAGAATATTAAAGCGGAGCACATCCGATGTAAATATATATGCATAAGTCTTAAAAATAAAAATGTATCAGCAAGAGAAGGGTTTAATATAAATGCATTATTAAAAAAACATCGATTTTTAATGTGTGTTATCTCACACTTTAACCTTCCTTCCAAATTAATCCGGCAAATCGAATTGAATCGTTTAAAATCTAGCGTGATTACCCCGAAACGTAATACCGTGGAAGTACCGTTCGGTAATACAAATCGCTTCTCGACAAGCCGATATCGCATGACTCGTACACCGACCGAAGTAGGTCGTCGCGTTTCTGGCAGATAGGATCTTTTTGAGTGATAGACAGGCGCAAGGTGGAATATCGATCGACCGCACACGAGCGTCACGAGGAAGAAAAGGAATTGGCGTTCGGAAGGACGGAATTCTAGAGGGCGACTCGGAAGCAGCTGGAGCGAAGATCGATCTTCCCCACATGATGTTCGCTTCGCAAATAGTAGATGCGATTGCCAAAGTCGGTCCCTAAGGAGTTCATTGCACACTTATTATATTTAAACCACCACATGAATTTATTATATAAAATTACACATAATTAATAACTTTCCTTGCTTTTCCTATTCTCTAAAATCTTTGAACTATAGAATCTGATTCTAAAGATTGAAATCTCACTCTTAAAAATTGACAACAATTAAGCCACGCTTTTCCAATACCGTCTCAATTGTCACTTTTTTCTTGCCGCTCTTTAGAATCAGATTCCACTCCAAAGATATTAGAGAATATTCAATGTTAATTAGGTAGTGAATTTCATTAATTGCGATTAACGCAAATTCTTCTGCTTCGCAACATACAAATGCGCATCCCACGTATGCTGGAATTCCAATTGGCGCGATTTTCGCACACACTCGTGTTTTCATTGCGAAACCCAGGCCGCACAAGAGCGTGCAGGTTTCGGAGTTAGCGACTTGGTGGCTTTGCGCCCAACCGCCCGCCCCCGACCGCTCCCATCCCTCCGCCAATATCGCTACCCTCGCGCACCTGCCGCGCTATCCGTTTTAATTTGAAGTCATTTAATCAATGCGTCCAGGCAGCATTGAATCAAAACGTCCAACAGAGCCGGTACCTCGTGTGCGCCAAACAGTTCCATCGCCTCTCTCGTTCTCCATCCCACTGTATCGCTACGCGCTCTGCTCTGCTCTGCTACGTGTCGCCCGTCTCTCATACTCCCCTCCCTCCCTTACCCTCTCGAGCACCCTGCCGACGCACATCCCCGCACTTCGCGCAATGAATTAATCAGGCAGAGTGATGAGGGACGCGCCACCACGTGTATGTATACGTATACATGCCGATGTCTGACGAAGCGCAGCGTAATTCCGTCGCGTCGATTTACTATAACAAAAGAGATGTAAAACGGGGAGGCCAAACACTGCAGGCCGGAGATATCACTATACACTGCAGAGAATTACACGAATCGCGCATGCGGATCGCGTGAATCGAGTATCAGTCCTTGAAAATGAGGATGACTCGTTTGCTTAATTCGATTCGATTTGCTTAATAAGAGTTAATGGAAAAAAATGTTAAAGGCTAAAAGTAGAAGGGTAAATTGAGGAAAAATGTATTCTATTAAAAGCTATAAGCTTTATTATCACTTTCGTTAATTAAAATAAATCTGACATAATGAAACAATCCATTTTATAAATCAGAAAACATAAATGTGTAAGTATAAATTCTCTCTTATTTAATTATTCTCTATAATTATTCTCTTATTAAATACAATTTGAAAATATCAGTATGTTTAAAATATGCACGATGAAACGAGATTGAGCTACATGGTTGAGCATCAATTTTGTTTCATTAAGCATGGAATTTAAATTGATTGTGAGTTGAGAATATCAAAAGAACGAGATCACTATGTATTTTAACAACATTCTCTCTTGTAAGAGATTTTCGCAGTTTTCTGATACATTATTTAGATTTGTGTTTTCTCATAAGTAAAAAAAGAAACAGAAACTGATTAATATTTATTTTAAACAATTGAGAATTATGCCTTCAAGATTGGTATTAAAAAAGGAATTGCGTATCGATTTTAAATGATTCGATTTAAAGGATTCGAAAGCAAGAAAATTTGTTCAATGTATTATTAGTTCAGTGTATTGTGTAGGTACACTTTACAGAAATGTTATTTGCTCTCTTGCGAGATATTTCGACTCAACAAAATGGTACTTTGTATAAAACTCGATACCTTTCGACGTTATTATTAAACCATGACATTAAGTGGATCATTGCATCGGGTCATTATATAATGAAGTATCAAGTGGCGCGCTGTTTACGTGTCGAAATTTCATATTATAATTGACAATCACGATGGAGCGATCACGTGTAACGCAGATAAAGTGGGAGATAGCGTTGCGATATCGGTGTGTGCAGAGTCGGGCAACATCGTAAGTGGAATAACGTGTCGATAATTTAATCGAAAGCTCGTTCGGCTCGTTCCCGCTGCGCGTTCCGGGCTGGTCTCTCTCATCTCCACGTTTCGCAACGCGAACGCGCTTTTCGTACGTACATCCCGCACGCAGGGCAGGAAACTATACCTACTTGGCAAACTATGCCTATTAATATCTTCGGTATGAATCTCATTGACCGCACGGGTCAGAGGGAAGCTAAGGCAGTGAATAGATAGAAGGAGGGTTGGCGATCAAGCGTAAAGCGTCGATAGTCGAAGCCAGAGTTGGTAAAGAGTGAGCTGTAGCCGAGAGATAGGCAGGCAGCAAGGCAGGAGAGACGGGAGCGGGAGAGATATAGAGTGAGAGCAAATAATCGGAAGAGAAGAAGTGGCGGAGAAACGAGGAGAGAAACGGAAAACGCATGAGAGGCGGAAAGATGCGCAGCGTGCGACACAAGACGAGAGAGCGGAACTCGGATCACGGCCCCCTAGTCAGTCCTGTAATGAAGCTGGTGCGCGGGTTCGGTCCCGGCCATCCCCGGTGCCGCAGCAGCCCCCATAGTCACCGACCGCCTCCTCCTGGGTCACCCCGTAATGCACCCGTTCGATCAATATTGCTTACGCGGCATCGATGCACGCGCTCCGCTCCGCTCGGTATCGTTCGACCCGCGAGACGAATGGACGGATAGACGGACGGGCGGTTGATCGGTTCGAGGTCGAGTTCGTCCAGCGCCTGGAAACTACTCTTTTACCTCTCTCCCCCCCTTCTAGAGTTACTCTTCGGAGAAATTCCGATACTTCGATACACGAGGTTGATCGTTCAGTACACACGCATTTCCGTCTATATAAGCGCAACTTACTGCCTGGCTCCAAGTTGATATATGCTATTAATAAGTCACGAGATGTTTCTCAAAAACGACGTTTTGTTGCTCCTTTTATAAGAAATCAATCAAAAATCGAGATAATACAATGCACGATGTTCTCAATCATTTAATTCTATCGCGCGCTATTAATGTATTGTAGAATTATCACTAATCGATATCATGTGTAGAATATATTAGAGATAATAATGTAAAAAAAAAAGGTGAGTTATATAATATTTTATAACACGTCTATTACTAAGTTATTAATAATGTATGCTCGTTATGCTTATTATGCGAACACTCGGAGAAGCAGATGTGATTCTGAAAGTGCAGCGAAAGTCGAAAGATAAATCGATGGAGGGCATGAGAGGAGCGTAGGACGGCTCTCTCGATGACTTTTTCTCGTTCGACCTGGAAGGTTACTTAACCCCGTGTCCGGAGTAACTTACCTAACCCGGGGCAACGTAAACTCGCGCGAGGAATCGTGAGCGGTGCGTGCGAACCGGTTATGGTCAAGGAATCTGTTTCTGCTCCCACGCGTTCGCGGTCCCCTCCACACTCCCGGCAATCTCTCGATGCACGATGCATCTCTCCTCATCGTTTGCCATTCTCCTCCTC
>Ga0157364_1002892_pt1 | contig 16403 bp, 4 predicted proteins | sample AttsexASBM2_FD_111476 | JGI IMG/M metagenome (GOLD analysis project Ga0157364, IMG submission 111476) | Fungus gardens microbial communities from leaf cutter ant in Ribeirão Preto, State of São Paulo, Brazil - Atta sexdens ASBM2 | ecosystem: Host-associated > Fungi > Mycelium > Unclassified ...
AATAGTAGATAATAATACAATTTTCGTTGACCATCAAAATACATTTACGCCTATTTCCACTAACGTATTTAGATTAATTTTAATTTAGCTTGCTGTTTATCTTTTTTCAATCCTAAAAATTAAAAAAGAAAAGAATAAATTGAATTTGAGATTAAAGTTAATCTTATATTGGTGGAAGATATTAAAGATAGATATTAAAGACCCTTGATTCGCCCTCACAGAACAATCTGGTCCTGAAACCTCACAAATAATGTTTGTTTTATACGATACAGCGACATCATTCGATGTATATTAGACACATAAAAGTCAACGTCATGGTCGTTGGTGTCCTCTTTTGCCAGTTGACAGTTATTGCGTTGTTCCGCTGTTGTCCCTTACTTGGAAAGTCTGTCGTCGTTCGTCGTTATTCTGACCAGATATCCAATATGCCCACGACCACGCACTATCTTTCGTCTTGACTGAGACACTGGCGTATCTTGTGCGAATACTTATCCGTCTTGTGCGTGCGTGCATACGTGTAGGCATGCAGTTCGTAGACATGGCGGGTCAATGGCTTCGCACTTGTGTCAGGAAAGCGATAAGAATCGAATAATGCGCGTTTGGGACGAAACTTCGTCACGCGTCGACGACGTATCGTCCATGACACTCGCAACCTCCCGCACCAATTGTATCTGAGAACTTTGTCTCAGAGTTTCAGCCGCTTACAATACGTTATATCACAAATGATAACATTTGCGATAGATGTATTCAATGCACTTTAATGTGTTATCGATACAAAAACGTCTTTTATTTTATTTTTTTTTTATTTTGCGATTTTATTTTACAGAAATGCTTTACTATACTACGTAATTGTTGCAGATATTATATGTTCGGTATTATTTATATTCAAAATATGAAACTTTTATAAACTTTTTTTATTAATTTAGAACTTAATTTATAAAGAGACGTCTTTCGTCTTTTATTAAGAAGATATCCTGTATATCCTGTAACACCTTTTAAACGGTGAGAAAAAATTAAATAATGTTACCCTGATGTTTTACTAAGGTGAAAAGAAAACGAGAATGCCCCCTTAAAACTTAATTAAAAAATAGGAATAGATTTTGTGCTTGATAATAATACAGCGATAATACAGCTATTATATTATGTCGATCCTTAGTGGAAATTTCAGTTTCACGACAATATACACGTCTTACAATTTATCACATTTACCACGATCTATATTTATCACGAGTCTCGAGTTCATATTTTCCGAACGGATATACAGTTTGCTCGTTTTCCACTTTTTTTTTCTTTTTTTTATATGAGCCGTAATGATGCCGAGGAGCACTGCGCCAAGATTTCTCACGTGTCATTGGAGCGCTGTATCCTATGGAACGACGATAAAATGGTAAACCTTTGCTCCCTCATGCGTTGCTTTAGCTACGATGTTACCGTAATGCACTTCACTATGCCCGCGCCGTTCATATTGAAAAGCGGAGACAATAAATCGCCGTGTGCCACTTGGCAGATACTGAAAATAAGTAAATCACTTTCTACTTTGCTTAAAAGTGTGAATGTTCCAACAACTGGAAACTTGAATGAAAATCTTTCATGGAAGCAAGAGCAATGTATGCATGAATTACTTGTGTCATGACAATCGAATTTGAACCTCATGTTCTGAAACATTCTTGTTTTATATTTATTACAGGATTTTACTAAAATGCAATAAAAAGCAGATGAACGAGGTAATAAAATCAGAACGCGTGCATGAAAAAATTTGTTGAAAAAATTTATTTGATAATTTATATGAATGAATATACGAGAGCAGCGTTTACATTTAAATTATAATTTAATAATTATGAAAAAAAAAAATAAAAGAAATATAACAATGTTTTTCAATATAATCTTTCTGATTTTTAATATACCAGCGTTATTTCACAGCTTTTTTTCTTCGAGAAAAAAATGTTTTGGCTGCAGGCTAAATTCATTCTCGTACTTTTGCATAACGACCTCCTTATTAGAGGTAGATCTTTGCAGTCCTCTTTGAAGGTTTATTCCATTTATACACTAATATCCGACAATATTAGTATATGTAAATGAAGTAAAATCTTCAAAGAAATCCAAAAAAAATTTATCTCTGATAAAGAAATCATCACAAGTATTCGAGAATGGGTTAGCCTGCAGCCAAAAGATTTTTTCTCAAGGAATATAAGAGTTGCGGAAAGACAGCGCCGATATAATTGAAAATTAAAGACTCTGTTTAAAAAGTAATACTATTTACAATGTTATGTTTTTTTTAATTTTTTTGTTATTATTGAATTATAATTTAAAACTCCTTATTTTTTAATGTAATCTATTTATTATCTAACATTGCTTTGAGCCGTGTACTTCTATTGCATGCGACAGGGAAAAAATATCGATCCACTTTAGAACGAAGTTGTCGTAAATCGTGTGAACATGTCGCATAAATAATAATTCCGATTCGAGGTGTTTATCATGGAAAAGTGGTTGATACATCCCACTGAGGTTTTTCCGCAACGCGGTGAATTCGCCACCTCCTTTTTCTGCCCTCGAGTGAGAGCGGTTGAGTAGAAACGACGGCAGGAAACGAGTAGCACTTTGTACAAAGGCCGCGGCCACTGAAAATGGCTGCTCCTTTTTCTCTGCAAATGCACTTCTCGCCGAGTGGAAGCGACGTGCGCGTTGTACGTGGCGGTAGCCACTGCAAACCGATGCGGGCTGGCTTTAGCGCCTTTTGCACTAGAGTTTCGATCAGCGGCGTTAAATGTGTTCTCGATAGCGCCGTAATTTCGCTCGAGTCCCACTCCCAATGCCCTCCTATCGATTTCGATTGATCAACAACACGGGATGGGTCTGAAAAAAAAAACTGCTCCATCTCGGCGAGCACAAGTGTCGTCGAATTGCCGTTGTCGAATCAGCTATAGTATAGACTTTTTTTTCAAACGGTACATAGAAAGAAAGATATGATCCTGTTTGCATACGCGTCCTTCTTTTCATCCTCTCTCTCTCTAACTCTCTCTCTAATTTTTTTATATATATAATTAATATTATTCACAGAAATGTTTTCTGTGAATAATAAAAAGCGAGTTGAGTAGCATGATAATTATTTATTACAATGAAATGTTCTTTATAATCTGTTTACTTCAGTCTCCATTGTTGTTTGTTGACACATTCCATGCCATAGAATAGTTTTAAGTGACTTGACTACTACGCCGTGTGAGTCATTGGTGATCCACGGTATCACTTTTATTTGCATTTGTTATATTTGTTAAATAATATGTACATTATTTTTTATAATTAATTCAAAAAATTATAAAAATTATAAGAAAGAAGGCCATCATATTTCATAATGTCCACGTATGATATCTAAAATTATTTTAGTTACGTTTTTCAATAATCAGATTATTAAAAAATCTGGAAGTTCAGCGTAAATCATCTAATGATTCACATGGCACAGAACATGTTACATGCTTTTGCGCCAATAATTTATTTTTGAGTCTCTGATTAAAAAAAAATTGGGATGTAAATAGAAAATAAAAATTGCTTACCTTGTCCAATAACTTTATTAACAACTAAATTATTGTATCACTAAATATACTATTAGTGAAGCGTGTTAAATAATTTCTTAATTTTACTGAATTAGCATACAAATTTTTTACGAATATATATGTAACTCGTCTTTCGAGTCAACTTTAAATATTTACATGCAATGAGAGTCCATGTAAACGTGAAAGTGTTAAGATATTTACATTGATCACGAGCACTTTAACCCAATTGCCTTGACCAACATACATATAAGTCTGCCATTACGCAAGTACGGCAAAGTCGGCAGCGATCGGCGGAGGTATCGGCAGAAGCTATAAGTCACGTCTACGTGTCACAATAGAGAAACTGTGGCGGCGATTCTCCAATGTTGTCTACCGCACGGTTTCGCTAATTTGTTTCGCTCAGCACGTTGTACTGTCGCATTCATACGTGAAACTTCTCGGTTTTGTGCACAAATCATTCCGCTTTTTTTATCTCTGTATTTATCGGAGAACTAGTTTTTGTTCCATGGTACAGTATTTCGACTGATTGTGAAAATTACACAGCATCATTCAATTGGATTCAGCCCATATAATCGAAATAGAACGGTGATTCGATATACCTTCGATTTTCGCGCGTGAAGCATTAAACGTCAGTCAAAACCAATCATTTTTCGCACAAAAGCACTATATGAGCAATTTGTCCACATACAAAACGTTGAATTGTGAATAGAACGTGCATGGTCGGGAGAAATAGTATTCATTTGACAATCAGTTATTAGCCACTGCCAATGTAATAATTACACCGCAGAACGGAGTTCTTTGCCGTGTGATTGCGAGAGAAAGAGAGGATAGAAACTGGCAAACGACAACAACGACGACCAACAGAAGCGAACGGGATGACGACACAACAGGCGCTTGAGAAACGCCGGTTGCCATTAGAATACCGGTGACGCGCGTGTGTAGAATGCGCGATGCAAGTGCATAGAATTCTTCGATGTACAGGATGTCTCAGCACTCCGTGCCATTCCTCTTATTTATAAATTCTCTGACCAATTGTCGAAGTTCTTGCTTAATGAAATTCCGAGTCATTTTTCAGTTATGAGGCATTAAAAAAAGAATTGAGAAAGATGTGTGAGAAATTAACATATTTGTGAAATATAACAAATTTCTATTTATTAATTAATTTCGAAACTTTATTTTAGCAATATAATTTTGATTGTGATTTTGACCAGGTTATTTACTGTTAGACGATTAATCGTGAAAAAAATCGTAACTCCTAATTTCCTATAAAATAAGATTTATTTTGAAAAGTAATTATCCATATATATATATGTGAATAGAATAGTGCGTAGTAATTCTGGGATATCTTATATTTATGTGCATTTGTTGTATGCAACGCACGGTGGAAATTCTCACGACGCATATGCTTCTGTCGTCGCGATTTCATGGAAATGAAGTATGTGAAATTGTCAGGGGCGGATCGTGAGGGCAAGAATAGTATGAGAAAAGCGTCACATTCTAATAGCTTACAGGTGTATAGTTGTAAATCAACTAAATTAACAATGTGTACATTTACGATCTCGTTAGTACATTCATAAAATTTATTGAAACGTAGTCACCGTATTTACTGAAAGGTCAACGACGAATCTAACAATACACTTCGTAATTGAATTCCGAAACATTCGTTGAAAAACTCGTCCATTTCTCTGCTGTTTGACGTACAAGTGCGCTACTTGAAGTCGTCGCAGCTAAAGGTTTGTCATCCAATCATTGCAGTATATTGGATTATTCGCCAAAAGATATTTGACTTTTTAATCTGAACGTTCGCACTATTGATATTTGAATGTTGCACTCAAATAAAAATTGATTTAAAAGTCCAGTATTTTTTACGTTACGAAACTTTATATACAAATGTTTATTTAATACGCATTTAATAATTTTTCAAGATTTGATTATAAAAAGTACGTGAAATTTCAAGATAATATATCTTAAATTTGTCACGAAGTGACTGTTTTTACTTACATTACACATTTAAATCTGTTACTGTTATAATCGTCCGCGTTCGATACTGAGGTAAGAGAGATATAAAGGAACGGAAATCGAAAGGAAAAACTCGTTAATATTAATAACGTCTCCAGGATGCAGTATTTCCGATTGTGAATCGTAAATATAAATGTACGATACGGATAACATTTTTTATGTGTCTGTATCGTGTATATTTATTCCTCATTATGAATGGTGGTTTATTTGAATTGATTAAAATTACGTAACATATACAACACATAGATAAATAAATAAAACTTGACGATTATTTGTGTAATATTAATTTACTTGACTGAAATCTCAAATTATACGAAAAATACATGTACACTTATGACATATCAACTTGTAATGTCAGATTGTTATGAAATTTTTCTACCTTAGTGGCATGAAGAATTGATAATGTTTAGAAATGTTTTATGAAGAAGAACGAAAATTGATTTTTTTCAGGGATTTACATATTATGTTTTCATTCATGTTCTATTTATACAGTATTTTTGAATATTGAATATTTAACTTTATTCTTGTAAACATTGACCTCCGCATGTTTGGAAGAACGCGATTCACTGATGTGCTATTTCTCGTATAAATCTAAAATGTAAAAAATTGGTATACTTTTATTTTATGAAATATTTCTGGGAACTAAATTTAATTGAGAAGATATTAAAAATACAAAAATAATGTCATTTTGAAATAAGACAGTTCAATTTTAATGAGAATTTTTGACTTCATAAAATTTTTTGCTTAAAAATTATTAAAATTTTTTAATATTTATTAGTTCCAAGAAAAATCTATCTTCTTTTATTAAAAAAAAATGAAATTATTCAATTGATTTGTTTTTAAAATATGCATTACATAAACGTAGAAATATCATTTTGAAAAAAACCTCATTAAATTTTTATAAATTTCTTTTTAATAAGATTTATTATTCTCTTTATATCCTGAATTTAGTTAAATGATTGCATTGAAACCTTCGTTATTACTTTGAGTATTTTTCGAGATATTTTAAAAATATTATCTTTGCCAGATTTTTATAGATATAGGTATTTTGTACTCTGTCATTAAAAAAGATCTTGTGCATAAAATCGAGTGTTTCGTTGGCTAACAAAGGATGTCTTTTTTTCTTTAAACTAATTGTCTCTAAATTTTTCTCTAAATAATTGATTATTTTTATTTTCTCAAATAAAAAGATCCTTTAAATCGGTTATAGATAATGCAGCTCCATAACCGCGTTTCCTGCAGTTCAAAATAGAACAAAGTATTCTCACAGCATAGGACTATTTTAGTAATAATGTTTCATATTCACACTCGATATAAAAAGAATTCACGTACATAAAGAAAGAATATAGATTTTTCATTTATAGATTTGTCACGTTTTTTTTTAACATGATTTTATTCATTCATTAATTTGTTTTCCTTCAAATAATAATAATCTCTATTCCAAATGTCAATCACGTTATGTCACAGAAATATTATTTTTCCAATCATCTTTATAATTTTTAAGATTTATAAATCATCATAAAAAATAAATTAATCTTTTTAAAGACATACTTAAAAAATTTATATTATAATTTTATTATAAATCATTTATATCAAACCTTTCTCGAATACATTTCGGTATGTGTAGGATGCAGTCCTATTCATTTACATATTCAATAAAAGGAAGCAAAGCGTGCAAGGCGCAATCTTAAATGAAAGAATTTAATGACATATATAATGTCATTTCTGACATTATATATACTAATAGCATTATGTTTTTGAATGCTTTAATCAGAATCGTTAAAATTACTATGAAGTATCATGCAATTGCCTCATTAACGTAAGCACGAGTACAAAATAGAAATTTTATAAAGATGAAGTCGCGATATGCGACAGGACTCTATTAATTGACGGATTTACTAATTGGCTTCCCACCATCAACCACAGTTTGCTCGGACACAGTATAGTGACGTATCGATTGTCTCAATGAACCAATCAGAAAACTTTCCGTCAATTATTTTCGTGATGTATTAATCGTTCTTTGGAACAAGATTCTTAAGAATTCCAAGAATATCAATTTCAGCTAATTTAAATTTAATCAATAAGTAACCACATTCACCTTGACCAATCTACATTATTATGTAAGTGCACGCTAAGAAAAAGTCAAATATACGTCATGATGTATTTGCAGTAATCTTTTTTTCATATTGATCTTTTATTTCTAATTAACTTTATTCATTTGTATATAAATTTCGTATTATTTATTTATTTGTTTAAATATCATTTGGCACTCTCATTGATCTAATTCATTCAATTTTTAATTAAATATAAATTGGGCATATGTTTATTATAGTATACATATATGTGTACACATATTCGGAATTAGAATAATGAGATATGATTCAAAATATGAAATATTTCAATTTTTCATAAATATTTTATTTTGCGTGAACATAGAGATAATACCCTCATGATGATAATATTAAACTTTTTATTTAATTTAATTTTTAATTTGAACATTTATTGCAGTTATTCAAACAGTAATATTATATATATTATGTTTAGAATCAGAATTTCAAAAATTTTGATTTTATGTAACGATATGATGTGTTAATAAATGTATTTATTATACAGGTATTCTATAAAAATAAAATTGCAGTTAGTATAATGAACAAACTTGTTTAATGATTGAAAAATTAAAACTCCAACAATAACGTATGAAACTTCTGTAGAACTGTAGTTATCATTCATTGCTTATGATAACATGAGTTCTGGTTATTTAGTCAGAATTTACGTTCGCGTAAACGTGCGCGAAGATAAAGTAATTAGAACCAACGAGCTTTACACACGTTACAAAACAATCCGCGGGTCATATGTTCATATATATCTACGGACTCATCATTTACGATTATACTTTGTTACACAAGTTTCAATGACACCTTATGGTTCGTTTACCCTGATCGAATGCGAATACCGCAATCGGATAAGCCCCACAAACTACTTTAAAAGCCTTTCTTCCTCTTTAATTAAAGCGCATCTGCGCGCAGTCTGAGTACTTGACCGATCAATTTTTACTTTGAGCACTTCTAATCATGTTTTTACTCTTAATTACATTCTATCGACGCATATAAAAAAAGAATTTTTCACAGAAGATATATGCATTCTGTGACAAATTATTTAATAATGAACCTCTCTCAGAAATATACAGATTTTCATAATAATTTATTCTCATTAATAATTTATTCTATTTACATCAACTCACCTATTTGTAGACGTTTAATTTTATATATAATATTATATGCACATTTCATTGATATTAAAACGTAAATGCTGTAAATGTTTTATAGTAAAAGAACAAAAAAAATTTCTACATCTGTTTCTATATCGAAAATTGTAAAAAAAAACATACTGAAATATTCGCATCATACTTACTGAATACAAATCGCGTAAACTTAAATAGGCATTAAGTTTAAAATTGCAAAATTACACTATCCAACTATGCAAAATATATCTTCGATTTATGCGCTACTATTTTCAAGCAATTTCGATTTTTGCGATGCAACTCTTAAGAGACTTCTCTCTTGGAATAAATAATAATATTTGTATCAAAATCATTAAAAATTGTGAAAATATGTGCTTTAATTGTGCAAAATATATTTTTTATTTATGCGCTATGGGCACACTACCTTCTTCAAAATTTTTTTACATTATCCCTATTTTTTAATAAAAATACAATTGCTTGGAATTCGTAGCGCGATAAATAAAAAATGTACTTTATACAGTTAAAGCATGTATTTTCACAATTTTTAATGACTTAGATACAAATCAATAATACGTGGATTAGGAGGGCTATCTGATAGCCTACTCAACCTCTCTCACAAAAAAACATTTTTTTTTTTCTAAATGAAATCTAAATGAAATGAGTGCAAAAAGTTTTGTTGCGAATTTTGAGAGCGCTTAAATAGCGCATTATTATATAATTTATTCATTAAAATTTGGTTAAGTGAAGGGGGCCAGCTAGGCAGGCGTCGATCTGTCAATTAATTCTCATTATGTTATTTATAATGTCGAATCTACACAATTAGAACACTGTTATAAACGTTCATTAGCTTTCTGATAACTCAGCAACGTCGAGAGAATTCCGAAGTGGTACAGACTTAAACCGATTTTTAAAATATCTGCGTGCTTGATACGAAAAGGTCGATCGCGAGTATAGACCAACATACTTTATATTCCAGATAGCTTGGAGCATTCGCCTTGCGTTCGTCTTTCGAGAATTTTTGGTCTTTTACGTGCCTCTTGAAATCGGCGATCGCGAAAATCGAATTTGAACTATAGTGCCAATGTCGAAGTTTACGCGATTTGTATTCAGTATGACGCGAATATCCCAGTTTGTCCTTTTTTACAATTTTCATTGGCAAATGTTTTGTTCTTTTACTATCAATAGCAAATGTTTTGTTATCAAAGAAAATTATGCTAAAACAATTTTTACATTGTATAAAAATTTTTTTAGTAAATGTTTTTTTTCGTACACTAAATTTTTTTACTTTCTCGATTTAAATAGAAATAGAATTGACTCTCCAAAATTAATAAGAATATAAATAAATGTTAAGTCGCATATGAAATGTTGATTAATTATTGACTTTCCGACACTACGAAGGTATAAATTGCAAATAGACGTTATGTATAAAATGTTAATTACTTTGTAAAATTAATTGACTTTTCAATACTGCGAAAATGACTTGCACATGAATGTTAAATTGCGTATTTAAATATTAAGTTACGTATGAAAATTGTCTCGCAGTGTCTACTTGTGCTTAGATGAATTAATTTAATTAAAGTAGAATTTACAGATAAAGTTACAGATAATTAGCAATTCTTATAAATCCCAAGTGCTCTTTCCTTTGTATTTTCGATGACGCATTTGTATTAATTAGAAAATACAAACATGTCGTAGGTGCTTATCGATGTTTGTACGTTTATCGTTGGTCGATTACCGACGATCTCATGATTGTAAAGTAGTCGCGTATGACCTCGTAATAATTGATACTAGTCATCCTGGTGAATGCAACATTAATTTTCATTGCTTCAAGACCTTGGCTGCCAAGTATCTTTTGTCGCTGCCCCATTAGCAACAATGTCATTCGGTATTACGATTCATCTTACAAATGGAAAGTAATTCCACATTCTAACATTCAAATAATTGTACCGTCTTTATCTGAAACTTACACAGAAAATCAAATTATTCAGTAAAGTGAACAATACAAAACGACAGAGAATTTGCATAATGTTCAAGAAACACATATATCAAAATAATTACTTACATTATATATATTACATACGTTTGCAAACAAATAAAGGATTTCTTTTTAGAATTTATCCTAAAAATCATATATAATTATAGGACAACAATATAACATTAAAAAAAAAATAAATAATATAATATTTCAAATAATTTTATATAATTTTCTGATTTATTAATATTTCTTGCAATAAAATGTAAAATTTGTTTTGTTAAATTTTGCTAAAATATATAGTAAAATTTAAATAATTTGAAAATATGGTTATGCAATTTATGATTCTTTATTGTTTTAAATAAAATAAATGTATAATAGTGATAAACATAAAATATTTTATATAAATTTTACAGTATAATATGTACTTTCAATCTGTTATACTGTTAGTCGCTCATGATAATTTTATAGCATGATAATTGATTGAGTATTGTTTTCGCGCGCGACGATTATCTGTTATTTTTAAATCTTTTGCATTAACAATATTTAAAATCTTAATAATTTCTTTTATATAGTTTATAAAATGTTTTTTTATGTTACACTTATATCAATACATATATTATATTAAGAAAAATTTCTGTTATACCGATAATATTGATAGCTTACCAAATTGATCCAAGCTTGTCATTATCATTGGTTTATTATCAAATATGATAAAATATGTAGCGAATTTTGCGATAACGGAAAATTTTCTCCTTGTATGCGGATTTAATTTTTAATAAATTATTCTTATCATTTTATAAAATAAGAGAGAAAAAGAGAGAGAGAGAGAGAGAGAGAGAGAGAGAGAGAGAGAGAGAGAAAGATTTTTTTAATATCTTGGAGGAGGAATTTTTTAATATTATTAATTTTGTTCTAAATTTTTATCATATGTAAATGAACAAAATTAATTACCCAAAGTTTTTTATTTCTATCTTTAAAATGAATTCGATATTTTTTCCACGCAGAATATTTTATGATAATAAGTAGTAAATGAAAATCTATGTAATAAGTTCTCGTAAATAAAATACTTTACTCTCATTTTCTGTTTATCGCTATATTTAACATTTGAGTATAGATTTCAAACTGCTTGTTAGGAGAATGCATTTAAATTTGATGTAGAATATTCGTCAGAAACCGGATATTGCTGTTGTTAACGAAGCGCGATCTCTTTACGCAGATGCGCTGCGACTTGTTAGCTTGCTATTTTTTACAGTATGTCACAGATAGTCTGTCCCTCATGAAAAATCTTCCTTCATTTCTTCAACGGTTCGAAGGTCGTCACAAAGGCCTTCACACGATATTGCACAAAATATAAAACTTTCAAGGTAATATTATATCACATGTGAACAGGTTACATGAATTGTCGCGCCAAAGACATCTTGAGATATCTTGAGACGCGTTCAAGATTTATCTCGCAATGCGTTTTTCCCCGTTGACATTTGACGTATCCAATATAAATAAAGATTGCTGTGTCCGGTATAAATAATCATTTGAATAAATGCCACGTCTTTAAACACCTGCGCGTCATTGGACTCGACATTTATTCGACACAGGTTTCACCTGCACGAACGGCCTGAAAAAACGATTGTTGCCGACACAGTCGCGACAGTATGTATGTTGTTTGTGTATGATTTAATAAAAATTTATCAAAACACATAAAAACATATATACATGTAATAATATAATAGAAAAAAAAAATATATATATATATATATTTATGTTTTTTTAATAGTGTCAAATTTCTTATATAAAATTTATTTTTACAAAATGTTTTTAATTTCGAAATTAAAGAGTTTACAGAAAAAAGAAAGGAACAAAATTTTATTATAATATACACATGTGCATTTATTATTTTATTTATATTGGTTTTGTTATACATTTTGTATATAATATCTTAATAATAATTTCTTAATTCACGTAAATTTTTCCAAAATTTTTTTAGACCTTCTTAAATTTAACTTTTTATGAAATGCAAAAAAATCGCAAGTGTTCCCGAATTTATGAATGATAATGTCTATGTGTATGTATTTATGTGCGATACACGCGTGTAACATATAAATATCACATGCCTAATCGCAGCAGCGTTTTAACGCTTTGTGATGGACGGTCGTTAAAAACTTTATGACTCTGAAAAATGCCGTGAATTTAATATCGCACAGCAATGCGACCGAATGTATTCATAGTGTAATAATCGTGCCACGTTAAATCAACCATGCATTTTATGCTACAAGTCGAGGCTTTACCACGCTGGATTTTTTAACGGATTCGTGCGGATTACTCTTTCGGCATCCTGTTCTAGCCAGTTTATAAATTCGATATTTGCTTATGGAATTGGAGAATCAACAGAGTTTCCTCATGTACAAAATCGCAATGGAATTAATTATGTTTGTTCCGCGAGTCCTCGGCGTTGCCACGCGACTGCATACGAACTCGAAACTGGTTGGTTAGGCTAACTTAACGGTGCAGATGAGGGCCAAGAACCTTTAGTTACGGTATATTTATATATATAAATTGCGGAAAATGTTTTATTATATTTTTTGTTAATTTGAAATATATAATACAAATATATATTTAAAATTAGTAAAAAATACGAGAATATATTTTTCACAATTCTTATGAATTATATTGAATAATGAATGATATGGAAATTGCGAAATTAAATTTTCTATTTTCCAATTCAGGTTGCCCGAAATATCGTTTAAAATTAGGTCAAAAGATATCTCACAGGTTCGCATATAGCTAATCTCTTTTCCATAGATATTTTTTTTTATTTTAGAAATTCTGGAGTGTTATCAAGAAAGATTCTGTATGAATTTGCACGTTAAAATCAATGCTATTCCTAGAAAGTCTGTGAACCACACGATTTCGAGACGATTAAACCACATACAATACGTTTATTCGTTTCATTTAATCTCATCCACATGTACAGACTATGGTAATGGCTTTAATTTCGGATCTCAATGTAGCGATTTAGCAATAAAACAAACGCATTAATTTCTTAATTTATTCCCGATACTTTACATTTCAGCAAATTAAGTTTGTTACAATTGAAAAAGTAATTTTGCTGAAGAATTTAAAATTTAATTAGATACAGATCTGAAAAATAATTTTACCGGACCATTAAAATAATTAGATAGGACGACAAAATTGGTTATTAGAATATCCAAGTATTTTTCAATATTACTCATCATACTTAAGATTCCTACAAAATTTTAATAATCCAACAAAGTTATTTTCAGATTTGTAGCCAAATTTTTAAATTCTTTAGCAAAAAATTAATCTTTCATAGGAACAGAATTACTTTCTTTAACGATGCAACGGTTATTTCTTTATGTTTTTTCTAACAAATAGACTACAAAAAATGTAGATTAAAAATTTTAAGCATTATTATATATTTTTTAAATATTTAATGTACATTTAATATAATTTAGAAACGTACATTCATTATATGTATAAAAATCTTGAATTACAATTTTCCTAATATAATGAATTATGTTTACATTAGATTCAGTTTAAACATCTTTATTTGTTTATATTTATTGAATAATTAATTTAAAACTTATATTAAAAATAGTGTCTATAGGTTATGGAACGTTATTTTAATTTTTTATTCAGAACGTTAATGTTATTATCATGATGTACATCGTTTGTACAATATATATTTGTTTTTTTGTATATATTATATAAAGAATTTAAATAATATATTACATCTTAAGATATCTTTAATATATTATTTAAATGCAACAAAACAACATTCGCTGCCTCACGAGATACACCGGAATTCAGCAATGAGATCGCATCAGTAAATGGTTCTTTTATTCCCGAAATCAAAAAACTCTGTTCTCCCGATCGTGCTGATGCAGGTGCGACCGGGCTGTATATACATACTCATGTATATATTGTATCGATTTTATATCGATAAACAACTGTGCTCGACCAAGCGAGCCCGCGGGGAAGTTTCTGTGAGGATAACGAAAACACCTCTGGTCGTTGCTGGATTGTGCCTCTGACTTTATCACGATATTTTTTTTTCGATCCATTTTGCTTTGTTTCTTTTCGTGCATTCTTCAATTTAATCTCGCCATAGGGAAATTCCCTTTTGTCTATTTGAATTCTTAACACAACCAACCCACATGAAGAGCATTGTAAACGCTGGGCTAGTTTCCCAAAATAAATTTGTTTTAATAGGCGGTTTTGATTTTTCGCCAATACGATTGGGGAATATATGCCCGTAGAATATAAATTCTATCAATATGCGCGATCTGTATGATAAATAAACCGCGATCTTATCGGAATAAATATCTTTTTATCAGTATTTAATATATATTTAAATAACTTAATCGGCAAATCGTAATTTTATCCTGATACACTCTTTCATGATTATATTTTTTTCCTTTGCAGTCAAAACGAACAAACACGAAAAAATTTAGCTGTATTTTATTCTAGGATCGATAAACAAAACTTGTATAATTTATCACCCGCGATTCAGCCGATTCGGGTAACAATTGTTCAACATAGCTTCACTACACAATTTTAGAATTAATATTTCTAGAATTGTAATCATACACAGTTCTTAAACAGATATATCGTGGATTCCGTTTCACGCATGATGTATCCTTGTTTTTTATCAAATATTAAAGAAGGATAAAATGATACGTATCATGCATGCGAAACAAAACGTACTCCGTATTTATTTCGACTGAAGATTTTTACCAAGAGAAATGTATTAGCAATGAGACAGAACGGAAGGTATATATATCTTTTTTCGCAACCATTCGGGAATTGTTTTATTTCTACATTTTCCTCTGTATTTTTCTTCACGGAGAAACCAAAAAATATTATATTAATGACGTTATACTCAAGGAAAAATTGGTATACGTTGAAATAAAGAATAAGATCCTTTATTCATGTCGTTACGAAATCGCTGTCAGTTATGCTCCAGTCATGAATTATTTTTTAAATGAATAAATCATAACTGATGATGATTTCATAACGACGTAGGAAGAATTTTATCAATTTTATTCCGATGTATCAATTTTTCTTCGAGTATAACGTCATTATTATAATTTCCTAAGAAAAGTACATAAAAAAATTTAGAAATAAAACAATTTCCGAACGGTCGCGAAGAAGTGAAAGTCATACCCTCCTTTAACTTTTTATTAATGCGTTTGCATTCGTGCCGTCTCCGTCTATATTTTCGTTTCGGCGCTATCGTAACCGCCACGTTTCCAATCAAGCGTGACTACGGTCTCGACCTGCACCTGCACAGGAGAACGTTACCCGCGAATATATATCGATAAACAACGGTAGCCGGAGACCGGGCGGGCTCGCGGGGAAGTTCCACGTTGCAGATACCGTAGAGGCGCCGCGGGCGACGCGACGCGGAGTGGCGCGGAGTGGCGCGGCGCGGTGCTCCGTCCGCCCGTCCCCGCGTCTGCGAACAGTCAATCGGGCTCCGAGCGTAGCCACGGCCACCACCGAATTCAGTTCACGATGCCGCGTCCTGCTCCGTACATCGTATCGTAGCCTCCTTTACTCGGCGGCCAAGGTAAACCCATTGTCACGTGCTCGGCCTGTGACA
>Ga0157364_1002893_pt1 | contig 16395 bp, 9 predicted proteins | sample AttsexASBM2_FD_111476 | JGI IMG/M metagenome (GOLD analysis project Ga0157364, IMG submission 111476) | Fungus gardens microbial communities from leaf cutter ant in Ribeirão Preto, State of São Paulo, Brazil - Atta sexdens ASBM2 | ecosystem: Host-associated > Fungi > Mycelium > Unclassified ...
GCCACCCTGCCTCTCTCTCTCTCTTTTCCTCTCCCTCTCTCTCTCCCCCTCCCCCCCCCCCTCTTTCTCTGTTATAAGATCTCACGAAAGAATAACAAAATCTATTCCGTAAATAGATATTTCGAATCAATAAATATGCAAATCGAAGAGATCGCTTATATATTTCATCAATTAGCCCCTGTCATCGCTATATGAAAACATATTTCTAAGTTAAACTGTACAATATATCTTTATTTTAGTATTGATATTTACAGCAACGCTGAAATACAACTTCATTTAATCTTTAAATGGTTTCAAGTTTTAAATGAACTTAATTTAACTAATGTCGAATCTGCAACTCTGAAAATACTTGTCTCTACCTGAAAGAACAGTTTTGATGAAAAATATGAAATTTTGCTAAATACGAGATCTGAAAATAATTTGATTGTATCAAAATAATTTTGTTGAAAACTCAAATTAGTTATTCTCTAGAATATTAAAATTTTTCGCAGTATTGCTTATCATTTTTTAATTTCTAACATAATTATGTTGACAGTCAAACAAAATTATTTTCAGATCTATATATCGAGCAAAATTTTAAATCTTTCAGCAAAATTGTTCTTTCTGTGAAAATAGAAATACATCATAATTTATAGCTCACTAGAACACGGTCTTTTTTAGTCCACACAAATGTTTTGTTATTTCATTGAATGTCAAGAAAGATAGAACATTTGTGTCACTAAATGGAAGACACCTTTTATCTTTCTATTTGTGTGTCGAAAACATTAGGAATTAATATATAAATATTCATAAATATCCGTATTTTCGTATAACAAATATATGTATATATATATATATATTTTTGGCTCCAAAAATAAATTACAAATCAATAATTGCTAATGTGAGTCCGCAGTGGTTGTTCGTGCCGAAATACAAAATAATAATTACCAAATACAATGTTCACAATAGCAATACAGATGTTATGGGTATTTATATTTTGATATTAAAACAATGGTAATTTTCTTTTTTAATGTCGTTTGTAGCGTTTTATTGTCGCTTGTAGTTAAAAAGAGTGCTTCACTCTCTTCTGGGCCACTCTACTCTCTTTCCTTCATTATTGCGAGCTCTGTAACAATTACATCACTTTACACGAATGTAACGAAGAGGGGGAAAAAGCCACGACCGCGAGTCCATTGCAAGTGGGATAATTGCCACGCCTAAAAACCGTAATGAAAGTCCGCAAACAATCTCTCTCGGAGAACGATAAAATTCATTATCATCCCGGTAGTTATCGCCGCGTTAAGTGCATTCGTATCATTATCCGCAGCACGCCGCGTCCTGTCCCGAAGAGGAGATACCGACACGAGTTCCGGCGATCGGGAGCATTAAGAAGAAAGATACGATAAATGGGACGACAACGAGGGGAAAGAAGAGGGTGCGAGAAGAACGGTAGGAAGGTATGAAGTCGCGGTGAATGAACAGGCGGGGGTGGCAAATAGAGTCGTCTGACGAGGCTGCATCGAGGTCGTGGAATTATTAATTTTAATTACACAACTCGGAGCGGCCCGGCTGCGTTCGCCGTGTCGAGTAGACCTGCCTTACGTAATAAACTTACAGCAACACCATCGCTAGCAGCTACTACCGGCACCACACTACCACCACCATCACTGGCACCACTACTATCACCCACCGCCGCTGTCGCCCGCGCCACCCCCCTCGACGACCATTCGCCACTCTCCGTCACTACCACCATCGGCAACCTCCGCCACCGTCGCCGCCGCCACCACCGCCACCACCACCACCACCGCCATCATCCATCCGCAGCATTACGTGGGTATTGATTAAACGCAACACGTCGCCCCCTCCCCGCTTCGACCCTTTCGACCGTGGGAGGTGGTTTCGGCCCGGGGTTGGCCAGCAATTAATATTATTTATCGACGTCTTAATCGGCGAGCCGCATCTAACCGCCACCTCTGGATCTTGCACCATCCAGGTCGGAAGACCAGCCGGCTTCTGAGAAAACAGATATTGAAGCCACGGCGTTCGAACAATTTCGCTTGTCGGCTTCGGGGGAGGATTATGCTTTGACCACTTCTGTCTTTTTGTACTGCGTCTATTCGTGAGCGATCGTTCCGTTATCATCGCTTTTCGAAGTGAAACATACTGTCTCTACGTACAATAACTAGTTTCGTAATAAATGGTGGAAATAAAAGGGGATTTATAAATTGAATTTATAAGGGGATTATAAATTGAATATATAAAAAGTAATAATAAAGATAAGAACAAATGCTGAAGATGAATTAATAGGTGGCTTAAATTTTTATCATTAATCTCTGTGGTCGTCTTTTTTTTCCAAAATAAAAGAGGATTTTATTACAAAATGAATATATAAAAAGTGATAATGAAGATAAGAACAAATGCTAAAGATAGAATAATGAATGGGATTTTTTATCGTTAATCTCAGTGGTTGTTTTTTTAGAAATAAAAAAGGTATTTACAAGTTAAATATATAAAGTAATAATAAAGAACAAATGCTGAAGACGGATTAATAAATAGAACGTATTTTTATCATTAATTTTTGTGAAAATAATTCTTGCTTATCTTTTGCGAGAAGAATTTTGTCTCTCAATCTTTTGATGTTCTGGAGCAAAAAAACAAGAAACAAAGAGAAAAAAAATGTCTACATTTTTATTGTTAATTTCTATAGTTATCTTTCTTAAATAGAAATAATTTTGACTTATTTTTTCTGAGAAAAATTTTGTCTCTTAATCATTTTTGATGTTCTGGAGCAAAAAAGCGAAAGTTCATCTAGCAAACAGAAAACAAAGAGAAAAATATCTACGTTCTGATAAAAAAAAGGAACATTGTCGATAGAAATTGAGTTAATTAGATATAAAATTCTGTGCGTGGAAATAAAGGCAAAATAATAAAAGTAAAAAAAATGTGAAAATAAAACGATAGGGAGTAAGCGAAGTAAGTAAGGAGACTTATGACTATAACGACAGAAGAAAAGAAGACATTTTTTATGGCCCTTCGCTGGTTCGCATAAACGATCTTCGCTAGCTCTCGCCGCCTTCCTTCGTTTCCTTGCCGTCCTTTTTTTACTTCCTCCATTTTTTCCGTTAGGACGTTATTTATGGAACTTCGCTGGAATACGATTCTTCAGCGTCGTGAAAGTTGGATGCTGAATTGGCTGACGGTATTTTGCCAGTAACGACGGGACAGGCTAAGGCGGGAGGAAAAAAAGGATGACAACGAAGAGAAGAAGTATCGCGCGACTCCGGCGTATTTATCGTTCGTGTTTGCATTTCTACTTGCTCAGCCGCCCTCCCAATTTGATCTTACCTATCTAAGGACTCTTCATTGTCAAAAATAAGATCGTTGCAAATTAGCCCTCCAATTATCTACGCGATAACATATCACGCTCGTCTAGAAAACTAAAGCTAAATGTAAAAAAAAAACAATGTAATGAAAGAAGATAGGCGAGTGGAAGAGAAAATGTATGTCCGTTTGTTTAACGTAGTCCGCCATCAACTTATTACGCGCGCTCTCTTGGCGTGTTTTTATTCCCTTCCTGCGTAGAATTAAATTATAGCGCGCATCTGATTACTGAAAACTTCGAAGCCACGGCGAAGAGAGAAGAGCGAGAAGAAAAAAAACGGGCGAGAGTGGTTCGGTAGACGGACTAGATGAAGAAAATAGTGAGCGACTGTGAGAGTAGTCGACGAGGCTGGAGCGGATGGAAATTTTTCCAGGAATGCAACCCCCTTCTCGCACTCAGTGCGCGTCGTGTGACTTTGTCCATCCACTTCTGACCGTGCTCTTTATTCAGCGGCGTTTGTCGTCTTTTCTTCCATTACAATGAGCCATTTGCGAGGCATCGTCGCCGCCGCGATGCAGCTGTACGCCGGAGCGCGACGTCTATTACGATGAACGGACACTCGCTCGGTCGCTTGGAATTTCGCGGCAGGTGGAGCATAAAAAAAAAGGAATGATGATAAAAGCGAAGTTTGGGGGCGAGAAGTGAGAGAGTAAACGCGGAGAGATCATTTTTTATTCGCTGCGCGAGAATATTTTCAGGCATACGTAATAAAAGTGCGTGCGACGCAATGAGTTCTTTTTAATTTCTTTCTTCTTAATCTACTTTAAAAAAGAAAGGGGTTGGTTATTAGAGAAACTGAAGACTCCGCCGTTTTATCCGCGTTCGCCCAAGAATGAATCGAATTTAATGGAGAAATCTTACGAAAATTCATTCTTCTTCACGAGGAGTTTCTAATACTATTCTCCAGCTTTGCCTAATCTATTAATCTGAATCAATGCACTTTTTACACTTTTTTTAAAGGAACATGGAAAGAGAATAATTATAAAAGAAACTTTATCGTACGATTCTCATATATATAATTCTAATTTCTTCTAATTTCTCTATTTGTCTAAATATGAATTTTCTACTTCTTAAGACTACATCAGGTGTATAATCTCATTAGTCTCTACAAAAACTTACTGGAATTGGATAAAAATGAATGTTATATACATATAAAACAAATGAATATTTTACAATATAATTTTACAATATAAATATTTTCTCATTTTTTTCAAATTATTTCTTAAAAACATATCTACTTCTTATAAAAATAATTTTTGATCCAAGTTCTAAGCCATCAAATTTTTTTGTATTATTTTCAAATATATTATAAAAAGATCTGTAATTTCTTCACAATTTTTTTATTTTGTTAAAAAATATATATAATACATTCTTTAATTCTCTAGAGGTGAGGGCTGCAAATTTGTAACGTTCAAAATTGATTTTAAGGTAAATTCGGGGAATCTGCACTGTTCAATATCAAAGGAGCAATGATCAAAGGACCAATCTCTTGAGTTAAACAATATTTAATTATTTTTAACCATGTATGTCAGAATGTAAATCGATTCATTTCAGTGATTAGTTTCGAAGTAAACAACGTTTATATTAACGTTTGCGCTTAGTAAATAATGAACTAAATTAAGTTTAATTAATGCATTCCTTGATTTAAATTGTTTAATTTCATTGTTTTAATTAAATTAATGATGATTAAATATATTGAATAGGAGCAATGACGACCTACAGAAATGATGAAAAATAATTTAAATTGAGTATAATTTGACATTGAAGTTAATAGTGTATGTAAATTAGTTATACTCAACAAACAAAGATGAAAATGTGTCACATATTGAACGCACTATACACAAAATATAGTACTTAATTCTACTTATAAAAGTTATACATCGATAGTATAAACATTAATTCTTTATATTTACAAATCATTTTTTAGAAAAAAAAGTGCAAAATTGTATTGATGACAAGATGTAGTCCCTACAGGGTTAAAATCTATCAAAAATCTCATCTCATATGCGCAGTTCTAAAAATTTCAATAATAAATAACATTAAATAAGTCTTCGTCGACAGCGAGAGAATTTTATCCTAAATGTTTCTATCTAACATTGTAACAAAAAACATATTTGCAAATACATGAATATTTTATCGATTTTCACGCAGTCTAGCCGTTCGAATCGGTATAATTCACACGATTTGATTTTACGGATTCGCGGTCACCGAAAATTCACGCTTGCCGGCCTGCAAATCCTCACGTTTCCACTATTCTCTCGCCAGAAGGTAACAGTATTGTTGTCCGTCGAAACGTACAATTAACGTAACCGACTGATCGATATTACTCGTCGACTCGTTAAACCCGACATTAGACGGCAACGGCGCGGCGCGGCGGTAGCGTCGAGACGTTCAACGTATGTCGATTGAATCCTGGCGTGCCAAAGGGAACAGACTCATAGTGCCTGTTCTTCCAGTTCCTGACGTTCCCTCCTGCGATTCCCTTCTGGCTCTCTCACTATAACAAATGACCGTGCCGCCCCTGAAGGACAACGGCGGAGCTGCCTGCGCTGTGCGCCGCAGTAGTTCGGTCGTAATTCCGCGCCCGGTCGACAGGCCCGTAAGTCACGGGCTCAAACGAAGCGTCGAGGTATTAATTAGAGTTTCCGACCGGGTACCGCGACCACTTATCACCGAACCCGACTTAATCCGCTGCCCTCCTACCCGTTTCCCCCGGAGGACGCGCGCGATGCGGAACCGCAGCAGCGGTGGCGGTGGCGGTGGTGGTAGTGAGGGGTGGGGGAGGGGGGAGGGGAGGGAGGGTTAACCCAACGCGATTTAAACCCTTCGATGAATGTCCACCTGACGACCACCGCGAATTTGCGGTAAAAGCTAATGAATCGACTCAAGTTTTCCGGCTTTACCAAAGTTACTTGAAGAACCCGCGCAATTCTTTTCGGAACTCAAGCTAAGACTCCTTTTGCCGAACTTGACGTTTGATATTAATTTTAACTTTTCACAAACTACCCCTTCCCCCTTCTCGTTCGCTCCTCCTATCTGAACGACGTGATTCATATTTGAAACGATGTATGTGTACATCTAGAAAGAAGTTTCTCTTACAACATAATGCTACAATTTAAGACCAGTTCTTTGATGATAAAAAATTTATATAGGCTCATAAAGAGAAAATTACTTTATATCACGCTCGGTTTTTATGTACTTGCGCTCTGCAAGAACATGATTATACGGCAGCGAAACGCGCTAAGCTCGTCTTCGCACGAGTTCTCAACGAAGTAACGTGAGCCGACGTTAATAATTTATCTGACGTTTCTGCGAATATTTATTCGTCTCTCTTTCTCTCTCTTTCTCTCTCTCTCTCTCTCTCTCTCTCTCTCTCTCTCTCTTCTTTTCACTTCTCTCACCCTTTCACAAAGTAATGAAGAAGAAAACATACCTTCGTCAAGTACCGTGATTGTAACTTGATTAATGGAGGGCAATGAAATCAGCGGATACGCGAGCTGTGTGTGCGGAAAATCAAAATGCATACGTATGGAGAAACCGATAAATAACACGGAAGTTAGCTAAATTACTAGGTGAACGCCACGTAGGCGATCGTTTGGCTCGTACATACGTCTCGTTAACGTCCTGGATATAACTTTGACATCAAATCCTGCAGTCGAGGCACGCACAGAAACACGGCACGGTTTTAAATGCGGAGCTAGCAAAGCGATAACGTCTATACAGCCGGGGCTTTACGCTCCAGGAATGTATAGCTGTCGTAAATAAAAATACCCTAACGTCAATTGCTATATAGAAGGAAAACAAAAAAAAAAGAAAGATAAAAATGCGTCCTGCGTGTTCTCCATTACGCGCGTGTGTATAACTCGCGAGCGTTTATAAAATTTCGCCAGGAAATAAATTCTTGTAATCTAAATTTGTAAGTATGTATGCATACATGATCATTATCATTAGCCTTATTTAATTGATTATTTCGAAATTGAATCAATGAGAATCTAATTAAGTAAAAAAGAAATTCTTTCTTCCTATTCTTACATATTCATATATGTTTTAATTTTCAATTAAAGATTTCGGTTTACAGAATTAGATCTTATGTACATAAATTCACACCGAAATATTTAAATACTAACAATAAGATCTATTTTGACTGGAAATAAAATTTCTCTTATTTAATCAGCCTTACTTAATTGATTAAAAAAAGAAAAAGACTAAACTTCAGAGAAATTAATAAACTTCAATGTTAATAACAAATTTTTTTATCATAATTGATAAAAGCAATTACGTGATGTAGAACTAATTGACATGTTGAAGTTCTTGTCCCTGAATTGAAAAATTCATGCTTCTTTGATAAAACGTAGTGAGTCATACTGGAAAACATTTAACGTAGATTGCAATTTACTTTAGATTACTTTTTTGGGATTACATTTTACCGGGATAGAATTTTATTTACAATATTTCTAGAAAAGCTTTTGCTGCAAAGCTTTTGAAGTTATTTTCATATTGAACAGCTTTGTCCAGCAAATCGAAATATAGATCTAATGCGAAATATACGAAAAACACTGTTTGCAAAGAAAATAAAATCTATATTCCGGTCAGATTGACGGGTTTGTCAAAATTACGACGGAATAAGTCGACTTTAATCAAATCACGAGAAAAAAATTCTAGAAATGGAACGGTAAAAAAAAAATAAATGCTCATACGAAGATGACGTAATTTTTTTCGTCACGAATAGAGTAAGTCTTCGATTGAAAATTTATTTAAATAGGACAAAGAATTACAAATTCTTCATAGAAAAGATTCTGACGCAACCTTCTCGTCAAAACGACCTCGCTAATAGTTTTTAGATTAATCTCTTCAGCAATCGATACAATATCCTTCTTGTTTGATATGTTACGCGTTTACCTTCTCCCATGTGGCACTAACAGCTTGACTCGAGTGTGATCATTAAAGACTTTCTCAAAGCGAACACCCGGTGCATGATCCGATTACTCTCCTCCTGGCCCCAAGTCTCACATTTTGGAGTTTGGACTGCCGGATGTTCACCATGGGATTGACCACGCTTGCCCTTACCTAGAATTAGTCTGACCATCGTAACCTGCTATTAACTCGACTACGAATTGATTCTCCAGTTTACTGCCATTTGGAGCACTCGGATGAGACTGGATCGCCCTTACTAATACCAATTTATGTACACAGTAGACATGTAATCGTATGTCAGCATTAATTTTAATCAGCAAATTACATTATCAAAGGATTCAGTAAAGATGTTTGCAGAAAAAATTAATTTGCAATTAAAATTACAAATATTAGATATCGAGATAAATATTTAATTATATTAAATAAATTAATAGCAATTATCTTGCTATTAATTTATTTATGGAAAACGAGACAATTAAATCAAACTATAAAAAACTTTTAGATTTATTTAAACTTATTTGTAAATAGAAAATAAGTAAGTGACAATCTTGTTGGCCTATCAGATAAATTATTGATTACTCGAAATTAATGACGTTTAACATTAAAACTGATATGAATGATGAATATTTTTGGCTCTGATATGAATGATATGAATATAATTGGCTCTGTCAATTATTTAAATTTTTTTTTTTTTTGTATTAAAAGTATTAAAAATGTAAGTAATAAATGTTGAAAATATGTGAATATATAATAAAAATAACTATAATAATACAAATAAAATTAAAATATTTCTTCACTAACTGAAAACAAGAATAGAAAATTACCAAATTAGCACTTTCGACAGTTCTAGCGGAATATTATCGATGGTTCATGTGTTAAATTGTGTTGTACGGATATGTTGCGTGCGTTAAGGAATGGCAGTAACATTTGTCGTGTAGATAAAAGGTCGACAAGAGGAAATGGCAAGAAAGTGGAAAACTCAACAAACTGTGTACTCGCGCGTTCATCGGTGACCGCGAGTAACAATTTTCTCGTCGCCTCGATGAAAATACTCGACCGGAGAAGTCGCGGCATTTGTCCCACGAAATCGAGCGTCAAGTTGTCGCAGATGTTTCATTCGAAAAGTCCATAAGGAAAAAACTCAACGGATAGAAGTACCTCGTCCGCGGTATCATTGAAGAAGATCAGAGCGGTTTGGTAAAGATGACTTTTACGTTTCTCGTCTGTTATCGCTTCCTTCAAGCGAATAAAAACAATGCAAGAAGGGAATACTCCGAGGGTGAGATGCGGATTTATCGATGATCGTTACGGGAGAGCGATGTGTTAAAAATTGCTCCCTTCCTACGGTGGTGATTACACGGAACATCATCCTATAACTATAACCACCCTCCTTCTCATTTATGATTTTCTGAAACATATATGAAGGGACGCAGAAACAATCGCCTCTCCGGGAATAGAAACAGTCCCTTTGTGGAAAGACTCCAACATACTCGCAAACTCGACAAACATATCGATCATCACTTTCATTCTATTGCAAAGTTCAAACATATCTCTAGCGGTCGAGGGCTGGCTTACTACGCCCCGAATGAGTTATTGTGCCTGATGCTCTGCCAAAAATGAGAACGGGAGTGGACTCTAACAATAAGAGATATTGATTAACAAGAAGATTGGAAGAGATAAAATATTAAGTGATAAATTTCAGAAAAAAGAATAAAATGTGATAAATAATAAAGAAGTGCTTCAATTTTATTTATCCAGAAAGAGGTTATTTTCAAAGACGCGCGGTGACAAAATCGATGAGATAGTCTCTAATCTTCTCGAAGAAGGTAACTTAAATAACCAACGTAAATATCTGAATTAAGAGACACAAAGCAGGAAAAAGACGAAAAGAAGAAAAGCGAAATATCAATAAACTGAAATAAAAGCTTAAAGAAGTAGCGATTTTAGTATCGTTTTCGGAGGGTGAAAACCTCTCGATGCTGTACGCGAATAATCACCTCCGGTCCTGGTCGCAAACGTAAAATGAGGACAGAAGACTGAAGAGGGATGTATAGGAGCGGGCGGCGCGTCCTTGAAGTGCAGCAAAAGCAGAAAGATGAAGGAACAATCACGAAGGAAGGGCGGGTCCGAAGCCGCGCTTGTCAAGAAAGGAAGAAAGGGCTCCCTTCGCAAACTATCCTCGTCGTTGGTACCTAACGCGAGATCGTTGAGAAGTGAAAAGAGAGAGAGAGAGAGAGAGAGAGAGAGAGAGAGAGAGAGAAAGGGCGGGAGGGAAGAGGACAGAAAGAGACAAAGAAAAGAAGAGAGAACGAGAGAAACTCTGTGTGTGTGTGTGTATGTGTGTGTGTGCGTGCGTGCGTGGCTGTTTCACTCCACTGGTTTTCCATGGTTCCCTCGGAGAGGGCGCGGGAGGAGGTCTGTCAAGGTGGGATGGGTGGCGGGGCTGGTCGTACACGAAACAGCACTTACACCCCCGCGACTGCGAACTCCCGACCCTCTCCAACGCTGGCCCACCTCTTGCTGACGGTCGGACTGTAGGATTGCCAGAGGTACGCTTGAACTGTAGATACCACCCTGTACAGCAGTGGTTTTCACAATCCGGCGTATAAGTTTGGTGAGTCTAACGTATTAATTCCGTAACTATGAATCGCGAGTCTTACACGTTTCGCACGTCAATGCACAACTGCATCTAACGAAAATATTACGCGTAATAATATTTTATTACAGATATTAAATTTATATTATTCGCGTAATTTACGCGTTACAATAGCGCGAATTTTACATGATCTCAATATTTTAGAATTAAACGCTTTGCGTAATAATAATTTTAATATTGCACATGCAAACCATGTGAATAAATATGAATTTACGTAATATTATATGAATATTCTCACAATATTATCACAAATGTATTGTTCACAACAATTTGTACAATATTAGTGTGCAATGTGATTTGGGATAGCAAATCTCATAAAGTTTTCTTACGCCGCTAATATAACAGTAGTTGCCTTTCATCTTTATTATCCATATTATATTATTAAACACAACATTATCGATATATAATGAACCAATATATAATGAATTTCAATAGTTTCATAGTGACTGACTACGCATAACTGCCAACTAGTAAAGTAAGGTCCGATTAGTAGCAATATATCTTGCACGCCCAAACTTTTAATCAAGTAACCGCCGACGGTTTCAAAATTTACCTGCCATCTCTCCGCGCAGTTAGGATGGCGCGAAAGTATTCAAATTTGATTAAGGATCTCCCAGGAGAAAGAGAAAGTCGGGATGATTTGGAAACCACTGCCTCAGCCGCTACTCGTCGACATTGCCGCGTTCGTTTAGGTGTACCCCCCTCCCCCCCTCCCGCCCTCTTGTCCGATTCACCTCCACGGCGAGCCGCGCGCAGCGTGTCTACACGCGCACATAGTCGCACATAGGCGCACGAAACACGTATCTCTGCGAAACTCCGTTGATATCTCCGCTACTACTACAACTCGCGTTCTTCCCGTACTTACTCGCCAAGTGGAATTCTCCCGTGAACTGCTTCAGCCATTCAGCCAGCCAGCCGACGAGCTAGGCAGCCATCTAGTCGCCCAGCCATCTAGCAAACCTCCGGACCGCCATACCCGCCGGAGCAACCTCTGATCCGTTGGAACTTGCTACGGCCCTGGTAATGAAAACGAATCGCTCTTCTTCCATGCCCGCCCTTTTCCATCCTCTCCCCCAGCTGTACAGACACGCTCCTGCGGAACGAAACACGGAGGGTCCGCGTCTACTCAGGTAGACACCGAAAGTTTCGTTTGTCGAAAAGCCTCGATGTGTTTTTTCGTCTTCTCCCTCCCAATCCATGTTAAAACCCCTCCGACGCTAAATGGAAAACGTAATTGAACCTAATGCGATCATTTTTCCGATTACGGCGTGTCCGACATTACACGAGACGCCATGACATGCAGTCTATTAATATTTTTCAATCTCTCTTTTGACGCCATCGCACGCGTACGGATGAATAAACTTTCAACATACTTTTCTTTCTTTTTTTTTTGACAGGACTATCGCGGGTCCTCTTTGTGAATGGCGATACTTTTACGCCTCATAAATTCCGATAATGAACCGAGTAGAGCTCGACGTGACTTGGACCCGAAAAGAGAGAGAGAGAGAGAGAGAGAGAGAGAGAGAGATTGCACGTCGAGATAGGCTCCGCCAGACGCATTAATAGAAATTCATAATTCAAACTAATGAAATTATCCCCTGATTATGCCGGCAACCTGGCCTGGATGAGCGAATATTCCCAAGCTCGTTAATAAATGAAACTCGTGCAAAGGACGATATCAAAGTTACGGAGGCTGATAAAAAGAAATCAGCAGCTCAGTGCACCTCTCCGCGCTTTCTTCTCGCCTTACGTTCTTCTTCGCTTCCTGCGAGCTTCGCAAGACAAGGCGGCAAGAGATACTACGGCCGAGAGGTTGATGTAAATTTGTGCGTTACGGGCAGCATCGAAGTTGCTGCTACGATGGGATGGGTAATGAAAACGAATTGCCCTTTTCCCTACTATTTCTTGATCCTCCGTTTCCTCTTCCGTCGCTTCCTCAGCTTTTTTGACGCCTAGACAGGTTGCGGAGGCTTGGGAAGAAAGAGCGAGAGATATTCGTTCGACGTACTCTTGGGAGATTCCCTTTTACGAGGTAAAAGAGGAGAGGTCCCTCTCTTTTTTTCCTGCTCCTATCGTCTGTGTGCCGAGTAATATTTCGCCGTTCATTCGTAAATTGAAAAGTTTATAACGGCTAGTAACGGCGAGCAAACGGTGCCGATCGATCGATACATAATGAACTAGCGAACAATGTAGACACGCTTAATTGAAAACTCGTAACTTTTTCGTCCAAAAGATATTTCGACCCGATATTTTCCCAGCGTCGTACCCGCGAAAACGGTATTGCACCCGATACGCAACGACTGCGCTTCGACCGGACGCGGTCTCGTCGTTTTTCAAAATAACATTGCCGCGCCGCAGTTTAATTTTAATTTTAATGAACTCGATAACGCGAGTAATAACGTCGGTCGGCGACTGTGTAACACGGCGGTATTTCAATTTTCATCGCGTACACTCGCGACACACAAGAACGGAAGTTTCCTCCTACGTGCCTATATATAACGTATGTCGAATTATATATATACATATAAATTTGTGATAAAAAATGAATGTGTACGTTTATATAAATTGTGTTTTGACCTGAGGTAATACTTGGACCATTCTCCCATGCACTTTGCAATTTTTGCCATGTCTCTATTAATTATGTATCTTCATCGCTTATTTTTGCTACAATAACACAACTCTGAAAACAAAGTTTTCCAGAAAATGAGTTTGAATGTTTTGAATTGCTCTTTTCTCATAAAATTATGGAATATTAATCTTGAAAGGCAATTTTGGGGCAATAATAACTTGTAATAATTGTAGAAGAATAAAAAAATAATTTTTAAAATATATTTTTCTTTTATCTTATTCATGTTTCCATCCTTTTTCTACAAACATAAAAATGACAATTTTTTTAATTATATCGTTTTTTGTAAATTTACATGCATATTTCGTCAATAAAAAGTATAAAATATCATTTTATTCTTTTGTATCAAAATTTCAAAGTCGTATGTAATGATATGTTACTTCAATATTATAATAAATAAAATATAGAATATTAAAAACATATTCTCTCTCTCTTTCTCCCCTCCTCTCTCTCTCTCTCTCTCTCTCTCTCTCTCTCTTTCTCTGTATCTATTAGAATATGCATCTTTAAATAGGAATGATATATTTATATTTATCATTTAAGCTGATCAATCAATTCTAACATAAAGATTATTTTCAATATAGAAATTTATGAAAATAACAATCAACAGACGCCGGTGTCGTGTCGAGTTAAAAAAAGAATTATTTTTTGAAATGCTCCTCATAGAACCTATTTACATATCTCAAGGACCACGGGGAATTCGAAATTCCGCTCGATAGACCGTAATACTCTCGAGAAAAATAGGACGCATGCAAAGAATGCGCTTGCGAAAAAGTCAAATACGTGTATCGCTGCATATTTCGAATCTCCTGTTTTCTTTTCTACACCCTTCGATCTGTTCTCCACTTATTTTGTCACCCTCCCAATATTCAGTGCCACGCTCTAATTAGACTTACTGAACCCTCTTCGTATCCTTCGTGGTGCCTGAAGAGTTCTTTCCGTATCGTACGCTACTCATATTGGCGGAAAAATAATAACCCGATCACAAGAGAGAGGCGTCTGAAGAACAGGCACGGTCGCAATAAATTGGCTCGTTTAATAGCCGCAATAATTTTATCAACGCTTTATGATCGCGAATCATACATGTAACTTCAATTCCGTCGAAATTTTTTATTTATTCGTTTACATTTGAATGTGCTTTAAATTCTCCTCTTACAATCAATAAAATATATGAAAAGTGTGATTTTTTTTTTTATTAATGCTTTCCCATATATGTATATAAAATATGAATAAAATTTGCAAAACGTTGAAAATAGAACAATGTGCAACACAGCAATGACCTATGTTGCGTAGATAAATTTTATTTTGTTTTTATTTTATTTCTTTTTTTTAAACAAAACAGTGAATATACGATCACACATATTTTGAGATTACAAATGCAGAAATTGCTTCAATTTGAAACATATCAAACTAATTGTTAAAATTAATTGTTTTGTGACTAAATAATTATGGTCATTATTGATTAACAAAAATAAGATAAGTTGTTAAAATAATATTATTTTAAGTATAAAAACTAAGTCATCACTTATTATATAAATATTACAATTAAATCATTTCATTTAATAATCTTTAAATCGTTTATTTAATAATTTGTTAATAATTTGTAACCAAAGTTTAATTTTTGTTTTAACAATCATTAATTTCAAAGATAAGAATTTCTGAAATGCATTTTGTATAGCAGTGCTACAATTTAATTAAAGATTTTCGCGAAAATAAGATTGTAAGAAGTTTTACGTCTATTAAGCTGGCATAGCTACTTCAGCATAATCAAACGCGACCTATACTACATTTTTTTGCTAATTTTTTGCTTTATTCCCGATTTTTTGCTCCAGCCGATTCGCTAAAATGGCTGTGTACTTAAGACTAAAGCACAGCCACAAAGAAAAAAGCAGCAAATGAAAAATTAAGTACATATTCTTGAAGGGCTATTTTTTTGCTAATTTTTTGCTTTATTTTCGATTTTTTTGCTCACTGTTTAAGTCGAAAAATTTGACCAAGAATGTGACTGTGCTGGCTCGCGTACAAGAGTAAAGTACTTTAAAGCAATTAATTGCTGAGCTCATTTTAGTCTCAAAATGTTTGTAGAATTAATTGCTCTAAGAATAGAACACAGCCATACTCTTGAATCGAATTTTTCGATTTAAACAGTGAGCAAAAAAATCCGATTTTGAGATCAAAATGAGCTCAGCAATTAATTACTTTACTCTTGTACGCGAGCCAGCACAGCCACACTTTTGGTCGAATTTTTCGATTTAAACAGTGAGCAAAAAATTCCGATTTGTGATATTCTTAGAACAATTAATTCTACAAACATTTTGAGACTAAAATGAGCTCAGCAATTAATTGTTTTAAGGTATTTTACTCTTGTACGCGAGCCAGCACAGCCACACTCTTGATCGAATTTTTCGACTTAAACAGTGTACAAGAAAATCGAGAATAGAGCAAAAAATTAGCAAAAAAATAGTCCTTCAAGAATATGTACTTGATTTTTCATTTGTTGCTTTTTTTCTTTATGGCTGTGCTAATTTTAATCTTAAGCTAGCACAGCCATGGGTTTTAGCGAATTGGCTGGAGCAAAAAAATCGGGAATAGAACAAAAAAGTAGCAAAAAAATATAGTATAGGTCGCGTTTAATTGTGCTAAAGTGGCTGTACTAGCTTAATAAACGTTAAATTTTTAATAGCTTACCTCAATCTATTTCTTCAGCATTTGTACATCACATTACTATTGCATTAAATTCTATTTTTGTACTCTTTGATCCACGATGTTATTTACGTGCTATATTTCATTTAATGTGAAAAAAATAAACGCCATCGATTATTCTATATAAAAAACAGA
>Ga0157364_1002894_pt1 | contig 16390 bp, 13 predicted proteins | sample AttsexASBM2_FD_111476 | JGI IMG/M metagenome (GOLD analysis project Ga0157364, IMG submission 111476) | Fungus gardens microbial communities from leaf cutter ant in Ribeirão Preto, State of São Paulo, Brazil - Atta sexdens ASBM2 | ecosystem: Host-associated > Fungi > Mycelium > Unclassified ...
AATATAAAAAGCTAAATATAGAATAGAAAGCTAGAAAGGATTGACGTAAATTAATTTAAAATGTAATTGTCAAAGAAATAATATTTTTATGAAAGTTCATGAAATAATTTGTCCCCGAAGGTCCTCAGAGCAGCGATATTTTTGCACGAGGTTCCTCGCATCGACCCACTACGGGATTAGCTTATGATCCATTGATGTTGAAACATGCATGTGTCTGTGGCGAAACGGTCAGAGGTCATCCTGAACATGGTGGCCGATTGCAGAGCGTATGGGCTAGATTATCAGAAACGGGCTTGTTGCAACGTTGCGACCGAATACGCTCGCGCAAGGCCACACTCGAAGAAATTCAAACATGTCATAGCGAAGCTCATGCACTTTTATTTGGTAAGTCTTACTCTTTCAATTTTAGCTTTATAAACAAATATTTTTAACGAACAATAGAATGAAACTAGCAGTTTTAAGAATTACTCTGGAAATAATTCTATTTAAAAATTTGAGGAAGTTTTGAAACTTTCGTGGAATTTACAATTAAAATTTTATTTTTTATTTTTAGAATTTTATTTTTAGATATTTATTTTTGTTACCGAAATAAATTTATATTAGATATACGAGATAACAAAAAGTTTTGCCACAAAATTTTGTTTATCAAATAGTAACGTATATTTATAAAAGAAACTTTAGACTGTTGATTATATCTTATTAAATAATAACATTCGAAAGCTTTACTTCGATACAAACTTTAAAGTGCTTCGGAAATGATATGAGTCGCGCAATTTTCCATAAATTTTTCCAAGTAGCCAATAGAAAGTGGTCTTTAGTTCAACTGATGAAAATCTTTTGGTACAGTCTTTTTAGTATTTAGCAAGACGTAACTAATATTCTAATTTGTTTTTTATATACGTTACTATACAAGTAACTGGCATTTGTCATTTTATTGTCAAAACGATGACAAATAATGTAAATTCATTACCTTATAATGATTTAATAAACCCACAAATGTAAGCTTTTTTGTCATCCATTAATTAATTATATTACTGAATGTATACAAATATGATTTATAGTGATAAAATTAAATCGTATGTGTATAATTACATTCTATTGTAATTAAATCACAAATTATTATTATTAAGTTATTAAAAATAAAGAAAAATATACTGTAAAAAATTTTTAAATGATTTTAAATTTTAAACTGTAAAACAATTATATCAACGAGTGATATTGATTTGTGATGTGCGCAGGAACGAATCCGTTGAATCGACAGAAACTGGATATGTCCAAACTATCGCAATTGCCTATCAAAAGTTTCGTCCGACTTCCCTGTGGTGGAGTTGGAGTTGATTCCGACACAACGTGGAACGAGCTTAATACTGCACCTGCTGCTCGAATGGCAGTGGGATGTGTTGTTGATCTTGCATTCAAGACAGCAGTGGGTGATATTAAGAACGGCTTTGCTGTGGTAAGACCGCCCGGGCATCACGCAGAGACTAATCAAGCCATGGGTTTCTGCTTCTTCAACTCGGTGGCAATCGCAGCGAGGCTACTTCAACAGAAACTCGACGTTAGAAAAATTTTAATCTTAGATTGGGTGAGAAATGTTATTATTGTGCAATATGATAATAATGTCTTTACACTATGAAAATAAGCAACGCAATACAACAAATTGAAATTGTAGTTAAAATTAGACTGCGATTCTAAATATATTCGGACATGCTATATGATGAAATATTATGCATTGTATATCTTCTTCAGGATGTTCATCATGGAAACGGTACTCAACAGATGTTTTATGATGATCCACGAGTGCTGTACCTGTCGATACATAGACACGATGATGGTAATTTCTTCCCTGGAACCGGTGGGCCTACTGAATGCGGTGCTGGCAAAGGTCTCGGTTACAATGTAAACGTGGCATGGTCAGGTGGCCTGAATCCGCCCATGAGCGACGCGGAGTATCTCGCGGCATTTCGTACGATTGTCATGCCAATTGCTAAGGAATTCGATCCAGACATCGTGATCGTCTCAGCTGGTTTCGATGCTGCTGTTGGTCATCCGGCGCCATTGGGTGGCTACAAAGTCAGCCCGGCATGCTTCGGCAGAATGACACAACATTTACTTAATGTGGCTGATGGCAAAGTCGTCCTTGCCTTGGAAGGAGGCTATGATTTAGCGGCAATCTGCGATTCGGCACAAGAGTGCGTTCGAGCGTTGCTTGGTGACGAACTCAGTCCTCTCCGAGACGAAGAACTCACGAGAATTCCTTGCCAAAACGCCATTGATACGCTGCAGAAGACCATCGCTATCCAGGTGAGTTGAATATTACACAATACAATGTTGTCGATGATTATGACAATTGAAACGCAACTTGTCGTCGTCGTGTGCACAAAGTGATTTAACAATTGTTTAGTGATTTAACAATTGGAAGATACCCATTATAGGATGTCCAAAGACAAAATATACGCAGAGATCGGATATTTTTGAGACAGACCTTCTATATAACAGTTTATTTTGTTGTCAAAGTATCGTTAAGTCTAAAAAATGATTGATTTGCCAATAAATTTGTCGTAAATTGTGTAACGATTATATATAACAAGAAGGTGAAAATTTTTGGTTGTGGCAAAAAGCAACGTAATAGCCGATCAATTTTTCAATAGAAATTGTATTATATGCTAAAAATAAAATAATGATAAAAGTGATTAATCAAATCATTATCGTTACAAAAAATATAACGACATAAGTTACTTTACTTACCAACTCTGAGTTTATCATTTAATATATTATCATATTTTTTCTTAGATGTCACACTGGCCTTGCGTAAAACTCGCTGCTCATACAGTCGCAATGAGCGCTATAGAAGCGAGTCAGAAGGAACACGACGAAACAGAAACCGTGTCTGCAATGGCCTCTCTATCAATGCAGCAGCCTACAAATCTCACGTTAGTATTAAATATCATTCTTTTATCATTTATTTTTATCTCATCTAGACTAGATTTAATTAAATATTGATATATAATTAAATATCACATATATACTAATAATATGTACATAGAAGAAAGTTCTCTATTATAAAATGGGCTTTCGATATAAGATAGCGGAGTTTCTACTAAACTAATAGGCGTTATCTGTTGATTTATGAATTATATTGCTCTTGGAATGAAATCTATTCAGTGGAAAATTTATTATTGGATCGTGCGTGTAGTTGCGAAAAGAGATTTATGAAATTAGATGTTGTTAGTTTTTATTGAAGTGTCTTTAAAGTTTTGTTAATAAATAAATGTTGTTTTGTTAATAAATAAATATTTGGCAATAGAGTCTGTATGCATTAAAAGAATAAGATCGTATTAATATTAACACGTATGTATGTCAAATTGCTTAATTGTAGACATTAGATTTCGTGAAATCATAAAGCGTGAGACTCGTCGTAATATTCAGATATTCAGAATACTCTAACAATAACAGTACCGTTTCACACATAATGTATATGATATATCATTTTAATGATATATCTTTAATATTCGACAACAAGAATAAAATGACACATCATACATGAAACAGAATACATCTTTAATATGGTATTATTGTACAATAACAAAAAAAGAGAAAACACTGTGTTAAAATTAAGAGAAGATTCATATGAAATGCATCGCATTCTGGGCGTACATTATCTGTGCTGAAAATATTGAATATTATTTATATTTTAGAAATATTAAATGAAGTTTTCTAATTGCAATACTGATATAATTTACACTTTATTAGCAATATTTCGAAATATCTTATATTAGTATAGTTTTTTGAATTTGCATACAGCTCTTTTTTTTACATTTTTCAATTTAAAAAAAAATTTGTAAATTAGATTTTACATTTCAATATCTCAAAGTTTATTAAATTTCTTTTAAAATGATCTATTACATTTTTAAATTCTCATAGATTTTCAATAATTACACAAAATGAACTCAATGTTTCATAATAAGGGAGTTTTCTCTTATATGTATATAGAATATATATCTGTATATATGTTTATATACATGTATATATATATATATATATATATATATATATATATATGTGTGCATATTTATTTAAATATAGGACCACACCAGAACATTCCCGAGAGGTCTCCGAAGAGCCAATGGAACAGGACGAGGCCAAGTGAGATGCATGAAGGTCATTCTGCTAGATGTAGAAGGCTTTAGTTAATTGCACGAAACTGTGTAAATGCTCTTTCAAATTTCTAAAAGTGCATTTCTCAGTGCAGATTGAGGGAGTCGCCATCATGCATGACTGTTGCGACAGACGCATGGTCAGCTGCGAATGTTCTTATGAAAACACGGTCAACACGTGTCAATTCGTACACAATCCCCATGTTTAAGATTTTTAATATTTTTTTTCCAAATGACAAATGATAAATAAACGATGGCCAAGTAATAAGGAAGAAATGATCTGTAATATTTCATAGATGGTTGATGATAATTTGCTATGATATATCATGAGCTCATCAACCTTCTTTTTTTTGTGCTGAATGCGAAAGCGAAGTTGTTTGTGAGTTTTGCAAATATTTCTATTGTACTTCGCGCGTTTGATAAGCGTGATTGTTGTATAGTTACCTATGGATGACAAATTATATTTGTCCATTCTATAGATTTCCTTTTTTATTGTGGATGATAAGATTTGAAATCTTTTTAACGAATCACTGTTAAAATTGTTGAGATGAACTCAAGCGCGCTTAACAGCTTTCGCCCACCAATTGGCTATCGCTTAACAAATTTTCAATTCCAGTATCTTATCAACGAACAACGAATGGTCTCGAGACTTGATGAAAAAACTGGAATGGAGACATTTTATAATATTATTAAAACTCTTGTCTCTGGACGATTTTATTTGATTATTATGGAAAAATGAGGAAATAGAACAAACAACATTGTTGTTCGATAATTCGATGGGAGAAAATAAATTGTGAACACACGTTCTTCGAAAATTCGACGGACATTTGCGAATAGTTATTGATATTATCAATATAAATGGTAAGCTAATCGAACTTTGTCACAGTTGTATAAAACAAGTCTGATGCATCGTGTTGCCTTGGATAATTCGTAAGAAGAATTAATTATTCGTGATTATCCGTGTGTATATTTTTGAATGCTAATTGTGACCTTGGACATCTATTTATGAGGAAAGAAACCTATGTATCTATTTCTAATTTTGATAAGCTTTGAATATGTTATTTTTTAGACAAAAATGAGAAATATATTTGGTTTTGTACGTATCTTGGCGCACTTTTAAGGAATGAAACACCCCTTAAAACTTTTTTTTTTTTTCCCAAGTGAATATAGTCGAAGCTATAAGAGATAGATAAAATGTTTGAAGAATACTTTATAATTATAACAAAATTTTTGAAATTATTTTTTTACTTATCTCTATTTATCTTTAAAACTATTTAACTTTATTTAAACATTTTTTCTGTCGCTTATATTTTCGACAATATATATATATTCATTTGGAAAGAAGAAAACCGATTTTTTTCTAAGAGATGTTTCCCTTAAAAGTGCGTTAAGGTTCATGTAAAACAAAAAACATACCCCTTATTTTTGTCTAGAAAATATATAAACAGATTTAAAGCTCATCAAAATCGGAAAGAGACTTAGATTTCTTCCCTTTTAAAATATTTTCAACGAGCCGTATATTATCGAAATATTCAGGGAGACAAGTACAGGGAATTTGAGAAAGAGCTGTGTTAATACAACAAATGTATATCTCAAACTCTTAGATATTCTTTTTATATTGCGCCTATTGTTATAAAAGACGTACTATGAATAATACATCAACGATAGGATGTATCGATGTATGAGTTTTCGATATGAACGATTGATTCATGGTTACGAAAATATCGGCATAAGTGTCTTTGTTTGTACACGAAATTACTTTTCTAAGCTTAGGAATGTATTTCCTATAAATCAGGGATGCCCAACGTCCGGTCCGCGACTTTAAAATATATAAAATTTAGAAACTGTCTAACTGACTATCTTGAAGATTGTTCGGTTGTTATTATTACATTGGTCTGTTTTTATTGCACTCTCTGAACTGATGCACACGGTACAATATGTTGAAGTGAAATAAATATCAGTTTAGAGAATGTAAAAATAAAAGTAGACCTTAGCTATAACCCTGAGGTGGCCTTTTTCAAGGTGACCAAAGACAACAAATCGCAATTCTTCAAAATATTTATTTGTATTTGGAGTAATATACAAGGTGTCTAATAAAGACCGTAACAATGCTTAAGAATAGATTCCTGAGATCATCTTAAGACGAAAATTCTAATATTCAAAATACGTATACATATATAAAAATTTCATTTTTTACGTTTCCGTTTTAGGGAAAAAAATTATATGATTGATCCCCAGATGTGATACAACGGAAAATCCAACCAAAGCGTGCGAACTTTCGATGACATGATTCGCTAACTTTAAGTGCTTATAATTTAAAAACTATTATACTCTCGAGATTTTGGTCAGAATTTTCATCTTAAAATTATCTCAGGAATCCTTATTAGTCTTTACCAAACACTTGTATAAACATTGTGATTGAACTGTTGCAATGAAAATGTCATTTGAAAATTACTAGTTCAAAGAACTCGATAGTTTTCAAAGATAAAATGACCGTGAGATACAGTTGAAATTTGATCCTTTAGAGAAACTAATTGGACATCTCTACTGTAAATTATTAAATGGGAAGATTAAGATTCTAAAAGGGCGAGTTCAATGGCAAGATAGCAGTTTAAAGTTTAAATCGCTGAACGCTCGCTGTTTCTCATTTCTCTTTCATAAAATGAATAAAATCGAGAGATAGAGAGAAAGAGAGAGAGAGAAAGTTCTGATAAATAGAAATATATATATATCTATATTGTACGATTTAAAAAAATTAATTATATTTTATATATGGAAGTTCTCTACGTGGCGATCTGAAGAAGTTTCCCCAAAAATAACAGTTATTAAAAATAACAGTTTGATAAAATGTGTTAAAATTGTAAGAAAGGAGCCGACACATTAGTATAACTTCGAGCGATTCTTTTTGAATAAATAATGCACGAGTGACGAGTTACATACACAGATTTTTCCCTGGAGGTATCAGACTATTCAATTAATGTACATAAAAAGAAACATGTAAAAATGTTCTCTGGATTCAAGAGATTTTCGTACGTCAGGCCTCGCTAAAAGAGATCATGCAATAAGAACGATTAGACAACTATATTTATAAAAGACCGTAGCGTTTATATAGATATATTGGGTCTGTTTTCTTTTCAACTCTTTGCATCGTTCAAGTTTCTTTTTTTTCTATATTGGAGAGAAAGAAAGGAAACTTGAACAACATAAGAAATGCAGTAGAAAAGAAATAGAGACCTATTTTTTCCACCTTCAACACGTGTGACCTACACTCAGTGAAAACACGCGCGTCGTGCTGGTCACTAGCGCTTTCATTGTTTCGTCGTCCGATTTGCTTTTCTTGTTCTTCATTCGGATATACAGAGATGACGATAGCTCCGCAGTGCGTGAACACTTATCTCGAATCGAGGCAACTTATGCGACTTAGGCGACAAAATTATTAATAATATTAAAGAAAAAAGAATAAAAGAAAAAAAGAAAAAATCGATGTTTGTAGATTCTAAGGCGATATTATATCGTGTGCGCGAATAAAATGCGACGTATATATGCGATACCACGTGCACGTGATAAAAAACACTAAACGTGACAGAACATATCTGCCATACCAAAATGCTAAGAGATACCATGATATAAATAATGTTCCGCGATCATTGATCAGCTGTTATTAAATAATGAGTGATAGTCCTTAATCCCTTCAGACATGATTTTAGGACGATGTAAAAAAAATTGTTTAATTCTATTCATGTACATTTTCATAATTAATTCATATTAACAATAAATTTTTTCAAAATTTTTGATTATTTTTCCGACATAATAGCATTATTATGTACATCAGATCTTATAGAATTAAATAATTTCAACGGATTTCAATGTCTCTTTAAATTTGATATACATTACAATGAATGTAAAATGTGAAGGGGTTAATTTTTTCATAATTGAGAAAATTAATTGGCTGCAAATTGGAATTGAACAGATTTATTTGTAATCGTACTTTGTCAAAATCCGATTATATTTATATGTACGTACAAATTTGATTCAAACTTGCATCAACTCATCAATAATTGATTTGATCAAACTTTAATTTACATACGATTATTTATAAAACATAAAATTGATAAAATTAATATTTGTTAAGTGCATATTGATTAAGAAATGTTTAAATGAGAAACGCACATGGTAATTGACGTTGCAGTTGGGCATTTTTCTTCGAAATTTCTAATGATACATAACTCGAAGTTCTTGCAAATATTTGCTAGAATTTTTCGTCTATCTGTTACGTGCAAATCACTGCCAACGACAATTATATGGCATGATATGTTCCCATGAGCACGTGCAATCGCATCGATATACCGTTAATATTATATATATTAATGTTTTTAAACGCGAAAGCGCGCGATGCGCAGAATGGACCGAGAATATCGTTTTAACGAGATTTTAACAACATGGTTTCTTGCTGCGAACAAAGGCTGGTGTGATTTTTGTGATATTTTGTAAAAAGAAGAAAATAAGCTATATATGGTTATTAAGTGTATACGTCGCGAGAATATGTGTGTAAGAGAGATAGAAAGAAGGTAAATATAATTTACAAATATAAGCATTTATTTTTGTGTCATGCATTTTATGAAGAAAAGAAAAGAATTTAAAAAAGTAACAAAAATGAATATAAAAGGAGAATTTATTGATAAACGAATTACACGAGGATGCATATATTATATATTGTTAATCATGTAAGAAATAAAGAATTACATCTATAGTGACACACACACGCACGCGTGCGCGCGCGCATACACACACACACAACACACACACACACACACACACACACATATGTATGTATATATATATATTAAAAATATACCGATATATGTATGTACATTGTATATTTGCGTGTACCGCAAGAATCTCAAGTGTCTGTTAAATGTTTGTCCGATAAAACGGAAGAATTCACTGAAGAAATGTGTAAAATTGACTTGATGTATATTAAGTATAAAGAGTTCAGCCTATGTGTGTATACAGTAAGTTAATTAATGAGAGTATAAAAAAAAGGAGGGAAAAGAGAACATTATGACAATTCGTAGGCACATCAATCTGTCATTAAGTTGAAACAACAATCCACGCTATTGTAACATTATCGAAAGATAACTTTAGCATGCGTGTATATCTAATTGTTTATAATTTAAGAGTAAATCTATCATCGGCGATACTGTTACCCCATGATTGTTGTGTCGTTCGAAGTGAAGGATATACGTAGTTCATTCTCAGTCACGGTAAACTCTTTTCGAAGTTTACAGAAGGATATTGCGTATTCTCATCACGGGCCTACGGACATCACATCCTGATTAATCACATCCTCGCGTTCATTCGCGATATTCCTATCACCCTCCAAATATGCTTCATTTTGTCATAGATTATTATTACATGATCGTACCCAAGCAACCAAAACTTTCGAAAAAATATATATATTTGTAAAATATATCCTGCTAAAAGCATCTAAAAAGATTTTGAATTTTGTATCGTATAAAGATTACAAATGTACTTGTTGATCAAACACGCATTCAATGCCAAATATAGAATATTAATATAAGACGTGATGTTTTAAACATTGTTTGAACTAATAATCTTTTATTCATAATCTCATATTTAATAAATGCTACCTAAAAATTTGTTTGATAAACAATAAGGTCTTTTCAAGGTTTTCTGTAAGGCGAAATACAAATTTTTTTCTATAAGGCAAAATACAAATTGTTATGTTTTACCATCATGCATAGTATAAACATAAATTTTTAAGTTTTGTGTCGCTTGGATAGAATCTGAATGATTGAATGTTTTGCGCAAATTTCGTTTGAAACGAAAGAAAAAGCAAAAACTTACGACATTCCGGTATTACCACCCATGGCAAGTTATAATACAAATTAGATGTAAATGACTATTAAGTTTTTATTCAAACACCGAGTATAAATGTGAATTTTAATATAGAGCTCTATTATTACGTTAGCGCATACGCACACACTCCCTCGCGCGCGCGCACATACACTGACACATATACATACATACTTGCACGAATATACTGTCTATATTGTATAAGTTTAATGTAATAGTCATAAATTTTTTATGTATATAAATGTACCACATAAACTAATTTTAAATAAAAAATATAGTCATTTTGTGTTAAACTTACTCTTCGATGATATCCTGGATGATTGTGTTTTAATCTGTGAGTTTCATACTGTGGGCGAATAATACTACGTTCGAGTTAAAATTAAATATAGGATGTAATGTATGTTTTAATTTCTCTTGCATTGTTATTATGAAAATGATTAGATTTATGTATAGGATGAAGCTTTAAATTTGTAAGACTCGATCTAAAAGCTTAAGATAATACTCGCATGGAATGCAAGAAATCCGGATTCGATTCCCGGTTGAAATATTTTTCGCAATAAACATTATTTACATGTATTTGATTTCATCGACAGCTGCAAATTGGCCCTAATTTTTATATCATTTTTTTTACAGCGCGTGTATTTAGCATCATATAAATTCACATCGAATTATTTAAGCACTAAAGATCTAGCTTCGACTGTTATGGACTTTATTTCATGTTGATATTTTTTTACCTTCCATTCTGAGCTTGACAAATTTTATTTAAATGAAAATTTGGCAATAACTTTAACAGCAACTTTTATAGCAATGAAGCATATAAAATAAAAATGATAAATTATCTTCAATTTCTGCTATCACGATAAAATATTTATTCGACATTTTTAATAGTCGAAGACGTATATATATTATCTCATATATATATATATATATATATATGTGTTACATTTACAGGTGATTACATTAGCCGCGTTCAGCAGCACGTTTATTTTTCAATTGTTTTTTCACGCTAATTGGATTAGGTATATTTTTAGACTTAGTCCTTTTTCAGTAAAGAAAAATTTTAATAGTTGCAAAATAAACTTTTTGTTAAACGAAGCCATTGTCCAATAGATGAAGATAAAATAAAAAAATAGCATTTAAAAGTGAAATTTATAAAATTTACATTATTTATTCAAATATAAATTTACAATTTAATTGTTTTAAGATACCGTACTATTAAAAATAATATACTGATATATACTGTACTAATAAAAATAAAAGAACGCTTAGAAATTAAAATCTCTGAGAGACAGATTGTGTAACATAAAGGGTCAAAAAGCACATAAATTGTATGTTAACTTTGTTATACAACTACATTTTATGTTGAATTTCTTTTATTAATCTATCAGCATAACTTAACGAGTTTTAAATTATTATAGTGTTCTAATAACATTTGTTATAGGGTGTGTTCGAGGAGACATTATAAAAATATATACTAATCATAGAAAATAAATTATTATAATACTAAGTCGATCTATTCTTATAAAAGAAATTATGAAATTACAATATTAAAATTCTTATTATTAATTATCATTATTTAGATTTTCGTCATCAGATATGTCAGATACTTCGAGTAAGTTAGGAGATAAATAATATTTCTCCTGTTCTTCGTCGAGAGTTTTATCAGGAGTAAGCTTCATGATATCTGGCAAGAGCAAAGTTTCTGGGTCTAGAAAAAACAAATAGTTGATAAGAGTAAACTATCTTATAAATATTACATAAAACTAACCTTCATACCTGATAGTATGTTGTCTTCACAAGGCTTTATGTTCTCTTTCTCCTTGGAGAATAGATCTTTAAATTCTTTTTCAACAACTTCAATGTATCCATAATCTATATAAAAAAATTAATTTATTAGAGAATTTCATTATAAAATATTAATAGCATATTAGTTTTAAGTTATAAATTGTCTTTCTACAAATAACAATAACTATTCACATACCAAAATCATGTTGGTTGTCATACCAATGCGCTAATTTTTCCGGTTTTGGAAGTCTTTTGATATTCTTCTTAGGCAGTAATGGCTTCTTAAAAACACTATCGTTTAATTGTTTTTTTGTATATTTGTTAATTGTATTATCCTTCTTCAGAGCACACTCTTTAATCTTTGATAACTGTACAATCTCTTTCTATAAAAAATAATTTCTAATGAACAAAAACTAAATATCTTTAATTTCCTAAAGATTTTTTAAGATTTAAAAGAAAATTCTATCATATGAATACACATAATATATATTATATATTCAATATATATTAAAAATGCTGAAAATATTTTAGCAAATATGAGTTTTCAAACTACCTTTGCTGATACTTCCTTTCCTGGAGATATTGGACGTCCATGACTATCTATTTGTGTTGCTTTCAATTTTGAACAATCCTGTTCTTTATCATAAATACTTTTCTTGGCTGATTGTATTTTAGATATATTCATATCAGAATTAGATCTTATTGATAGTCCCTTCGGTTTTGTGCCTCCCATTGTCTTAAAAGATCTAATCTCGTGAGATGTTCTAGATCGTGCAATGGGCTTTATTTGACCTGTAATCAGGTTAACACATTACACACATTTTCCAGTATTCCTTTTTTAACTTAGTAGTAATTCTCTATTCATATTTTTTTATGTATTAGTAAAACATATTTCTTATTCAAATCGAGATAATTTCTTGATTTAAAGTGCATAATCCTCTATAATCCTCTTCACATAGTAATCATCTTTTATAAGAAAATTTGTTATCCAATTTATTTAAAATTTATATATCAAAAATAGAAATATATACCAGACGTACAATACACATATTTTACGATGTAAAAAAATATAATCGTGCAAACATATTTCGCTCACCTTCATTAGATTCAGCAAGTCCGCCCAATAAATTAAATATATTGGACATTTTGATTGTGTCAATATCGTCTATGAATATTTACAGCAGTCTCTCGTGATTTTCACTTGCAGCTAGATCTGCGAAATTTTTCTTCTTAGGACTTAAGATACTTATTTGGATTTTCAAGTTACTACGAAAGATTATAATACCTACGATGAAGAAGGATTGAAGGAACCAACGATAACCTTCTTGGGGAGCAGAGATTGTTCGCAATTCTTACAAGCTAGGTTGTTTTACTTTCGGTAAACTTCAGCTCACTGACTTACTCTCTTATTCTCTTTATGTTCCTATTCTTTCATTCTTTTATTTATCCTATTAGGTAAATTATCATTTATTTATCTGAAGATTAGAACAATCAGCCTATAACGACCAATAACGTTACGTTGCATACGTAACGTTATACACTGACATACCAATTCAAAATAATAGCAGCCGTTATGATGATATATCTATCTCACTTCAAAGCCGGTGGCACACGATGTTTGTTTTCTTGCTGGATTGCTAGCTAGATTTAGAACATACATACGCATGTTCTAAGTAGTTAGATTAGATTCTTTCCACTGTATTGTCTGCGAGACTAGCACTGTCAGTATCGCAACCAATACAGTGACAAAATTCTAATCCAGCAGGAAAACAAGCATCATGTGCCATCGACTTAAGTTCCAAAAGTGTACATAATACACTAGTTCAATAACAGAAAACAGACCTCAAGAAAATCAGTAGTTTATGTTATGTGCACGTATAGACTTTCAGTACTGACACGTCATATAGAATATTAAGTTTTGATTTTTATATCATAAAATTTTTTTTAATTTGCAGTATTTTTCTCGTCTGGTATGTACCTGCTATAGCCAAATCCATACCAATTAAAAATTTCTTGGTTTTTGTTTCAGATGAATAAAACAGCTGGAGTCATGAACTTACCTTTTTTTTCATGGCCTTACTTAATATTTAGAATATTTATAGTTATTTTTTAATAAAAACATTTTTCAAAAATATGTAGAAAATACTCCTATCCCAAAAAAAACTTTATGCTATATTTTTAAAAAATTCGCAAAAATAGTATAAAAATTCGGCTTCTATACTAGAATACTCCCTTAATCAGATGAAAGGACTGTTTTATAGAAATCTTTAAACATGTTTCATGTAAAACAATATATAACTTTATTAATAATATACCTTATTAAAAGAGACAATGTGTGCACCGTCAGTAGCAAATATTTCATATACACAAATCATTTTTTGAGATGTATAATATATATTTGTATATGTATATAACGACCTCATAACACAAAAGCATCGTTCAAAGGCCATTACAACAGAAAGCTACCAACTGTTTACAGTGGAATGCTTTAAAACAGATCTGTCCAATCATTGGAGTTGAGCTTTACATGCTATTGGGCAGATCTGTTTGAGGAGAAATCTGCATGATAAAATCATTCGTGTGTGTATATATACAATTATTTACTACATACACATAGACGAAAGAATACATTTGGATAAAAATTACATAGACATCTTCGTTAACACACATTAACGGAAACGTTATGTTGGAAGCGTAATAAGAAATTCAATATAAATAATTTTCTCTTTCTCGATTCATTAAGTAAGTTTCATAGATATATTGTTTTTTGCGACAATATTTATTTTGTACATTCGAGCATTTTCCCTTCATCTATGTGTAGCGCAATTAAGTTAAACATTTGTATAAATGCTAAATGTTATAAATAAATCTTTGAGCTTCTTCTGCAAAAGGAAAATAATTTTTCAGCTACTGTCTAAATTTTGCCACGTTCTCTCGTAATCTGTAATCTTCTTTATAATTTACATTAAAACGGTTTGTCAGTCTCCTTCGAATATCAACGAATTGTAAATGGTTTGTCGTAATAATATCAACAGTAGCATCTTCTCTTTCTTCATCTTCAAGCCATTCTGATACTCTGGATGATTTGAAACACAGCTGTAACAAATGTTGTTTCTTAATTAAAATATGTTTCACATGGAACTATAAAGACATAAATCTTAAAGTATAAATGAAAAAATTTGAAAAAGGACAGTTTATAAATTTATATATACATTTTGAACAAGTTGCATGTAAAGTTATTGACAACTTTCCATCCTTAGCACTTGCAGCTTCTTCATGTATCTAACGTTGTCACATTTCCTTAGCTATGCATGTGTATAATAAAAATATTCCATTACTGATCAGTATTTATAGTCAGTTCTTATTTCAAGCCATCAGTAACATTAAAATGCTAATATAATTCTGAAATATCATTTTAAGAGAGACTATACTTAATAAATCTTAAATGTAAGAATTGATTATGAGTACCAACCATAGTCTTCTAAGTCTTCTTATTTCAAGATCGTCTTAAGTAATGTCTTAGATGCTAATAAGACCAGGTTTATGACATCTCAAGACAACCTTAAATATAAGAATTAACTACAAATACCAGCCTTAGTATCCATATTTTTTGTTATAATAAAACAACTGAAGAAAAAAAATACTAAGAATAGAATTTATTTGTTCCCTAATGTCAACAGGTTTGTTTTTTTTATATTTAAAAACTAGTATATAGTGTAATATATAGTGTAATATATAGTAGTTTGTAGTATATAGTATTTAATATATAGTATTTAAAGTGAAATAGATATGTTTGATATTTGGCAAATGCTAGGAGGAAAGTCTAAGTGTAATAAAACCACAAACCTAAAGACAAGAGAGGAAATAGAAAAGTTTTATTTCAAATTATTGTAACTAAATTATCACAAGTACTTACCAGATCCACAAACAACAAAGAGAAACAGAGCTAAGAGCCAAGGTCCAACTGGAGATCCCTCCTCTTGCGATTTCTAATATAACAAAAGTTTCTGCTTAATTATACAGATATCGATGTCAGATTACAATGAAATACATGAAATTTAAGTATCAAGTATGTCAATCATATATGTGGAGCAAACAAATGGGACATATGACTTGAATGATAAATGTAACAAATATTTTTCAGCATTTAGTAAACATTGCGACAAAGATGTTACCAATATTAATGTTTCATACATCTTATATAAGAGTTTCATCAAGAATTTCACATTCTTAGTTCACATATGGCAGATACTGTCTGTTGACAGATGCAAGATTCTTTCGCCATGAGATAAATCGTTCGTCGTGAAACGTTAGATAACCGATGGAACAGAAGATTTCGATGATTTGCAAACGAGAAAACGAACGTCCAACGTAATTTGATAGCGATCTGTCAGAAATAAACATCTATATCCTCGGATTGATAGTTACATAGAATATCTTCGCAAACGGGCGAATTGAATTGTCGCGATTTATCTCATACACGGTACATTAATCTTCAACCCTCGTCCATATGTCATTTTCTCAAACGTCGTCCAAATGCGTTTCCTAGGTACAAATTTTCTCTCAGAAAA
>Ga0157364_1002895_pt1 | contig 16387 bp, 14 predicted proteins | sample AttsexASBM2_FD_111476 | JGI IMG/M metagenome (GOLD analysis project Ga0157364, IMG submission 111476) | Fungus gardens microbial communities from leaf cutter ant in Ribeirão Preto, State of São Paulo, Brazil - Atta sexdens ASBM2 | ecosystem: Host-associated > Fungi > Mycelium > Unclassified ...
AATTCTGAAATTTTTTAACTTTACAATAATTACAATAATAACATCTTTTATACTGATGAAAAATTGATTTTTCATAACTTTCTTAATTTTCATTTCATACTAATTTATTCACTTGGTTCTTTTCCAAAAAAGAAATTTTTAGTGTTAATAAGACAGAAACAAAAAGTACACTATGCTATACTGTTAAATCTATAGTGTCTAAATATATCGTTATTTTTTACTAATGATAATTAAATGATAATTAAATTTGATACTACATCGTGTAAAAATGGCATTGTATAGTGTCAAATATAACCATTGTTTTAGTATAAAATAATGATATGAGTAAGTAGGAGCAGTGACGACTCATATTAAGTTAAATTTGATACTATAAATTTAACAATATGTGATAACAGATATAATGTATTTTTAATAGTTTATGCGTATCATATTCGTATATGACATTTTCAGTCTGTTGATTACAATTTCAGACAAGATACATATCGCACCACGGTTTTTATTTAAATAATAAAAACTTTTCCGCGAATAAGAATTAGTATGGGTGGGCCCGAATATTAGTCCGAGACGTAAAAGCAGTGCGAGCAGACTATTCGCCTGACAATAAAATTCATATAAAATGATAAAATTTGCGTGAAGAAGCGCGGGTTTTTAATAAAAGTTTCCACTCTTAAGGAGGTCACCGTCTTCCAAAATTAGAAGCGTTCCGCGACGAGCAAATGCGGTGAAACGGCTAGCCAGGCGATAGATCGGACACTCCGGCGCTAATTGGCTGCGGAATTTTATGTAGCACTAAATTACTCTATGCAAATGTGCAGCCGCTTCCGTCGTCCCTCGACGAGGGCATTCTGGAAGTGCATCCTCAACTGCGTACGCACGCGCGCAAGCGACGTATCTCTCGAGATTTACGTCCCCCCCCCTTCCCCTCCTCATTAGCCTAATGAAGGCGTAAGTTTGAAATACGAAGTGATTTTTGTCAGAACCGCGTTACCGAGCATTTGGCCGTCGACCTTGCGACAAGACTTCTCGTACTCGAAGATTTTTATTCGGAAATGCATTGGAATAATCGTGCATTGGAGTGTGGAAGGTCGGGAGAATGATATCGGTGTTAACTGGCTGCGAGTTATAACCTGACCACGTAATGTCCGCTTAATATTCAACGCCAGCGGGGGCGACGGATTTATGAGAGCTAATGAATTGGTAGTTCTTCTCCTCGGCCCTTATTTCCATACGCTTCTTTTTCACTGTTTGCCTAACGAACAGCTTGGTGCTCTCTTTAATCTCCAACTGAAAGTTTGCTAGTTGTACTTTGCTTACGTGAACACAATGATTGATGATCAGTCTTATTTATATAAAGAGAGATTAATGAATGATTGACAAAGAAAATTTATCACGAAATAAAATATATCAAATAGAGAGATATATATATCCTAAACATTGAACCCGATTTACATTTTTACCCGGAAATCATTTGATCCAAGGACGATTTGAAATTTGTCGAGGGTTCATGATAAAAAAAAAACTCGATATGGTCGGAAGGAGGAGCAAAAAGGAGGCGAAGTAGGAGATGCCTCTCGGGCTATAGGATAGCCGAATAAATTTGGATAGCTCCCTGTTTTGGCCTCGAGCCACGGTTACCCGACGTAGACACTCTCGGACATACGATCGGCTCTTTCGTAACGCGGCGTGTGAGAAGGGAATAGGAGATGACCGGGCCGAGAAGGGCGGCGAGCGAGATATACAGGCGAGCCGCTCCTTTACGATGGATTTAATTAAAAAACATAATTTAGCAGGCAGAGGATAACAGGTAGCTCGGCTCCGGTGGGAACTAACGGAGGTTCCGTCACAGTGCGGCGCTGTTCGGCGCCGGCCTGCGGTCACTCATGAATAAGATTATTAATCCCGTCCTTTGCAGAAAATCTCCTCTTTTTCTTCTCTCCCGCGCTCTCGGTTCTTGCGTTTCCTAATATTCTGAAAAATTTATCGCGTGTAATTTAATTTGCTAATAATTATTTATGAGCGAACGATACGACAGGTAGATCAGATGTATTACTTAATTCTCTTTCATTTGATTTCCAGAATTAATAAACGCATCTTGCACCGTGCGATTAAGGTGACAATTACGTGACATTAAGGTGTAACGCGAATCGAAACACTGAAACCGTGAAACATTTTCTTAGAAATTTAAAAAAAAAAGAGCTGCACACTACTCTTTTCATGAGATAAATAGTGATAATGACTATGTATTACAAAGTATAAGTAGAATGAACCACGTATATCTTACTGGGATACTTTGCAATGCAGAGTCATCATATTTTATCTTGTGACCAGAATTTTTAGGGGCTGTGTAAAATAAAAGGAATAGGAGAAACAGGGAACAGTGAATAGAATATAGGTAACAAGAATTTCTAGACAATTCAATATTAACATATGAAATATGATGCAGAATAGAGGAACAGTTCTGAGGAACAACGCTATTCTTTGTTAATGCATTACATTTTATGTGTTGGTATTGAACTGTTCCTTGTTCTATATTATCTGTTCTCTCTACTTTTTGTTGTATGCAGTCTCTTTCTTAAGAGCCTCTACGTTTTTCCATTTGCAGATAGATTAGAATTCTATTTTACAAACAGAATTAGTGGAATTTATTTAAATCCCTCGAGCATTCGAACCTATATTATTATAACCGTAATATCTCGTTAATGATCGCAGTCGTTGATGCTTAGGCGCGATATATCGCTCGTCTACGGCAAGTTGATCGCCACTGACGCGACGTCCGCCGTTGGTTGGACCTCGGATCGCTTAGATGGAACGAGTTAAAAATCCATTTGTTGGGGACGCGGTCAGTGTCGCGCGTGAGATTAAAAGAGAGATACCGACGAGCAAGAAAAGCAGCGCCATTTTGTCGAAAGGAGGACCGACAACCTCGCGGCTAGCTTCTCTCCCGCGTATATAAATGGCAATCATGTTGCGTGCGAATATACAATTTCGTTTCATCGCTACCGGTCGATCGTAGGGTCCTGTTCGCGAAGCCGGAGAAATGAGGAAGGAAAACGAGGTGCCAGTCGCCAACGTGAAAAGATTATTTTCACAACTAGGCAGGGAAAAAAAGAGCCGCGAGAAAATATTACGAGAGAGTACACTTGACGTTGTTCGAACGTTGTACGAACTGCATGATTTGAAAATTCATCTCTCGCGACATAATATCCACGTTGAATTCACTTCTGTTCAACACATTTTGCGCAGAATTTGCACAATATTGCATGACCTATATGGACGTTACGTGGATAGTACTATCATACAATTAACTTTATAAATGCAATGAGGTTGCTCAGATAACGCGTCTTGTAACCAACGGGAAAAAGTTTTTTATTTCTTTTTTTTTTCAGCTCACGAGCTATCATCATAACGTGCAGTTTTACGCAGTCACGCAACATTACAGCAAATTAGAAATTTCTACTATTAGCTAAACTTTGTGTTCTTAATACTTTTATGTCGTCGCTCATTGTATAAATATATATTTAGTAGTACTTTGAACCCAATCATGCGTATCAAGTCTAAATTTACATTTTAAGATAACCGCGAAGAATAAAGGACAAAGTATGGAGAAAAAGAGAGAGAGAGAGGGAGGCAGGAAGCCATGAAACTACGTAGGAAACGACGTAGGAAACGAGTATATCGAAGTCGACAGCTAGCCCGATAACGAGAAAGACGAGCGAGGCAAAGCGAACGTTTTTATAATCGCCGCAATTATCTGCGAGGCCGAAGTCGAGCATATATAACCTTAGCGCGCAACAGCTTCAAGGGGCACTACTTCTTATCGGGACACTGACTGCGTGCCGGTGTGGTTGCATGCGGAGGCTGATAAACAAATAATTAGCATTCGAAGTAACCCGCATTCGCATTATCGCTGGCATCGCTCTCCTCGCCAAGAGAAGGCTTGGCTCGCATAACCCTTCGTTGACGTACTTACCCAACGTGCTCGACCCGACGAAGACCTGGCCACGTTTAACGTGCAACGGCATTCCGTGCCGCCCGCTACATTTTCGCCCGAGTTGTACCTGGACGGGTAATTAGTGCGCTATGGAAATCGCGCTCAACAATTCGACCACTCGATCTAGGTATGTTTCTTTCCTCCGCGGAATGTTTTGCGTGTCCGCGTAAGCGTATCGAGATTGTAAAGAGAATGCCAACGAGATCGTTCGAGGCAGAAGTAATAATACCATTTTAAATTATAATTCGATGGTATACACCGTATCTGTAACACGTTACAATTTGCATGGTAATAACAGTTACATTACTTATCTACGATGTTATACGTACTTTGTGAATAATTGTTGCCAGGTTCTTTCGTAGCACGATATACCACTGTTATATGACAAATACGAATGGATTATATTTTAGAATTAATTCAGGTTCTTTCCTGAAATATCTTGAAATCATAATATATTTCAAAATATAAACAATTATTCTTAAATATATATTATGTTTTATTAGATATCGACTTAGAAGAAATAATCTTTCCAACATTAGCATATATTAATATTTATTTTCACAATGAAATAAGATAGTATCGTAATTAAATCGTTTTGGACGATCTATATAAAGATGGTAAAAGGATAAAAAAAATCATATGTATGGTATAGAGAGAAATAACGACCAGTGTGATTCAGTTAAACATACAAAATCAGAAATTAAAATACGCAAAGGCCTTGATAATGTAGTTAGTCAATACTACTGGCTGGGGGCTGCTCAATGCAGGTGGATCCAATCAGAAACTCGACCATGCCGGCTCGGCAGGTGCTTGGAGATCGCGGTCAATGGCTCTCAAGAACGACCGACACTTTTTACACCGAAAGCAGAAAAGAGCGCCGACTAATTTTGCGCGGCGCTCCATTAAGGAACACGAAGCAATCCTTTTTCCGCGGCTTCGTTTGTTCGTTTAATTGTCTCTATCCGACTAATTCGATGACAATGACTTGATAGCAGAAATAAATTCTAGTTGTTTCTTAAAGGACTTGTGTTTTAGTTGAAAAGGTACAAATTAAAATTTGTAAATAAAAGAAATGTCTTTTTGCCTTTAGAAAAGAAAAATTCTTTTGTTCTATATTTAAAAAAGAGGAGAATTATTTGTATCTTTACTGTAGAATTCTCGATATTTAGGATTTCGTTAGCGTGTATGCATAAAGTACTGATCGTCGAAGTACGCATGTCTTGCCTGATGTGCGAACGAGGGTTCTCCTCAGGCTGAAAGGGGAATAAAAGTTTGACACGGACGTCGGATGCGGTTCGCCACGAAGCTCGACCGGTAGACACCCCACGGTTTGTTGCTTCGCACCCTCGCTGTCGGGTCTTTTACCTCCCTCGCATTCAGCTGTCACGTGGCTCGTGCTCGAACGATCGCCGGCGTTTCCGCTTTATTTTCCGCCATCCGGCACCGCGTTGCATCGGGTGTCGAGTGACCGATCTCGTTAACGATCTCATGCGGTGGTCGATACTTCCTGGCACGTTCGAGGTCTGACCAGTCGGAAAGCAATCGCTCGACGCGTCGACGCGAATGAGTTCTTGGAAAAAGATCCGAGCCGACGCAGACGGGACGAGGCGAGACAAGCGAGGATTCTTCGTTTTAATTTATGCGCGGCGTAGCTTCGGGCATTATTAGTCCTAGCTGGCTACGAGGGGCGTGACGTCACGCGGCTAAAACAAAGGATCCTACCGGTGCCCATTTCACGTCGGCTCCCTTTTAACCGTGCCGACAGGAGGGTGCGAGGGACCTGGGCCTCACCGATGCCGAGTAGTTTGGCACTCTTTACGCTCCGTCAATTTTGTACTACGCACTTTTTCACCTACCTACGCGATCATCGCACTTCCGCTGACCATTATTTAGTCGAATCTCTTGCAATTATTTTGAACTTGAGGTTAATCATTCAAAACTTATTTCGCTATGAAGATATCTGCAAGAAATAGCAAAACAAAAGATAATAAAATAGCTGCGAATCGTGATTGTGAGATGGTTAACGTGTACGCGCGCGACGCGTACATGGAGGGCGTGTATCCACGCGTAGGGTTTAGCGGTGGAGACTGTGTGGAGGGAGCTGATCGAGGGACGTCGTTGTCTCCGCAGGCCACTGTCATATTGTCCCGGCGGATCGATACGTGGCCTGCCTACAACCTGCACTCATCGAGCTTGAAGAGGGCGTGGCTCGTACACCGGCGGAGAGACACTCAACCCCGTTGCGATCTCCGCCGTGCTAAACCTTCCGCCTCCCTCTTGACGTAAAAGCGGGAGAGACGATTTCGTCCTTTCAACCCTCCGCGGTTCTCTCGTGCCAGTCGTCACCCTCTACGACCTCCGCGTCAACGAGCGCTCCCATTCGTCGAGAGCATTGTAATGGGGAGCAATCACCCTGCATTTGGAGATTTCTCGGAATAATAACTCTCGATACTTTCCGACGTTTCATCGTTCAAGTATAAACTACAGATATTTCGTTCGATTTGTAACGTCCTTGAGATAAATTCTTTTTATCCACATCTTAATACTTAGTTATTTTATTATTACTTTTGCGTTAAAAATAACGATATTGTAAATCACTCGGAAAACCTTGAAACGGTGCTCATATACGAGCATATCCTAAATAATGACCATATACAACAATGTGTCATGTTACTGCGAAGAAATATGAGCAGGACATTTGTTGTACACGTTGATGAATGATCGGGGCAACCGAGCAGAACTCTGGATCTCTTCGGAGGATAGATCGAGCGCAGTGCGGTTGCGACTCCTCCGTTTTTCCTTTCTCTCCCCCCCCCTCTCCCCCCGCTTTTTCACCTCTCGCTCTCTCTCTCTCTCACATCGCTTTCATCCTGGGAAGGGTGCGCGCGTTCGTTGTCTTTCGCCGGTGTTGCTGGCGCAAGGTTGAATCCACGTGGGGGCGTGTCGCCTCCATGGCGCCGGCTGCTAATGGCCGCGCGGCCCTCCAGACCTTAATTTCCTGCCGCTTCCGCGGACCCTCTCGCTTTTACCTCTCCACGTCCAAATCCGTTTCGGGACCTCTCCTCTTCAGCCTCCGGCCCTTCGGTAGCCGCCGACACTCTCCTTGTCCTTTCACCTCCGCGCTAACCCTGCGAGCGATTTGCATGGAGTTGCTTTTGATGAAGTTCGTTATCTAAAGTTTCAGCTTCTGCCGCTCTAATTTTTAGTTCGCACACAAATTGTGCTCCCTCTAATTCCTCGCGCCACGTGTGCGCGAAAGAGCATGATTGCTCTGCAAATTTCTCAGAATTGGAAGGCTTATTGAAATTTGCTAAGAGATTCACACACAAATTATGTCGTTATTGAATTTATTCAATTTGCATCGAAAGTTCTCATCACGTTTCTATTACAAATTATAATTCTTATCTCGTTGCTGGTCGTATTATTTACGTGATATCTTAAGCTATTCGATCCTGATGTTCTACGTATTTATTGTTTCCAAGATCATAACATTTTCCCACGTTATTTTGGATCGCTTAATATGATATCATGGAAATCGTACATCGACCTTGTGCTTGATTCGAGAACAATTTGCATGAAAGCGGTCTAGGTAGAGCGATTGGTCTATCCGGGTCTCATTACTTTCAGCGACTAATCTTGAATCTCTTCTAGGATAGGAACGGCAATTTAGTGTCATTATACGCCCTTAGGGGAAGACTTTCCTCTTTCTCTCTCTTTGAAGGATCTGGGCCCGAATCGAGGCTTCTTTTTAGATCGATTTAGACGCGGCGGGGCGATTATGGGCGTCCATCGACCGCCAGATTTCGATATTACGAACCGTGCTAGCACGAAAAAGTATCTTGATAGTCCCATGAATCGATACGCGTGATACGTAATTCGCTCCAGAGTTGTTATTATCGATTTGCGTAATCGTACGACGAAATTGCTTCATAACGAGCGTTTCCGATGTTAAAAATTCTGAAAAGAACTGGTAATGCGTGCGCGAGTGTTATTCAGTTAGCACATTGTAAATCGAGGTCGTGCATGTCCGTAAACATTTGTTAGATGTCCTTAATAAAGAAAATGTGTCGTATTTATAATTCTTTATAAATATAAATCGAGTGTAAAGGCAACGGAATATAAGATTGAAATTGAATCATACATCGCGTCGTATGACAATATATGCCCTAAGATAAAAATGCCAAAAGATATTGATAAGCAAATCTTTTCTTTCGCAGCAAAGTATGGATCAAAAAGTAAGGATAGATTTTATAATGATGTTACAGGATCATCCAGGATTACGAGGCACGCCTTTGGCCATGCTGGCGGCGCAATGCAACAAACTGAGCAGTAAAAGTCCGCCGCCGTTGGCGGACGCAGCCGTAGGCAAAGGTTTCCACCCTTGGAAGAAGAGCCCACAAAGCAGCGGCAGTTCACCACAGCACACCACCGGCGGCGGGGGAGGAGGCAGCGGAGGTGGAGGAGGCGGCGGTAGCGGTGGGTGCACAACGACGGGAGTGAGCCAGAGACCGGCGGCGACGAGCAGCGCCGGCAGCACGACCGGTGGTTACGCCAGGGCGCCGGTAACGTCTTGCGCCTCGACCGCACCGCAATATGGTAGCGACTTGTATTTCCCCGGAACGGCGAGCGCCCAACCGGCCGGCGATCCACATCATCATCAGAGTAGTCTTTTGGGCAAAGTTGAAGGCGCGACTTTGGGCTCGGTGTACGGGAGGCATCCATACGAGTCGTGGCCGTTCAACGCGATGCCAGGCGCGACGCACGGCGGAATTAAAGCGAGCGACGGTTGGTGGGATGTGCACGGCGCCGCGACCGCCGGCGGATGGCTAGACGTAAGCAGCACTGTTGGCGTCGGTGTCCACGCGGCGCAAATGGCCAATTACTCGGCCGACTACTCGACGAGCCTAGCGCTGGCCGGTAACCATTTGCTAACCACAGCTACGACGGCTGGTCACAATCTCTTGCAAGACACGTACAAATCAATGCTACCGGGTGGGCCGCCCGGATTCGGGCTCCATCACCATGCGGCCGCCACAGCCGGCGCCGGCGCCGGTGCCGGAAGCCCTCAGGGCAGCGGCGGCGGTGTCGGCGTCGGGGGCGCCGGTGTTAGCCAAGCGCCCTCGCCGCGCTCGCAGAGACGTTACACCGGACGTGCCACCTGCGATTGTCCGAATTGTCAAGAAGCCGAGAGACTCGGTCCCGCCGGCGTGCACCTCAGGAAGAAGAACATCCATAGCTGCCACATACCGGGTTGCGGCAAGGTCTACGGGAAAACGTCGCATCTGAAGGCCCACTTACGGTGGCACACTGGTGAGCGACCGTTTGTTTGCAACTGGCTTTTCTGTGGCAAGCGGTTCACACGTTCGGATGAGTTGCAGCGGCACCTTCGAACCCACACCGGCGAAAAGAGATTCGCCTGTCCGGTCTGCAACAAGCGGTTCATGCGCAGCGACCATCTCGCGAAACACGTCAAGACCCACAGCAGCAGCAGCAGCAGCAGCGGCAGCAAGGGCAAGGGGGGAGCGGGGAGCTCGTCGGCCGAGTCCTGCTCCGACAGCGAGGACAACGGGAGTCAGCAGAGTCCCACTTCCAGCTCGGTGCCGCAGCCGCAGCCGCCGCAGCAGCCGGCTCAGGCCCAGCAGCAGCAACAGCAGCAGCAGCTGGCGGTAGCGGCGGCGGCGGCGGCGGCAGCGGCAGCGGTGGTGGCGGGCCAGGACACCAGCAACACCACCTCTCCTCAGACCACCACCACCACTCTCGGCCATCAGCCGACAACCCCCATGACTCCAATACAGATGACCCCACCGCCTCTGACCCCACACCATCCCCACCACCCGCATCTCCCGCCTCTAATGCACCATCCTCATCATCACGCAACCTCCGTCCCGGCGGCCCACCATCCGCACGCGGGGATGAGCATGCACTGAGCCCGGTGGGGCCCGGAGCCGGTGCCTGCAGTACCTCTGCCGCAACGGCCCTGGGCTCCCCCCTATCCTACCCCCTCAACCTGAACCTCATGCAAAATCACTCGACCATCAATCCATCGACTCCCCATCACCACCATCAGCAACATCAGAATCATCACCATCACCATCACCATCATCATCACCCATCGCACCAACAGCAGCACTCGCGACAAAATAACTCCTACTCTGTGCAACAGAATCCTGGCACGCCGGGGACCGCGCAGACTCCCTCACCCTCGTCCCCCGCGCCTGTACATAGTCTCTAAGCGGTTACGAGCGCACTCGCGTCCAACAACCGGTCACAATCCACCGCATGTCCGTCCGCCGCGCTCATACACGCAGGCACGAATGATACATACACGTAGACACGAGAGCATACACGGAGATACACACGAATCTGGCTCCCCGTCCTGGTTCTCAATACGGAGATGGTCCTCGTAACGCACGCACGCGGATATTTCAGGATTTTTTATTTGTACATAATATATATATATATATATATATATATATATTTATATATATAGGGCGCGAAAGAGAGGAAGAGAAAGAGAAATGATATTATATTAATTAAGCGGTGTAATGATGTGTAAAAAAAAAGTAACTCGTATAAATATATAAATATATAAATATAAATATATATATATATATAAATATATAAATAAATATATATATATATATATATATATATATAAAAAGCACTGTCGCGTTGTACCATACACCGACAAAACACTTCGCGCCCTACCCGACTCTTCTCTTCCGCTCATTTTCGGAAGGCAAGAGACGGATCGAATTAAAGAGAAACGACTGTGGAGTATGGACACGGACAGGTTCCAAACGATTTCATACCACACAGGGCCTTGAATATTGTCTGACGAGAAAGTGATTTTCCTTAGTGAATTAAAAATTTTTTCCAGACAATTTGTTGATTACGTTTGGAACTTGGACTTGAACGATAACCCATATCAGCCCACCCTTTGGATGTAGTATCGCACTATTATCAATGAATTATTATTAATTATTATTAATTATTAATTATTAATTATTACTATTAACTCTTCTTTATTACTGTATTATTATAAAAATTATAAATTCATTTTAAAGTGAGAAAAAGGAAATAAATAATGCTTTTGTGAATAATGACGACTCTATTCGACTTTCACTCCATTCACAAAGCTCGTTCCCGCCGCCCAATTGTCGACTTCCTTGTTGTTAATCTATGAAAAGACAGTCCACACACTAGTTTCTAACTCCTAGCTCGACCTTCGCTCTTGCTGCCGCTGATTATTAAGGTGCAACCCGTACGCGCGAGTCAACCTGGAATAATTTATCTTCCTCGCCTGCTAAAACATGATTCCTACACACGAATTGAAAGTAAGTTCATTCATAATTGCTTCGAGTACAACGTCGCGTGTCCGCCAATAATGATTTTTAATTTTGACACATAGATCTAAATATTCGCGATGAAGAGTCGTGTAACCTGACACTAGGGAATACCCCCCAATGTATCAACAGGCCGACAGAGAACGACACTAAGCAGAGAACACGATGGAGCACGAGCAGAACACGAGCTCCTGGGACGATATTATCGCACGGGCCGTTAAATCCCAGATCCTACCAACCGTGAAATGTCCCGTCATAACATAAGGCCTCCCCCACTTTGTCGTGCCACTTTATTTTCCCGCTCCAAGATTTTATTCCGACCTTCGCTCCGTTCAGAGATTCGCTGATTATGCGGCATCGGGCATCGTTCTGGCATCGCCTCGCGAGCGCAACGGAAATGCGTCCGATACGTGTGCTTCGAGCTCCTCAATCTTATTAGCGAGAATGACTCGGCTCGCTTCTCTCGGACCTAAACAGTGGAGTAGCCGCGTCACGCGATCATTAAGCTTCTATAAAGTTGATTCTCCCGAGCATTCTGGCCGGTCATAATTGATTACAACATGCGCAATATTCTTCAAACAATGACAGTAGAAGCAATAATTCGTGTCACGAGACAATTGCATGTTTTTAAACATAGATATGTTGCCGTTAACATATTAATGAAGCAACTATAGAAAAAATGATCTTTCATTCTTAAAGATGTATTGTTAGAATAAAGTATCTATATAAAGGCGCCGTAAAACATTAGTACAAAAACGCTAAACTTATCATTTAAAGACGAAATTATGTGTTTCATCGAATATCGCGATGCCGTAAGATTTAGATTCGACATATCCTGACGGAGACACTACAATAAACAATTTTCAAGCGCGGCGCCATAAACTGGATCAATATGGCAGAGATTACGAAATAAGATCGTTATGCAAAGTAGTCGGAGAGGGTCGCGTCGGGGTTGCGCCGCAGCAATTCGCGGGGGGTGCGGTTAACGTCTCGCGGCAAGCGTGCAAGCTCGGGGGATGGCTTTTTCGGTGATTTAACCAAGGAGGGTGAACGTTTGTTATTCAATTTGCAACCCCCTCGGTACCAGCCACTGCTCACCCTCTACCCACAGATCATCGCGCCTTTACGACCATGGCCGTACGCTCCTAATGCAGGAAGCATTCTTCCTCGCTCGAAATATAGCGATCGGTGGGTATTCTACTTCGTTTCAACTCTTCCGCATTTACGTAACTGCTTTATCTTTTATTCTATTATTTGTTTCACGGAAGCTGACAACGATCGTACGTACATCTGCTGCAATATACTGAATCTATGCTGTACTCAGATTGACTATACAGTTATAATTCTACAGATATAATTCATTTATTAAAACATATATTATTGCTGTAAACTTTATAAATAAATTAAAATAGATTTGAAAAAAATAATTTATGTTTCATATTATTACCATAATCTTTTATTTCCCTTGAAATATTACATATTTATATTTTCAAACTAATGATTCCATCTAATATCAACTTTCGATACTAAATAAATTAATCTAATTAAATAAAAAAAATCCTTTTTTTTCAATCAAAGCAAATCTTAGTGTTTAAGGACATTTTATCTATACAATATCAGCTAAAAGCTTTAGTGTCCAATAATCAATCAAAAATAATATTAGCCAATATCATTCAAAAAATTTTGACGATGATTAGTCCGCGTGAATTGATTAGTCCAACAAAAAAATCAATTTCACTTATAATGATTTTATGCAGGAAAATATTTTCCTGCAGTTTTAGATCAATAATTTTTAAATGAATAAATGAATCTAGATAAACTTTTGCACGAATATTTATAATATTATTTTTTAGTCCATAGTATATAAAATTTGATTTAATTCTTAATATTACTTCCTCATCAAATCATGATTTTACATAAAACTCAAGAAAAAAATATTAAATAACTTTTAAACTAATAATAAAAGAATTTTACTTAAACTTTACATAAATATTCAATGTTATAATAGAATCTATAAAATTTTTATTAAATTTCTTATATTTAAAAAATAAGTACTAAATCAAATCATTGTAAATTAAAATCTTTATAATTTTAGATATTACTTCAGTGAATCGACTCTGGATTTTATCACAAATCTCCAAACTGTAAGAATTTCTATGTAAGAATAATCTGTAAAATTATTGTTAAACTTCTAATATTTTAAAAATAGATATTAAATTATTTTTAAATATTTCTGTGTGAAGTCATATAGATATCTTATTTTGTAAATTGCGCGTCGAAATCTTTTTCGCTCTTGAAACACAGTCATGAGCAGAATCATAGTAGTAATTGAGCAATTTAATAATTTTTTATATTAATAAACATATTCTTTATAAAAATATTAATAATTTGATGTCGATAAGAGCTTAAATTTGCGAATAATTTAAGCACAAATAAGAAAAGAATGCCATTTTAAACATCTCTTTCTCGAGTCGATTTTCTTAATACTTTAATAATTTATCATCATAAATATTTGTACAAATTACGATTCGAGATACGAATAGTATTCAATTGACGGTGTCAATGTATAGTTTTATAATTATATAATTTTTTCGTAATTCATGTGTGCTGTATATGCGCAATAATAAATTAAAGGGAACGATTTCCTTCGGGAGGTATGCACTCGTCTGTCCAGCAGCTTGCGAGTGAATAATTAGGCGCGTGCGAGTGTCACGTCCGCGAGACCGTTCTCAAGGCTCGGGTCATTAGATCCGTCTGTTCTTTCGAACGTGTTGCGATAATAAAGGTCGCGCACCGTCACCAGACAAAGACACCGCTGTGCGATTAATTTCACGGCGGTGCACCCCATCGCGATACAATTGAAACGAATGGAGCTGCGGGAGCATTTTATGAAGCCGGCGGAACGACACTTTGCTCGCAAACACTGTTTCGCGCGGATCTCGTTTATCACGATCTATAAATGGATTACAAATGGCAGAGAGATGTAGTACAACCGGGAGAAATAAATTGAATACGCGTTGCATGTATTTTAATAATATAAAAGATATTTTAGAACTATGAAATTTAATTAATGTAAAAATAACGATTATGGATACGAAAAATGGTAGGTAAATGAAACAATTTTGCTTTCATTTCTCTGTATTTAAAAAATTCAGTAATAAATCTCTGAAGTCAATCGAGTGAGACAAACTAGCGAATGACGGAGAGCAAAGTATTAAGTGGAGAGATGACGGAAAACTGAATGGTACTCTTTGAAATTTCACACCGTGATGTCGGCAAGGCTTACTAAAAAAAATGGACAAAGGAGCCCGAAAGGTTCGTCGTTTCTCGCCCCTGCTAGGTCTGTTAACAAATCTCATGATTCTAACGACTCGACTTTGGACGGGGATACCACGGTTAAAATTTCAAAAGCAAAACCGCCTCCTCGAACTCACCGCAGACTATAATTTCTACTAGCAGAGAAAAGCAAGAAGCATCTTCTACGCGGTAAAAAAAGACTAACTACTGCAGCTAATACATGATTCACGTTAAAAATTCGTGATATTTATTATTTTTCTTTAAAGCTTTACAATAGTATACTCGAAATTATTTTGATTATTACATCAAATAATATACTTTATCTAGATTTGCCGCAATATTATTCGTGAGATTTGTTAAGCGTGAATGAGAGGCGAGCGTAATCAATCTGCTAAATGGATGAACAGATTAATACGCTAATCCGAATCGGTTGTAAAGTCAAGAGAAGACTACAGAGAGAGAACTAACGAGGCTATGGTTAGACCTACGGTTTATGGACATATGGTTAACACAGTTATATGTAGTTTGCTGGAAAAGCCAAGAGACACACGTGCGTGAGGCCTAGTACGCACTTCAAAGGCGGGCTCAGACGCGCGCGACGCACACGTGCTGGCATTAAGAGATGCACGCGAGTCCTGTTACCAAAGTGCCGCGAACTCGAAAAAGCCGCGGCACAATCGGAAAGCTGATGTCTGAAAAATCAACCCCAACTTGGACAGAGAGAGTCCTTCTAATTTAAAGACCGCCGATTTTACTAACAACACGTACTCTGACAAGAGATAGAACGTGATTTATTGTCACATATTTTAAAAATTGGAAGAATTTTCTACGCGCGTGTGTATATAATTGTGTTAAAATATTAAAATATCCTTAAATCATTACTCTCTAAATCTGAATCAGTGAATAATCACTAATTACTCAGTGGCATACTTGCTCTCTAAATCTGAATCAGTGGATAATTACTGATATCAGTGCCAAGTATGCCACTGACAATCAGTGAATTAAATGTGAGATCCCTAACTTAGCTAATCTTTATGTGATGTAACTAATCTTGTTTTAGTGCTTAAAAATCAATAAATATTGGAAAATTGGAATTAATGTGCAAATATCAATATTTTAGTTATATAATGCTCAAACATTCTTGCTTTTTTAATTGAACTTTACTGATTATCAGTAAAGCCAAGTATGTCGCTAGATTATTAGCGACTATTCACTGATTCAGATTTAGAGAGTGGCAATGATAATCAGTGAAGTTCAATTAGAAAAGGAATAATGTTTGAGTATTACATAATTAAAATACTGATATTTTCAATGTTAATTTCAATCTTCCAATATCATATTTATTGAATTTAAGCACTAAAACAAGGTTAATTAGATAATTATCACATAATAAAGATTAGCTAGATTAGAGATCTCACATTTAATTCACTGATTACCAGTGGCATACTTGGCACTGACATCAGTGATTATCCACTGATTCAGATTTAGAGAGTAATGTTACATTTCTAAAACTTTTTGCATTTTATATATACTTTCCTGCAAAGTATAAAACTATTAATTCAACTATTCATTCAATCAGTCTTGTATCTCTTGCGAATGAAGTAACGATATCTCGGAAAATCAGACAAATAACGTCATCCGACACGAGCAATCAATGCGTTCTCGTATTCGATATTGTCGAACAGTCGAGTCTAATGGGCAAACAACACCGAACATTCTGACACTGTCATAACGAGCGTTGGCCAGCCATCGC
>Ga0157364_1002896_pt1 | contig 16387 bp, 7 predicted proteins | sample AttsexASBM2_FD_111476 | JGI IMG/M metagenome (GOLD analysis project Ga0157364, IMG submission 111476) | Fungus gardens microbial communities from leaf cutter ant in Ribeirão Preto, State of São Paulo, Brazil - Atta sexdens ASBM2 | ecosystem: Host-associated > Fungi > Mycelium > Unclassified ...
ATTAAAGGTGATTATCCTTTTGTACATTTCTTTTATGTATATTTGATTACAATAACACATTTTGTTTGAATCAATATATGTACGTGTTTTCAAATTAAAAATGAAAGATTGGGGTAAGTTGTTATACTTCGATCGGGGCAGGTTGTTACAGTATAACAATTTATCCCACTAAAAACAATTTTTTTTTTACGGAATGATGCACAGATTTCTATAAATAGACTACCGACTTCGTCTCCATGTTTGAAGACAGCGCTGGGCAGCACTATATTTGTGTTCACTCACTCTCAAATGTATAAATCACACGGATAATAACGTTAGTGTTTTTATATAAATTTATGCGATATTCACAAACAGAACGCATACGTAAATTGAAACAAGGACAGCTCAGGTTTATCTTTTTCTAATATATTGAATCATCAGTCTAGTTATAAAAGTCTGGAATGGTGCAATCTTACAAAAAAAAAAAACAAACAGAGGATCTATAAATGTAGAAACATATGCGACAGCGAAAGTTAAAGGTGGTTAAAGATAATTACCTGTCTGTGAAAAAAGCAGCAAATGCATGTAATATTAATTTTATGACTTTCTAACGTTAACTTTAATAACTAAGTAAAAAAAAAATTTTTGTAATAATATATTTTTTAAATTATCATAAAATAAATATTTTTTATGAAGTATTTCATGTTTGATTTAATTATAATCCTGAATTTGCTTACATATACATATACATTTCAAGTAATATTGTAAATGTAACATCTTGCCCTAGCTTAGTAACAACTTGCTCCACAGTGAGACAAGTTGTTACAATTTACTGATAGAAAATTTTAATTTTCAGTATTTAAAGACATAGATACAAAAAATGACTATTTAGTTAAAGATGTATTTGAAGCAATGCATAGGTATTTATTAATTTAAATATATACATTAGTACGGAAAAAATTGCTAATCAAAAATTCTAACAACTTGCTCCAGTCTCTCCTACTTACATGTTTTTTATTATACTCTAGATTTATAAAATAAATTTATAAAAAAAAGTAGTGATGGTGGATGGTTAAGCTATATATTTGTTAAGAGATAATGTATCACTATATAATGTAGTTATATTTAATGTAGTTATATTGTATATAACTACATTAAATATAATTATATTTAATATAATTATTGTATATATACCTATAATGTAGTTATATTTACAACTTTTTATTGCTTTAAATTTAATACAGTGCAAACGAATTTCTTCATAAATATAAATTATACGTAAAGAAATTTTCAGATTCAAATCTAATTGATTAAAGTATTATTAAATTAACGGCTTACCAGTTAAAATAGCGTCACCTGTGGTCTCCAATAATGCATTATTATTTTCACAGCACAGTATTTGCTCGCTCATGCTCAAAGTTAACAGAATACTTAGCAAGAACGAAGCCTTAATGAGCATATCATTTGCCATAGTTTAATTTGTCATCAAGGTATAAATTACGCATGTGAACTTCGGCAAATAAAAATCTGTATTCTGATTACTAATAGCTTTAAATTAATTTTGTAAGATTTTCCTAGTCATATTTTTTATTTCATAGTTTATTATTTATTTTACAATGAAATAACATTAAAATCAAAAAAGGAAAATAAAGAAGATAATTTAGCAACAAATTAATGATTACATAAATCTTTGCTGCTATTTTATATTTATTTTATATTATTTTATACTGTTATTTTGCATTATTTTTATATTTGTATTATTATTATAGATTTCTATTACTTTGATTAGCCATAAAAATCAGCATTCAGCAATTGTGATTTTAAGTGACACTATGTAATTTGCAAAGAACTCGTTTAGCACAAAAGATATTTTTCATAAAAGTTCTGTCCGTTTTCTTGAGCGTTAATTTCGAAGGCATTTATTAAGTCGCGTGACAAGCGCTACTTCGGCGTTTAACAATCAGTACGAAACACGCACATCCCGCTTTACCTTCGCTGTTCCAATTTTTGTGATTACCGGTGGACGTCAGAGCTTATTTTACGCTTGGCTGATGGACCTAAAACTTTAGAACTTTAACTTTGATATTGATCTTCCCTCTTGAATAATCTTGTTACTCGAAAAATTCTACTCTCCGTGAATATAATTTCCGTCGAGATGCACATGACTGACTGCTCTTTGAATGACGTCGTTGACGAATTTTCACTCCTCGGGAAGTTTCGCCACTTTGAACGTCCCCAAGCGCTTGATAAATTATTCTGAGTGGTTTTGTCACTTCGAAAAATTCTCCCCCGAATAATAGTGAGCTCCAGGTTCCCCAGGCGTAATGATCGTCGCGAGAATCGCTACGTGCTTTCTCATTCCATGACATGTGGAGTAAAAGTCGCTATGACACTACACGACATTCGATGCTATCTATGGAAGCCGTACTCTTGTCAAGTTAGCTCCATGTTTTTTTAAATGGATTATATGATCAGTCACGTTGCTGTTAGGCGTGATACGTAATTGACAGTTGATTTTTTCTTTCTGAATGCTGTTGAATAAAAAGATTTAAGTAGAATTTGAATAGAATTTGCACGGAAAGGATAATTTTGCTCAAAAATTTAGTTAGATACAGATTTGAACATAATTTTGTTGATCTAATTATATAGAATGCTGATTGCAACTAGAATGATTATACATTTTTTGCAACTTAATGCTTGAGATTCCTACGTAATTATTTTTATAATCCAACAAAATTATTTTCAGATCTATATTTAGTAAATTTCTAGATAATTGTATAAAATTGATTATTTCCGTGTGATCAATGTACTATACATTAAGCTTTATATCATTAAACTTTACAATTTTATTACAAAATTAAAAATACAATTACTTTCGATATTTTCTTTATATATTATAATCATCATTATTATACACGAAATATGCTATGAAACGTCGTCTTATTCTATGTGGCTTTGTAAATATTTAAGAAAATGGCATTTGATGTTAATTTTAATGGAATCAGAACGATAGTTTAATCCCCTCCGACCTGTTAGCTGTTTCTTCGTTGAGAAGAAGGCTGAGAATCAGCATAAAACCGTAGGTAACTTAATTTTCACAAGTTTTACGATGCCGCTTCTTCGTGTGATTATGAATTTAATTTGTTTAAAACATAGGGCGAATGTTACGACGATTATTATATAATGATTTTATATCCCTCGTGATATTTTGCTTTCCGCCAGAAAGGCGGGTTGGCAGAAATATCTTCATGAAAATTTTCTCATTTGAATCTTTCTATGTCGACTTTAAAATATTAAATGTATATTTTGTGCTCTTTCCTCTTTTTTTCACACAAATGTTGCTTTGTAGACATGACGTGGAAAAAGTTTGAAAGTTATAACTTTTTATTATAAATAAAAAAAAATACTGTTAAGCTGATATTTCGTGAAAAATTATATTTTATATTGATATATTTTGATATAAAATAACATGAAATATCTTGTTTTGATGATCTTAACATATCTTTATGTATATGTTATTTAAAATATATTAAAAAATCAGAGTTGCACAAGAAACTTTTGCTCATGGGAGTTTGGAAGGTCGACAACTGAAAAATCGCTGTGATTTTTTTATACAAATGCTAAATCACTATTTATAACTAGATTGTCAATATCACTAATGGGATGATCATAGTTCTATGATGATTAAGATAAGATTATTCGTAGAGCGTATTTATTTGCTAATTTTTCAATTAGTATTTATCTTTTAAAACTTTGTAATATGTTCGAGACACTCTACAACCCCAGACGGTGTCCAATGTAAATTCCGGAACCAAAACGCAAAGCCATCGACGCAAAAAAATTCAATGTGAATAACATTTCAAGGATTGTAAAGTGTTGATACGCATCTGAGTGTCGCTTATCAACACTTACAGTCCCTGAAATGTTACTCACATTGAATTTTTTTGCGTTGATGCCGATGATTTTGTGTTTTGGTTCTGAAACTAAAATTGGACAAGCTTATTCTATAGGAACGAAAATATATAATCGTTCTAGCTATAGATATATCTGTGTGGGATTATCTGCTAGCAGGTAGCTGATGGTAATGTTCAACATAGCATTTTAGCGTGACGTAGCACGCCTCTATCCTAGATAGACCCGGTCTAAGGCAAACTTGTATCTTTGATATGACTGCGATAATCATTTTCCCCGGAATCATAATTAATGTACGTTGCCGTGCATACGAAATTAAACAATCTCTTGGGATCCCCAAAATAGCGTAAACGTCCGTTTTGAACTTTTATCGAGCACAAAAAACGTTTTATCTATTATTCTGAGAGTTTTTCTTTTTCCGATAAGAGAATCGTGTAACCACGAACATATCTAGAACGATTTCACACGTACGAGAAACGTCTATAAATTCGGTCCTAGACTTCGAAACTTGTGATTCCGTACACGGCCAGCATGCCAGTCGAGGAAGTGGCCGGCTAGCGAGCTGCTTCGATCTGTACACTCGGTTGCTTCTCGCTAGGCGCACACAGATCTAGACATCTATATAATCGAGCTAGTAATTACCTGGCTAGGGTCGCACCAGCTAGTGCTCTGTAATTATCCGAAAAGTTGCGTGAATGGAGACGATAGAGTTTAGAAAGCCAACAGCGAAGACCGGTTATTATATATAGTGAACACAAAAGATGTTTTTTTTTTAGGACTGTCTATTGTTCTAATTGTGTCGTATTTGTAAATTTAATGGGAATAATAATTTTAAAAGAATCATATACAGCGTAATAAATATATAAAATGAAAGATATAAAATGTGAAGCACAAAGGATTGAATTTCCTCTTATCCTATATAAATTTTAATATTTTTTAAAATGTTTTTCGTCTCCAAAGTAAGATAATTTAATATTACTATACTATACTATTATAGACTGTAAAACATATAGTTAACTAATATAATAAAATAAAATACATTTTTAGATTTGAATTTACATTATAAATAAATAGAATCATAGTAATTTAGGAACGGAAGTTAAAATTGGATCACTGTATTTCAAAATTGCTTTTATTTTTCATATTAGCTTTTCTCCCAATTTAAAATAATTTTAGAAATACTTATAAGATTATAATAATACGCTGGAGATAAAAATGAATTTCTCAACTAGTGTAATAATTTTAAAACAGCAATTCGGTTTCCATTCATTTTAACGCAAAAGAAAAAAATTGTCATTTTTTTAATTTCATGATGCATCTTACTTCCAATTGAAATTCTATTTTTGAATTGTGAAATTTATTCTCGAATCTATCGCAAGGTCGCAATGTATCGTCTCTTGTTCATATCCAGTTAATGCCAACATGCTTGACATGAATCTCTCATCCTGTAGATCCTTAGCTAGAAAAAGCTCTGCAATCGTGTACACATTGCATGTCAAGGACGTCCCATTATGCAACTATGGACAGTTGCAAAAGTTTCTGTATAAAGAAGGCGGCAGATCGCTGCGTTGTTATCGAACGACATCTCACCAACTTTAAATTCGGGATTTACCGCGACCTGGAAACAAAAGAAAAAGCTACTCATCTCGAAATCCTCTGTAGAATAATGGAGTCAAAGTTCACGGTACTCGCCTAAAGAGATCTCGTATTTGATATTTATGAAAATGACTTTATTACGACTGTACCTTGAGTATATAATGTCCTGGCTCGAGCTCGGAAATATCCACCCACTGGCAGTCGATATTGTGCTTGTAAATGTCACTGCAATTAACGGAAATACCTTGATCTCCGTAATTGGCGCATTTGTATCTAAAAACAGTAACGATATTTCAAATTATAAATTTCAACTAATAGACGGATTTAATCGTGATCATAATCGCAAAAAGAACAAGAAGGAATAAAATTACACGTGCCTATCAAGCATGAAAAGAGGGACTTATTATTGTTATCATGTGTTATTAGAATTTTTACCTAGGTTGAACATCGGGCATACATTGATTGTCTTCGAGGCAAAAGGACGCTTTATGACCTTCGGCAACTTTATTGCCGTTCGAATCGATTACGTCGAAGGTGGCGAATACTTCCATCGAATGATAATGCCTGCAAACCGAAAATGGTCAGAATTAATGTTTTTTTCTTGCGTCAAATTTATTTTTATTGCAAAAATAATTCCCAAATTTAATCCCAGTGTTTTAAATAATCGATAAATTTAATTAAAATTATTTATTGCGAAACGTCCGAGATTCTTCACTTAATGTTTTAGACTAATTAAAATCTTGTATTTTCTTAACAAAATTTTAATTTGTATTGTATAAAGAAATTTAATTTTTATTTCTTATGGTCTGGTTATGAAGATAGTTAAATATTATTTATATTGGATTATTTTTATCTGATGATAACTCAAAAAAAAATTGAAACGTTATAACACAGGATGCATCACTGAACGCTAAATGCTATTTACATTAAATTTAATTTTGTGCTCCGAGAACTGACTCATAATGATCATTTTTTCTATTAATAATTTTTATTATCAATTTTAATTAAGACTGTATTTATTTTTCTGTTTAAAGTTTTGCTTTTTACTTTTTATTAGAGATTTTTTATTAGAGAGTTAATAATCAATTATCATACTCCGAATAATTTTCTTTATATAACTCATTGATTTCAGATATTCTGCAGTTATTATTCATTAATGAATAAGTATTCGTACTAAGAATTCTGAAAATATCCTGTTTATATCGATATATTAACCCTCTAATGATAAAATTTCTTCAAAACGTATCTGGTAAGATAGAATTAGATCCAATTTAATGCTTCGTTTTGTTTATTTTTCATGTAGTCAATGTAAAAAATGAATTAAAATAAATAATAATATGAAAACTTCTTCCTTTGTTTTTTATTTACAGAAAAAAATATATAGATACATACAAACGTAAGGGCCACATTTGGTTAAAGTAGATGTTGAGGCTAATATATAAATAATTTAATAATTTAATATAATATATTATATTTTTTAGGGACCTTATCATTTTCAGTTCAAGCAACAAAATTTAAATAAAAAATATAATAAAGTTTATTAACTGACTTTAAACAATTGCAGTAAAATACTTTGATATTCATATATTTCAAATTTTATATTTACTTTTAAGTCTCAGTTTTAAGTCTTAAGATGATATGAACTAATCAGAGAGCTGTATTAACATCTTAAGACATTACTTAAGATGATGTTAAAATAAGAATCGATTATGAATACCGGCCTTTGACTGGCGAAGCTATGGGATCATATATATTGGACCTCGTTAATAAAAATTAAAGCGGAAAAAGATTTGTTATCAGTGCTCATTCAACGCCGTTATTATCGATTGACTCACATATGACACATGTGCCATTCCCATAGATGTTTAGGCACAGATGGACGGAAATCCGCGGTACCCGCATTTAAGATTCTTGCGGTGAAGCGTAACAGACGTCTTGTCTCCAGATGCCAATTTTCAGACTCGCCTTGCATCTTGTAGGCTTGCGAGGCCACGCAATTTTCCTCCATTGCGCATTGCAACCAGTATAGCTGACGGTCTTCCAAATACGCCGTGCGCATCAGTTCGATGTGATCGAACACAAGATCAGCCATTTCTCGATGACACACCACCCCTGCCATGTTCTCCGTTGACCCTAAAATTACAATGAGATTATTTTGTGTTGATCCATTCTACAATTGTATAAGCGTAAGTAGTTACAAGAATTGACCAATCAGTTGAATATTCTCCTCAAACCATTCGATTGTGATTGGTCAAATTACAGCCACTTACAACTATATACTTATTCAATTGTAGAATAATAATTTTTACGCCGAATGTACGATGAATACTGAAATTCCACACTTTTTGAGATAAACACATACCTCCTTGTAATATTTTTTATTTCAGATGTATGTTAACATTTACTATGAACACCCGACAAATACTGCGTAGGAGATGAGAGAAAATAGAAAGATAATATTTTTACTGTCAGATTTAGAAAATCAGCTGTGATATAAATCGGAAATAAGGAGTTTGTGTAAAATATTTTTTGTTCACAAACTTACATTTTTTCAAACTTTTGACATAACTGATTTCTTATGCAAGTCTGATAAAGAAAATAACCTCCGCAAACTTTTCTCATTTCTTTTATATTTATGGAATATTTCTCCTTCACGATATTTCTCCTTTAATATTTTAATTAATCTTTAGAATACACAATTAAATACTCGGATGATTAAGAAATAATTGGTATTTAACTTTTCGTCTGTAGATCATTTTTAGCATAAGCAAAAGAACTATGCCCAGTTTTACAAGGGAATTTGGGCTCTGAATGAACAACTTTGAGACATGACTAAAATTTTAAGATATCAAAAGAGAATCAAAAATATTTCATAAACTCAACTTTATAGGAAAGGTTTCTGAGTGCTAGAATTATCCAAAGTTCGCTATTATTACCATGTACTACTAGTCTTATCCAATTTCTCTGCGTCCAGGACACCTCCCCGCGATGTCGTCCGGCGGTAACGAATTGTATTAAAGACATTAAAGTAATATCTAAAATGTATTTGATACAATTCATTAATCCAGCTAAGTCCCTGATCGCGATTCATGTCGTCATGTTACAGAAATTCGGATTTGTTTGTAATGACGGCGGTGCTCCTGGAATTCGCCTTGGGGAGGGAGGAGGGAGGGAGATGGACAAGCGGGGAATGTACCAATCAGAGTAAACTAGCCTTTGGTACCTTTCACCCCGAAGCAGCTACTGATCGCAATGAGATTCATTGTGGGTAATGTGGAAAATATTTAAAAAAACCAGTTGCATAAATTTGTTGGCTGAGAAAGTGCTAAATTTCTTGGAACAAGAGTTTAGTAGTTGCACAAGATATTTAAATATATATCATGCTTGTTGGTGCCATTATAAAAGAAAATGTACTAAAACGAGCGATGGAAACGTTACAGTTAAAAATACTGAACCGCGGTTTCTTTATCAAATCAATTAAAATCTTTTGTTTCATACTTTGAGTGTCTCTCTCCCCTCTTCATCAATTAATATATATTATTTATAACTATTTTAGTTGTCTTCGTCAAGACTGGACATATTCCAGATATTAGATGATTCGAGAAATCGAATAAAACCAGTCCTACATGGTACACAATAGTGGTCATAATAGCGAACTTTGAATAGCTGTAGCACTCAAGGGGTTCATTTATTTACAAAGTTGTGCATATGGAACTTTTTAATCCTTTTTTTTATGCTCTACAATCCTAGGTCTCAATGCTGTTCAACTGGGGTCCAAACTGAGCATAATCCTTTCAATTTGAAATTTTTCTGAAATAAAAGAGGGCGGAATCTGATTTCTTCTCCTAATATATTTTGTAAAAAAAACCTATTTAGTAATATAATAGAGATGTCGAAAAATAACTCTGAATTTTTCCACATTTTGTAGAAGCTTAGAAAAGTAAAAAACTTGGACTGGACAGAGAGAATAAAAATATAATTACCGATGAAGGAAAAATCTTTCTCTATATCAATTTTTGCAAAGATTATTCTATAAATAAGATAATTAAAATCATGCGAAAATTATCACGAAATACCGCATTATTTGTTATATAAATATTACTCTGATAATATTTTATAAGTACATATCTCATCGAGGATGTCAGAAGTACCTGGACAATTTGCAACCTTGTCATATAGGCATTCTGCCAGATTTCCCTCGTTCCCATTGCACTCTACCCCGCTAATTGATATCGGGGTGATTTCCCCATTGCCGAAGAAATTAGTCTGTACTGCGTCAGAGGCGTAACCGAGGCCCAATTGACGGCAAACCACGGCAGCTTCGAGAATGGACCAACTGTCGCCGCAGATGACACCCCAATCTGAAATTAAATGGCCACACGAATTTGGTGTGCATCTGATGAATTTAAACATATTACAGTTTTCTCGCTTATATATATATATATTTAAATATATATATAACCGGGATTTAAATTCGAATATATTTTTACTTTTTGTTTTATTTTAACGATTTAATAGAGCGATTAAAACGTAATAAAATATTTACAAAGAAAACACATGTATCTAATATATATTCATATTAATTATTTTGATTTTTCAATATTTATTATGACTCACGTTTTTAAGTGATTTTTTAGACAAAATTAAAGTTCCTGCTTTAAATTATAATTAAAATTAGTTTAATTTGGTATAGTTCTATACATATAATTATGATTAATTATAATCCTCGGAGTAAATTGTTTTGTAACCTGTACTGCCTAATTTAATTTCCACTCGACCCTCGGAATGTATGCGTCCTCCGGATAATCGTAGAGCCGTGCCTTGCTGATATGTATCCTTTATTCTGGTCTTTACTGGCTTTTCTTGCGAAATTGGTGGCGATGCTCTCGTTTCCTCACCGTGCGAGCAAATGACGCCGGCAGCTTCGTTACTACCGCAGTCGGAAATGCCCCATCCGTCGAAACGGCATTTCGCGAGTTCGATCTCAGATCCGTCGCAATAAATGTTATCCATCCAGTATCTTCCTTCGAAATATTTTTTATATAAAAAATTGCACGCTTATATTTCATATTTTAATTAAACGCGTTGACCGATAAATAAAAAATAACATTGCACATGCTTGAACAAATAACAGAGTGAAATAAAATAAATTGTAAAATAAAATTGGATATATAATACAATATCTATATGATATTATTACTATAGTTTTTCAGAGATAACACTTAATGCCATACACTAAAAATATGACGCGTGTCTGCTGATAAATTGAAATAAACGAACGACTTATTATTAGATGATCTTGCTTGTCTCGGCCATACACGCAACTGTTGCGCTCGACCGTGAAAGACAGTGATTCAAAATAAAAAGACAAATATCTCATCTCACTTCTAGCCTGACCAAAGTGGCCGTATGTCGTTGCTTTAATTGCACCGTTATAGCCTAATTGCTTGCAAACTACATTGGCCTCGAAGTCGTCCCATTCGTCGTCGCATATACTGCCCCATTTCCCGTCGTGAAGTATTTCCACGTTTCCTGTGCATACAGCAATAAAATCTCTTGTTTACGTTTTTCCTATTGCGGCAACTTGACACAATAAAAAGGAAGTAGTCGATGTGCAAACTTTCGATTCATCAATGGAAAGCATTGTCAATAATAACATTTCAACAGTAATGAAAGTCATTTAACTTAAAGATAAAGTTTATTAAAATTTAGTAAAATACTAAAATAGTATTATTAAATAATTAAAAGAAAATTTGCATTATTAATATCATAAATACATGATAACATAAATCATAAATATAACATTTAATTTTCAACTACAGTTATAAAAGTACAAATCTAAGTTTTATGTCTAAAATGTCCTGTTTGAAATACAGATTTTGTACCGCAGAATGCAAGAACCTCTGCCTTACGGTAATTGATACAGGAAAGTTCAAAGTTTTTTCACTTATAATTTATAACCTAATAGTATCGATCTTCTAAAATTTTGTACAATCTTGTATCTTCTAAAATTTTTACTTTGATTTCAAATGATTTATTGCTCCACAAAAAGGTTTTGCTGAAGTTTCTAAAAATTTAGCTACATACAGATATGAAAATAATTTTGTTGAATCATAAAAATAATTATGTAGAACTATTCAAATAATTATATAAGATGCTTAAACTTGCTATCAAAACTTTTTGCAGCACTACTCATCATGCTTGAAATTTTTACATACAGTGAAAACAAAAAGTATTCGTACAAGGAAATTTGTTATAAAAAAAGCTTTACTTGTAGAAAATAAACATTAATTGGCAATTTTATACAATAAATACATTCTGTTCTATCATAAACAAACGAGTTTTGCAGGTATTCCTGATTTCAGAAGCTAAATTTTTCGTCAAATACTTTTTGAGCATTCAAATAATACAATTTTTTATTTTTGCTTATTTTTTAGATGATACATTTTATATAATTAATACACATCTTTTTGGTATATATAATTTTAAGAAACATACAATCCATTTTATTCTTTATGAATAAATTAATTATTCAATAAGAAAATCATCAATTAAGTCGAATCGACATTAAATTTATATTGAAATCATCGTATTTATATTGATTCGACATTAATTCGATGACTCATTTCTCGCTGGATAATATTTACTTTTTAAAAATAAAGTTTTTTTAAAAAGTAATTTTCTTTATACGAATACTTTTTACACTCACTGTAATTATTTTGATGATCCAACAAAGCAAAATTAATCGTTCTTTCTATGAATAGTCGATTTTAATTATTACAAGCATTAAATAGCAATTATAGAGAAAGATATTAATTTTCTATTTTTTATATCTTTTATTAACGGTTTTAAAAATCAGTACTGTTCTAATTATATTAATTTATTTGATTGTTTTATATAACTGAAAGCATTAAGTATTAAACTTTAATTACAATTTTTTATTACAGCTTTTAATATCACTTGCATTTGGTTCAATAAAACGACTGCGACCTTCTGTCTTAACAACATATGTAAAAGAGCATCCTGCAAAATCGGCCGGAGTTGTGGAGATCGCGATCCTATTTTATGATCTGATTTTATGGTGACTATGTTATGCTGCGATTCCTGGTATTGCGTGTACATATGTGACGTATGGCGCATGGTTGTTGGCATAAATCTTCCTCGAGTTGACCTCTTTTTAATCGTCATCGCGCGAGAGCGACTTGAACGGCCGCGCGATAAAACTCGCGCGCGAGCCTCACTTTTTATCCCCGCGAAACGGAGCGGGAAAAGAGAGGAAAAGAGAGAGATTTATAACCCGTTTATATTGTAGCCGCGCGCTTTATCGCGGGGAAAATATCAACCCTCAACGAGTTGTGCTTTCATCCTGGTCGGATTTACGATACGGGGTGCGCCCAGTTTACATGCATGTCTCGTTGGTGTACAATCGATACTATCGTCGCATTTGGTCTGTGTAATAAGAAGATCGAGAAGATGCATAATTGATTTTAGTACATCAATTGATCCGACTAAACGACGAAGTTCTTTTGTTCCGCATACGTCACCGCCCGTTCCATATGCTTCCTTGAATCGCGTGAATTTTATGGATGTATTATCTTAAGATAAAATGTAAACGAGAAAATTCACGTTATTATTATTTATTATCATTGTATTTATCATTTATTATTCACGCTAAGTTGAGTCCCGGCGATTTTAAAATAATCCTTTTCTCAATGAAGACTGTCGTTGCTCGATATTAACTTTCTGAGTATCGGCATGTTTTTGATCGACTTTCTTATTTTAAGGGCTAGAATTTTTTTGTCAATGTCATAGGATTGAGTGGCGAAAAAGATGACGCCATTGTCGAATCTTTAAAGAGATCTTCTCCAAAAGTTAAATGTTTTAAAGATTAAATCTAAAATAAGTTTTTATAGCACCTTCGTATTCGCCGTTTTCACCTCCTGTCAGCTTTAATGCTCCCTCCTGCTTCTTTAATTTTCGGAAATCCTTTCTTAACTTTCTAACTATGCGCGTCTTCTTGTCACGGTTGCTGGCCCAGGTAGCGTTGTTACTTGTACAAAATTCAAATACAGCTAACAACATTATCAAACTAAACGCGATTCCCACTCGTTGCAGTTGTAGCCTCATTTTTCTTGCGTTTTGAAAATTTTAACGTTCAACTAAATAAAAGCTTCATCAATTGCCAGGATCTAATCACGATTTGCACGACTTACATTCAATGTATCGTTCAATGTATGCATATGATCTATCATCCAATATTACACGCGATATTTTAAAATAATTAGAATTTCGATGAGCACTCACGAAATTTAATCACACTTTCCTCGGGTTGTTGTTCTTTCGTTACGAAGAGTAAAAAAAAAAATTTACGTTGTACTGAAATCGTGTGCGCACGATTCCACGGGCTACTGATCACGCAATATAACGTACGCAATGCATTCGCTTCTTGTTTCATAACGCACACTTGTAACGTGACGCCGGCTTATAAGATCATCGGCGGTCCAGATGGCGGATTGTTTCTTTTCCCGCATCGTCGATCTCTTCCTGAACGATTCGTTAGCCCTGATGACCCGTTTAAGTCACATGTCGACGCGATTAGAATAGCTATGACTCGTTCCTGACGAAAGACTTTAAGAAGAAGGATGTTTCTTCTCTTGATTTACAATTCTTGTTTTACAATTCTTTCGTCATTCTTATTTTGCAGGGTATGTTCCAAAATTTATAATGCAGTTTTACTTTTAGTTTAGATAAATTATAAAATGCATGACGATGAATATGTTAAATACAATTTCGAAGAGAATACATATATATGTTTTTATATGGGTAATAAAAAGGTAATTTTAATTTAGGATTTAAAATTAAATAATAATAACAATGTATATAAAGAGAAAAATGTAATTATTTGAAAATATTTTTGTGTGCAACTTAAATTTTCGAATTTGAAGAAACGACCTAAATTCGAACATTATTGCAAAATTATTTTTCTTTATGAATCAAATCTTATTTTAAAAAGAAGAATTAAAATTATATGCTTATTGTTTCTAGAATTTTTCGTTAATTCTGCGTTTGTCGCATGCTGAAGCTATGTTTTACTTCCGAAAAATTTACGCCCGATTGACCGGTTGGTATCGATAAATTTTCTTGATTTTACGAACTATGTGATCCATTGTGATGATTAATACTGACATCCGCACGATTCGAATCAACCGTTTATAACGTTTCGGGTCTTGCGTTACGGAAACGCGCGGCATATTGTTTCGTCGTGCACGTAGATGAAAATCAACTAGTTTAACCCTCAATTATTACGGTTAAATTTGGGCAATCATGATGAGGTCATATTGTGACCCCAATAATAAATTACATTAACAACGTTTAGAAAGTAATTTTGATTTACTTAGCCCTTTTTATAGAGAAAATATCTGAGAAAATATCATATCTTTACGAAGATCTGATGACATAAAAAAATAAGTTAAATAAAATAATAAACTCTAACTATTCGCTTACTCTGATAATCTTTACGAAATATCGCAGATCAAGTTTGACCTTGTTATGATATTCGAAAACCAATATATCTATACATATGTATCTATACATATGTATCTGTATGCGACGGCTTTTCAAGATAGAATATTTCATATACCACAATTTATCATCGTCCCACGTTGGACAGCATTAAAGTCTAATAGATAGAAAATAAATAAACAAAAAGATGGATCTGACAATAACCTTCTTTAATGTTATCTAATGTAAAAAGTATCGTAAAATTCAATAAACTATTAGTTTCCGTATTAATTGTCGAATATTCTGAAAAAAAATATTATATAATGGACATATTATATATATATATATATATATCGATAAAATATGTCAATTTGTATATTTATATAATTATTTATATAATTATTAATATAATGTATATTTATATAATTATGTATAAATATATAAGAAAATTTTTTTTCCACGGGATCGTATATAATAAAATTATATCAACTAACAAACAATACATTCAATCATCAATGTCATTACAATATATTGTCGAACATTTCGGCTAACTTTTAGCCTTCATCATTAAATTTTAATTCACGAGAAAAAGAATTTGCGTTACAACAACTATGGTGTTAGAACTAATTTGTATTTGACTCTCTTGAGATGAATCTCCACAGCAATTTCTGTAAGTTTTTTAATATTTTTCGATTCTAATATTCATTTATTATATTTAAGGTCAAATATCGTTAATCATCCAGCTTATTACTGATTATGGGAAATTTGATGTCGAAATGTAGCCACAGGATGAAGATTTTTATGGATTTTATATAATATGTTTGCTGATGAATTAGAAGTTAGTCGAAATGTTCGACAAATATATTATTTACAAAGGATTAGTTTAAAACAATCGAAATAACGCAATGCGAATTAACGCATAATTATTACAGCACGATTCCTAAAGATCCATTTATAATTTATTAATTGTTTTAATATAAGGAATCATATTTTATTGTAATTAATGTAAAATTATATATTATTACGAGTTAATATATTATTTATTTCTTTTCTTTAGTTTTCATTATTAAGAATTTTGAATATTGATTTATTCAAATTGCGTGTTTAATTTTACGGATGAAAAACTGAACATCCCTATGCGCTGATGCGTCATTTATCTCATATTTTTTCATTATCAGTGGATCGTTCCGATAATATACCTGTCCCAAGAAAGTGAATAAGTGCACTTGCGTGTTTTCTCCTACGATTCTTCGCTCTGATGGACGTGAGTTTGGATCATCATCCGTTATCAAGTAGAAGGTAGATGGTTCGATCTAAAAAGAAAAAGTTTAGAAAGTCTACGGTGAGACGCGGGTCTTGTTCATTCAATATGTATCATTCGTAATCATTGCGCAACCAC
>Ga0157364_1002897_pt1 | contig 16385 bp, 6 predicted proteins | sample AttsexASBM2_FD_111476 | JGI IMG/M metagenome (GOLD analysis project Ga0157364, IMG submission 111476) | Fungus gardens microbial communities from leaf cutter ant in Ribeirão Preto, State of São Paulo, Brazil - Atta sexdens ASBM2 | ecosystem: Host-associated > Fungi > Mycelium > Unclassified ...
AATAAAATGATATCTAATCCATATTTATTAAAATATAATAATTTAATGTATATTAATTTTTTCATAATGAATGAATATTGCAAGTTTTTATATTTTCTTAGTTATTTCATAAGAATGAGTTATCAGTACAGTAATGATGAACATATAATAAATAAATACAACAATTTATAGTTTGTCATATGCATTTAATGGATACAAGGGATGTAACAATAATAATAATAAGTGATAATCGTAATAATAATAATGTGATGCAATAATGGAATAATATTCATCACATGACAGAATATAGCTATAATTTTAATCTAATTTTTATGATATTTATAATTCGGAAAAGGGACCATCTTTGATCTTGTTAAACTGATCGTTAAATTGCATGATTTACGACAGACCGCATAAAGATGGGAACTGTGAACTTCCAGATAATACTACGATGGGTGGTGCACGAGAAAAAAAGGAAACAGTGGGATTTAACATTTATGAGATCAGGCAATAAAAAACTGGTATTTATTGCCACTAACCAAACGTACATGACATGTCATGTATTTCTAAAAAATCTGTACATTATTCTGTTAGGAATTATTATTAATTTATTGAATAACTTCTGGAAAGAACGTATATCGACATCGTGAACTTTCATTTACTTTCATTTACAATTAAAAAGTATTAAATTTTATTTATTAGATAATGGCAATTAATGCTCCTTGTGAAAATGTAATTATTTAAATACTTAAAATGAATTTAATTAATAGTAGTTAGAAAAACTATGAAAAAATAAGATATGAATAATAAAAATTAATGGATATCATATATAAATTATATTTTTTTGTATTTAATTTACTATTAATTTTGCGCAATCTAAATTATTAATGACTTTATGAAAATGCATCACAAAAATATTAATTACGAGTTAATATTTTAAAAATTTAATTATTAATCAAATAATTCTGCTTATATTTTTATTTTATATATATATATATTAAAACTGAATCAAATTATTTTTTATTAATTTTCTGTTAAACTTTATTTACTTATTAGAGAACTAATTTATGTAGAAACAATTTGTAAATTTTGAACAATATGCATAAGTCATATAAAATCCATAATTATTTACAAAAATATTTATAATTTTATTATAAGATGTTATAATGATAGCAGAGAAAGAGAGAAACAGAGAGAAAGAGAAAGAGAGAGAGAGAGAGAGAGAGAGAGAGAGAGAATATTAAAATATTTATATAACCAAACTCAAGTCATACAACTTTAATTTATTGGGTTAATAAATCTGACATGAATTATGAAATGCATAAAAGAAAGTATGCATTTCAGATGATTTGGGGAACACGCAGAAATTGTTCGATTCAACTTTTTTTCACTCAGTTTCACGTCTTAAGTCTTGATGAGAAAAGATAAGAACTTAGATTGAACATCGAAATATAAGAAAATATATAAAATTATACAATTGTAACTATGACTTCAAAATCATTCGAAATTTCTAGTAAAAGAATATTTTAAATAATAATAATAATTTTAGGATCCATTAATTGATTACCATTTTTCATAAACATTCTACAATAATAATTCTTCTCTACGAAGTTTTTTTATTTTATAATATAAGTGTAAGAAATTTTAATAAACAATTTTAATAAATACAGATTGAAATAAATTTGCAGATATAACTCAACAAAGTCATAAAATCAACCGTTGATAAATTTTTTTTCCTAATACTAAAACAATTTTGACTATAATATATTTCGATTTAGCAAGTGAAATTGAGTAAAAAAAAAATTGAACCAAATAATCTCTATTGCTCATTAAATTTGGAATGTTTTTTTTATAGAATCGATAGTGATCAGTTTGACGAAGAAACATTTGTTTGCCCTCGGTGCATAGATTTAAAACGTAGTTGCAATAATGTTGCGGAGAAGGCATGCAGCTCGTTAGGCTTGCAAAGACGATAAAGAAAATCGTTGGCGTCATCGTCGGTGAAAATCTACGCGTGCAACAGATGAACGTAAGAATGTAACAAACGACCGCGATAACACGATGTCACGTTAAGGGCTACGTGGCGCTGTTAGGAATGGGAACCGTGAATTCGAGATCGTCACGAAGATTTCGGAAGCGCTTAAGAAAGCCATACACTAGACATGCAACCATCCAATGCATGTAATTCATTCTGGATTTAACATTCTTCGATCGGAACATTGTGAATCGAATCACGCGATAGCGTCTGGATGTTACATATACGACATGAGATTTTATTATGCGCTTTTTTCAAAATTTTTCAATTCTTTTTAATCTAATATCTTCAAGTACACCACGCTGAAATATTTAGCGTAACTACAATTTCAATCAAATATAACTGATTTTTCAATAATATTGTATGATATGTTATAAGATATAATTTTGTATAAATAATTTGTATAAATATAAGATATAAATTTATATGAATTTGATGAATAAAATGAACAGTTAATTCTATTGAGAAGCGATGCTGATTTCTCTTCTTGATTATTTTCTCATTTTTGTTATCTTATATCAGCGTAGAAGAAATAATTAAGAATTATATTCTAAGCAACAGAGTCTGAAACCTTCTAGGCATAACGAGTTTATCAATTTGTAATAAATATGTTCTTTATTAAGATGATCTTTTAAAATCAATATAATCACTTTGATCGATGTAGTCACCATTATTTTGACGTACTGATTCTTAACCCATGCTATACAAAACTAGTCCGGTGATTGATATAAATGTCTCGGCCGATGAGATAAGAAATGTTATATGTAAAAAACTAGGATTTCTTATTATAAATCATCAGGCGAGCCGTAAATCTCTGACAATTCTTATCACCGCCAGATATACTGTCGTTACGATTTTGTTTTATGTTTGTTAAAACGTTCGTTCAGTGTCTCGAAAAGAAAGAAAAAAAAAGAAATCTTATCAGAGTCTACCGATGCACGAAACAAACTTGTCAGAGCAACAGCCTGTATTCCCATACGAGTGTCCCCCGAATCGTACCTGAACTGAACCCCCGTTGCGAGACGCATTTCGCGAGATGTTTTTTGAATAAAAAACACAGTATACAGCATATAATTTGTGCTGATTTATACACTTATACTAAAAAAGCATTATACATCAAGTTTTAGTATTCTACTTATCATAAAAATAACATAATTTTAACAATAATAAAAATTGAGAGATAATCTTTGTTTCCATGAAGCGTGCCATATAATTCATTAGAATCTTTTAATATGACATTGTGAGTTCGGAGAAATGCTATTTGTGTTATGCTACCTTTATTTTATATGTAACAAATGATAAAGGTAGAATGACATAAATAGCGCTAATAGCATTTCCTTGAACGCATTTTATACATATAAAAAAAGTTTCTGTATATGGAATTAAAATTTTTTTCAATATATTGTATTGTAATCTTATTAACAAATAGAATTAATGATAAACAAAATGTTTTACTAATTGAATACAGGTCTTTTAAAAAATTTGAAATTGAAATATTTTCTTTACAAAAATAGTACTTTGATATAATTTATTTTTGACATTTCAATGTCTAATTTTACTTTTTATTAATATCTTAATTTATATCTAAGGAAATTAAAATTTAGTTTAAGTTAAAAGTTTAAATTCAGATTTCTTCTTCAAATTTCTCAATATTAAATAGAAATTAATACAATACAAATAATGTAAACTGACATTATTGCGAATGCGTTATTTCTTTATTATTTCAGTTAATTTGGAAATACAATAATAACTTATCAATAATATTATCAATAATATATCATTATCAATAATATATCAGTCAAAAGGAAAATTAAATGCAAGCTTAAAGACGATGAAAGTAATTATCGCATGCAAGTCATTTAAACAGCACTAGAACATTCTTGATAGACGATTACTTGCTATACTAATCCTTCTGATCCTTTCTCTTTTATTTTTCATGAACGTCCTTACTGGCACACTTGCAGATTCTCGGCATCTAGCCTTGGTTTTTCTCAGAGAGTTTACTATTAATGGAGAATGTTAAAGAGGTCCTTATTTAGCATCCGGAAATCACAAGACTTAAATACTTAATACTTCTGCACTTGTCTTTAATTTATGTTATTAAATTAAAGTATCTAATAAAATCTTATAAGAATCTAAAAATGTTTTTATTTTTATTTTTGTATGTTTAATTTTTTAATTTTGTATCTTTTGTTTAATTTTTTTTCAATTGACTTTGCGATTCTATCTTCCAGAATTGAACTTATTACATATTATATATTTATCTTACAGACAAAATATTCGGCATCTTTTTAAATATTTTAAATTTAATATATTATTTTATATTTAACGCACGCACACGCGCGCGCACACACATAAAACACACACACACACACACACACACACACACACAGAGAGAGATGATTATTACAATATAATAGATTATAAATATCAGACACGTGTACAAAGTAACATTAACAATAATAATATTACATCTCTTTGTTTTGCACACCCACTTGCATTTGATTTTTATTTACATATCCTTTTTAACTTGTTGGATTTTGTTATTGTTTAATATCAAGCAATTTATTTTCCCTTATTTATAACATATTATATACCTAACATGATATGAGCAAAGACTTTAAATCGATGGAGCGTATTTAATGGTGCACGCTGTGACAAGGGGTCGAGATCGAAAGATGCGGATAACGAGTTAATATTTAATGACAACGAATTTGCCCGTATAAATTCTTTGTGCAGTTATTCCAAGTAGACTTACTCAGCGTTCAGATCGCGTTCCTCGCATCTATTGCCTCTTGAGCAAGAAACGAACGTGGATAGGGACCACCATGTCCTCGGTATTCGTTGTTGCGACAGTAAATGTTCTGTCGCGTTTCAGTAAACACGACATCGACATGGCGAAATGCAGTTTTCTATGGCTTGATGATGACGAAGTGGTTCTGTCGAACGAACATTCGTTTCGATTATATATACGCCATTGCCATATGTTTCTCATTTCTCTTATAAATCATTGAGGGTCTTCCGCTATGTGTGCTTGACGTCGTCGCGATACTTCTGCTAAATGATTTGGCGATATATTATCAAGGTTTAATCTTGCTTCCAAGTCGTAGAATGATATTATTCATTTTGCTTCCGAAATACTGATCCTTAATCAGAAATGCAATCTTTCATATTGAGTTCTGGCGCGTAAGCTTAATTCCGGAGCCAGCTCAAGCAACACGACAAGTCGTAATATCTCACCAACGCACATACTTATTTCAACTGTATATTCGATCGGCCTTCGTATTTTACGATTTAACCGGTCTTCTGCGTACTTTATGATTCAAATGACTGCGCTTTAGCGATCAGTTTGGCTGGAAGGGACACGACATGGGATATCGTTTACGATGACTATCGAAATAATCGACTTGCCAATTTAATTTCTCCATCACATAAGTCGCTATAACGAAATGCAAAGTTGAAATCGAGATATAGGATTCCAAGAAAAGATTATTTGAGAATTCATAAACAATTTTTATCAATAATATATCTTCACGACAATGTCTTTTATATACATCCGGTTTACTTTCAAAGTAATATTATTATTGTTATAGATTACAATATATTATTTACATCTTATTTCTTATAAAATATTTATTTTATATATATATAATTATTATTATATACATATATATCGTATATATACACACACACGTATATTTATTTTAAAAATTTTGTTTAAATTAACCAAATAGTTGTTTGGTCAAAAACAGATATTTTTTAAAACTTTCTTAGAAAATTATTTACAACATATATGTACAGTATAATATAATATGTAAATAAATCTTAATTTCTTTTCTCCTAATAATAATCATAAGATTCAAGTTGTTGTAAAACAATTTTTACGTAATTTACAATTATTATTCAAATTTATATGAGCTAATTATATCTCAACATATAAAATCAATTTTAGTTCATAAAATTATCGAAAAATTAATCTAAAAGTTATTTTTTTCAATAACAATACAAATTATTAAAAATTAATAATTCGTATTTCAGGAGACGAGTATGTAACAGGCAAGCTCCTGCAGTTTCTCATCATCATCGAGGAAGGCAAATTAGGCATGTTATATGTCTTGCAAATTTAAAAGCTTTTTATAAATCAGATAAATTAATTTATTTTATCTCATAATAAATCCCACAAAACATAAACTAATATTACATCAATATTATAATTTCCCACTCAACAATGTAAATGTAAATTAATACAAATAGTTGTACAGTTACATTGTTAAATAGAAAAACATTGATGATATATATATAATATGTTATTGTTAGTTTGTATTTTGCAAGATACTATCTAAAAATAAATATTTATAATCTAAATATGTATAATACAAGCATATGTATATTTTGTGTATTTTATGTGTTATATTAAAGGAATTTATCTATATAATATATCTTAATTAGGTTAGTATACACTGAGATGACTTCTAATTTTTTTTGCTGCCCGGGATGGTCACAAGTTACTCATTTGAGTTTTGGTTGTAATAAACGTAAGTAAATTTGATAAAATTAATTTTCAATTTTCTTATAGAGATCTACATATATAATTATAGAATAATTACATTTTAAACAAATGTTATAGAAATAAATTACAAGATTTTATTAATGCTACAAAATATTATTTTAAACTAATTTTAAATTAATAAATAATTTAAAAAATATTTTATTAAATTATTAATAAAATATACTATACTAAGGTCTATATTATATATCTCTTTTTGTTGGAACTGTGTATTCTTTCTTAATTATATGAATTTATTAATTTCAATCCTATTGTTTTTTATAGCCACATGTCCAGCGCCATGTTTGAATGGTGGAACTTGCATATCGCCTGGCAAATGCACGTGTTCCAAAGGATTTACTGGTAATCAATGTCAAACAGGTATAAATTTTAATTTTACAAATTAGAATTATAAATATTCAGATCGCGTATATTATTATAATGAATTCTGACGTAAAATTATATAACTTATAAATTATATAATATTATTTAGTATTATGTTATATATGTACATTATCATATATATATACATATATATATATATATATAATTAATACTATTAAATATTAAATGTATTATATATAATATATTTATGGCCCGTACACATAATTGAACAGTAAAAAATAAATAACATTGTCTTATATATTCCAACAGAAATAATTATAGTCAAATTGACGTTCATTGACATTGAGCACTAATTAATCGATATTAATTCAATTAATTATTTCTGGTTGGATAATAAATCAAATATAAAAAATTTCCTAATGAAAATTCATAATTTAAAAAATTTATAAAATATTCATAAAATATTTTAATTTAAATATTTATAGTTTATAAATAATTATAGTTTATAATTATAGTAAATAAAAAAAAAATTATCTCAAATTAAATATAACAATGTATTTATATAATATACGAAATGTTATCAACATAAATATAGATGAAAATTTTGATTAAATACGTCATATTTTAAATAAATCGCATTTTTGTAATTATGATCTTAATCTGAATAGTAAATAGCTCACATAATATATACAAGAGTGATTAGAACATTCATGTAGTACAAAGAAATCGATTGTAAATCTATTCTAATTGAGTGTGTAACGTGATTGCAACCTGCCGATGCAGGAATCCAGGACATCGCAATATGTATTGTGCTGCACTTTTAGCTTGACACTCGTAATAGTATCGAGAAATATACCGTTCCATGTCGATTTAATTATGTCTGATGATACCAGGCACGAGAACACCCGAGAAGGCACTCGTAACCAACTAATCGATTGAATGTTCTTTATGCTTTAACAAGACTCATAAAATAACTACGCTCATATGTCATTACTTAAGATCAATTGTGTCTAGTTATATACTATTATTTAGTAATTTTGTAAAACTACGAATTCGTGTTGAAATGTTAAAAAAAAATGTATAAAAATGTTAATGTTATAAAAAGGATATATTAATATTAATATAAAAAAGATATAATTTTTTATATTAAAATGACTGATCATTTCAATTCAAAATAAACAGCGTTCAAATTAACGTATGCACTTAATAAATAATAAACTAAATTTGAATGAAATTAATACATTTCTTGAGTGGGTTTAACTCTATTGTTTTATTAAATAAGAGAAATTTTATAAACATATTATAAGAAATTTAAGCATGACCGTATATGTGAATATATGATGTGAAATATGAAAAATATAATGAAAGCAAAGATCACACATTTTTGGATGTTACAAATAATACATTATATTCTTTTATTAAATCAATTTATTCCAGACATAATTGCGAATCAATAACATTCGGATTCAACACAATCATTCTGAAATGCTAATAATCTCCCCTAAATTAAATTAGAAAGAAAGAAAATAAGAAATTTTATATTTGGTCAAACCGGGTCTCAGTGCTTAAAAAGTTTTTGTGTGAATTTATATACATATCTAATTCTACAAAATCGCGCGCAGAGCTTTTTCTTGAAACGTAATCATGAGCAGAACCAGTAATACCTTTTTATTTTCTATTTAACACATAACTTAAAAAAGTTTTTTCATTTTCTAGTAAGGTAATGTATCGCTTTTAATATATTTTATAAAAATGAATTAAATATTATTTTTGTGTGTAGATGTGGATGAATGTGTGATAGAAAAACCATGCGGACAACTTTGCACAAACTTACCTGGTAGATATCGATGTCATTGTAGAGTCGGATTTCAACTTCAAGAGGATGGTCAATCTTGTCGAAGAAATGGTAGGTTTGCAAAATTTGAATCTGAATTTTTCGAAAACTAACTTTATGGATCTTAAAGTATTACCAAAAATATAAAAATTTCATAGAATATTACATAATTTATGTAAAAAAATGTTTTATTGATCAATTTTTATTCATTACTTAATTTTTTTATTTGCCTTCATTCTTAAATAAAACGGCGCTTTGTACTTATTTATAAGTTTGATAAGATTATAGCATTACGAAAATTAAATCAAATTTTATATATATTTGTAAAATTTTAATAAATATTCGTCTAAAAATACATTTGGATCCAATTACTTTTTTAAAAGTTAGTTTATTTAAGTATTTAAGTACAGGAAAATTAAACATTTCGTTATATAGAACCATTATAAATTAAATAATTTTTGCTTTATTGTAGTTTTTAGAACAAAAATTTTTTGATGATATTAATTGATATCACAAACTTTTATAACTAAACAGCTGATAAAATATAATGAAAGTGATTTCGATTCTTTATTTCCCTATTCTTCCTTATTCCCATTTAAATTATGCACATGTATGCGTATTGTTTGTAGGTAATATACCACATATTATTGTGTAATTTAAACATACGTATGAGTAGATGCACAATATCTTCAAACATAGCAGCGAAGTCAGCAGTCTATGTATCGAAATCTGTAGTTGATATTGATTATTTTTAACTGATTTTTTGGCTGATATTTTTAGCTAATAATTCAGACAAAACATTCTTAAAAGTAGATTAATTTTTTTACAGACACTGACGAAAATGCGTTTGAAGCACGCGATTTGGAGATCGATGATATGTCCGCAACAAAGGATCCGACCACTTTTCACGGTATTATTTTCAAAAAGATTTAAATACCTCATTTTAATGTGTACGAAAGATCCAATTATTTTATTTTATCGCTCCATCGACACCGCACAAAATTTTGTATAAATAAAAAATTTAGGTTTTTTTCTCTCTTGCTTTCTCAAATTATTTTTTTGAAATCACTATATATTTTTTTTCTGAAATATATACTCTAAATTATTGTAGTCTAAAAAGATTTCGTTCATATAAAAGTTATAAATTTTTAACTAATATTTTTTCAAAAACTTTTTATATATAAATATGTAAAGAATAAATAAAATACTATTGATTTCTATTTCACTAAAAACTTATTTAAAAACTTCTCAAAAGTACACAAATTTTTTTTCATATTTTTATATAGTTCAGAACAAAAAAAATCTGTTGTGAATCTTAACAGTCAATTATGAACTCTATATTATAGGCAGACTATGATGATCGAAAATTTAACGTTGTCAGTAAAAGATTAAAATTGCTTAAAATTTTTATTTTATAAAATTATTAAAAGTTAAAATTTAGAATTGTTGCATTATTTTACGAGATTGATTAAAAACTAAAAATAAACCTGTTGTTCACAATATTTGTGAACGTAATTCATATTAGTAAAACGAAGTTTATAAAAAAATTAGTTAATATATAAAATAATAGACTCAGTATTGTCGAATTGCAGATACAGAAAATGAAGTGAGTGATGATGATCAAGACTACGAGGTCATTTTAAAAAGATTGATCAAATTGGAAAAGGTATGATTATATAAAAATGATTATTAATATGTATTATGTTGTTGAGGAAATATATTCATTTTTCAGCAAATAGCCAGAAACAGAAAGAGAGATACAGAAGCTTCTGAGATGAACACCAAAGTTACATTGGCAATTGAAAGTGTTAATGAGATGAAGAGAACCGTCGAAAATGTGGTATTTATAAGAAATATTGAAATATTAAATATATTTGAATCTCAATATAGTGCATGATAAAGATCTCGCAAATACTTTCCGCGAATTAAAAATTCAGTACATGGATAAGTATGTATAAGAATGCGTACATTAATTTTTGTTTCCTTTTAGATCTATTTTGTTATTAATTTGAGAAATAGTATTGTTCAATATTATTTTTTCCTTATTATATCTGTTATTAGTAGTGTGCACTAGTATATTTTACGTCTAAAATAATAAAAAAAGAGATTTTCAGTATTGAATAAAACGCATATGATCTTGATATTCTAATTTAATATTACAATTTTTATGTATTTTTATGTATTTCTTAAAAAATCTATCAGTTGATCTAATAATAACGAAAGATTTAATGGAAAGTTATTTCAAATTTTTTATCTTAAAGGGAAGTTAACACATATTATAACTCGGTAGTACGATTTCAGTTTATTTTCTTTAATTTTTATTTTAAATTACATTATATTGAGATCTAGTAGATTGGTAAAACGAGAATATTTATATTATTTATGGATTTTGAAATTATTTGTTTTAGCAATTGATGCAACAAGAAATATACGATATGAGAAGCAAGATGAGACAATATGAGGCAGAAATGAGAAAGATACATCATCTGATGAATCGTGTTGCGGAATTAGAAAATCGTTTGAGAATACGTTGCAGATATCAATAAATTGTGGATAGTTAAAACTTTTAGCACTACTAAAACATTGTTAAAATGATCAATACAATTTGTTAATAACAGTACATAGTAGATACACAGTAATATTCTTTTCATGAACTTTTTTACTTTTTTTTGAATAGATAACTAATAATACTTTTGGATTAGAGATATGTTTATATACAAGAAAATACTGTACATTTAAAAATTGAATATTTATTTTTTATTTTTTAACTACAAAGCAATGTTGTTTCTTTCAGTATCAAGAAATTAACGTAGTAGCTATAAGATTTACGCGGAATTATTTCTGTCGTGAAATATCACTGCCAGCATTTAGTATATATAATATTTCTTCAAACTAATAATAGTAATAATACAATAAAATTTAAATATTAATTATTTGTACTCGATTTTATAATAAAAAGATAAATAAAATGATTCTCCATTTTTATATTCGTTTCTTATATTAATCTATATTAATTATATTATATTCTTTTATTAATCTAAATTTTAATATAGATGAAAAAGTGCATAATATAATTTTGAAATAATATGTATATAGTATATACAATATATAGTTAAATATTACATGCTATTTCATTATTTAATTATTTAAAAGATTTTTTCAACAAACACTTTATAAAGTAAGCAATTCACAATTTTGTTCAATTAATAATAATACTTGGTTAGAGAAAAAAAATTTAAATATTGATATGATCTTTTAAATATTGATTTAAATATTGATTGATCAAAATTAATATTATAGTCATACACTGCAAATATTATAGAAGACATTTCACTTTTCAATCATATTAGCCCAAATGTATTTGTTAAATGTTTTTAGAAATAAAATACTTTCTTCTTCCTTTTATTAATTTTTATTTTTATAAAAAGGAAAAGCAATATACTTAAAAATTAATTTGAAATATACTTATGAAAAATTTTATTTATCTTTCTGAATCATTTTCTTCTGTCGTCTAGTAAGCCTCTTGCCTGTTTTGTCTGTTTTTTTCGTTCTTGCTCTGCCTTTCTTGTGCTTGATTATCTTTCTGTGGTTCATCCACACAGGATAATTGCCATATTGATCCCGCAATGTTTTCTTATTATATATTCTAGTACTTTCTATTTCCATCTGTTCTTCACCTGTTACAGTCGTAGACTTTGCATCCTTAACTTGTTTAGCCTTTACATCTTCTTTTACTTTCTTAGCGTCGACAACTTCAGTTTCAGAATATGAAATATTCGTATTACATTATAATATATACAATAATAAAAAAAAGATAAGAATTTAGATAAACAATTATTAATGCACTAGTGTGAATCGTACCTGTTGCAATTTCAGTAATTTCTGTCATTTCGATATCCTTAGATACATTATCATTATCAATACCAAGAGTCTTCTTTAATCTATCTAATTCTTTTACTGCATAACGTTCTCTCTTGATCGCTCTGCATTTTCTTTTCCATTTACTGCGTAGAGATTTAGCCATCTTTCACACGTGCAGTTGAACGAAAAAGGTTATGTTACAAAGAAACACAAGAAACCTGTTCTTACTTCACTGGTGCGATTTACTTAACGGTGCAAATGTTTCTGACTAATCAGAAGAAAGAATTTTATGAATGCCCAATCGAGTATCCAAAAGCATGTCTCAAAGCATTTGTAGTGTAAATTGGAATGTATCTTTTGTCACTGCAATGGACATAGGCACAAAGAAAGAGTTCAGTTGAATTGTGGAGAAGCCACGGTCCTTTTCATGAAACCGTTGAAATTCTCTGTACTACCGTCAGTAGGTATATTCATTTTCAAACTGGATATTACATATCCAGAAAGAAATCTGATATAGAAAGAAAACATGAAGGAACTTTTTCCTGTAACCGCAAAATATCCTCGCACCTACTGCCCTTTGAAAAAATGAATGCAAATCACATAATAATATTCATTTTTTTTCAATGCATTTATTTGAGCGATTTATTCAAAAAGTTAATATTGTTGTAAATTATATATTTAAATTCACAATGCAATATGCGAAATTTGTTAAATTCTAAGTACTAATTGTAAGTTAAAATATATTAATTGAAATAAAACAGTAATTTGTAATTCTTGTATTCTAAGATTCTACATATTTTGTTTGTTGCGTACATATTTTGTTTCTGATTAGGTAATGAAATAATAGTGCAGATTATGAATGTGAAGATGTAAATGACTACAGAATTAAATGATTCAAAAGTAACGAAAAGTTATCTATCTTTTGTTACAAATATTACGTATCTTTCGTGTAATAAAGAATTATTACAAACTAATTATCGCAAAATTATTGTAACATAATTTGAAATATCTAAGATATAGATGAGTTGTGTGAGGGCGTAACGAATTTGAAATAAAGCAATAAAGCCTATTCATCGGAGAATATAACGAATAGATTATATGTCGCCACTGCTTTTATTTAATTAAGTCTTATTCGTAAGTTCTTATTCGTTTAACTATAACAATAAAGTAAAACTATTTAATTTAGGAAAACTATTAAAAGCTCAAATTTTGTTTAGAAATTATAAAAAGTCATATGTTAATGTGAATGCTTTGATACGAAATAACTCAAGTTCAGTTTAATACTAAATAATTTAATCTCATAAATATAAAAATGATTTTGATGGTTTTTTTAACATGTTTTGTAAAATAATACATCTTGTTGAAAATAAAAATAGATGAGAATAAAATATTTTTGAAATATAATTATAACTTTAATTTATAAATATTAATATATAAATATTATAATTATAACTATAATTTGTAAATAAATAAAATATAGGAAATCAAAAAATATTCACTCTATAAAAAGTGAATAATTTTAAATGTTCTTTCACTAGTAATAATGTTATTATAATAGTACTTAATGACAATCGAAGTTTAATAATATCTAGATTCACGATACCCCGATGACTCGGTGTATGGTTAATATGTATATATAATTATTTGTATATGTATATATAATTATTTGTTTAAATCCTAATTATTAAATAAATAAATTTAAGTTTTATACAAAAATTTGCTTATTTTTTGATAATTACTTTAGCAAAAATATGATACGAATGTGTATATTTAATTTTCTAACTTTATTATTTTAAATATTTTTAGGTATTGAACATCCCACCATTCTGAAATATTAATTATTAATTTATACACACACACACACACACACACACACATATATATATATATATATATATAATATATTTTTTTATGATAAAATACATGCAGATATTATGAGATAATATAATAAATTTTGTTATAATATATTGTATAATAATTTAATAAATTTTGATTTTTTGATTTAAAATTTTTACCAAAATGCTTTATATTCTTTTAACAATGTTATTATAAATATATGAATTTAGTTAAAAATGTGTGGGTACAAAAAATATTTGAAATAAATCGAATGGATACTCTCATATTAGCGGGATATTAATAATTAACATTTTTGAAAAATACAGAAAAATAATAATTGTTAAATTTTATATAATAAATTTTTCAGTGTAGTTCTTTAAAATCCCGTTATTACCAGATTCGATTCATTTCGAACAGTTAGAATCCGAAAAACTTTTGTACCTACATATATAATAAATAAAAAATTACAATAACAATGTACTTTATTATTATTAAATATATTTCTTCATAACCACTATTCCATAAGGAAATCATGCTATTCATTTATTTTTAATAAGCGATGATTTTTAGTAATGTGTGGCAGAACATATTTTCTCGAGAATTTTAATATTATATTGAAGATGCAATAAAAATTTGATATCTAAAATTATTACTATCATAAGTGATCTGAAAGATTCGGGATTCACATTCTCCTGTAACAAGACCGCTGGTGTTTGACGAATTGCTTAACTTTTCTTTGCGAATGGATCTTGAATTTGACGTAGAATCAGAATATATTAAATTCTCCACTATGAAAATTCTTCTTTATATCTTATATTAGATATTAATGTATCGCAAAGCGGAGGGACCTTGATGTATGTGTAATCAAATTATTAGGATAGTTATCTTGAACGCGATAGAAATGCTGTTGTAAATATATTAATGACTTTTTATTACGTGATATTAATAAGTTTTATAAATATATAAAGTTTAATAATCGCAAGTTAATAATTAATAATAAATACGATCTAATTGTTGTTAGTATTTCATTTCGCTTTTGTCAATATTTTGGCTTAGAAAAATTTGTGTTATTGTATGTATTTTTGATGTTTTCGTATAATTTTGCATTACTAAATTTTAAAAATTATGCTAATATAATATAATTTTTATTATATTTCGAACAGCATTTTTAATTATAATTGTAAATAATTCTTATTGTATTATTAAATGTATAAAGGATTACAATAAAAGATAATATTAAAAAAGTTATGCAATATGATTAGCGAAATACAATAAAATAATTAGACATAAAAATAAAATATAAATTTAAAATATATTTACCTGCAAAAACAAATTACTAAATTTATTAAAAATTCGTTTTTTTTACGTGTGAGTATACTTACAAAGAAAAGAGAATCGCCAAAATCGATGGCGGAGAGCCTCTAGCTCGTTTTTGCTTAATTAAACTTTAATTTAATGATAATTGGAAAAGTTTAAAGTATATTTAAAGTCTCTATAATTTTTTGCTAGTAATTATAAAAACTTTATATTTACTAGTAATTATGTTTGGTAAAAACGGACTGAAAATCTGCATAAAAAACATAGATCGTTCCATTTTTATGCAGTCACACATTATAAGACAAAATTCGCTAAATTAACTTATTTGAATATTCAATTTCGAGTTTCTTAAAATTCAACAATTTTTATTTTTACAGTAGGAGATGCGAAATTGAAATTTCCGTTTAATAAACGTTGTATCATTAAATGATTATTAAATAAAAACGTAAAGATCCATATAGCATAGAATTATTAAATAAAAACGATTATTAAATAAAAACGTAAAGATACATATAGCACAGAATTTTCAGCAATATTGCTGCAACAAATATAATTAAAATTAGATATTTTAAAGGTATTAACAAATTAATTTCTTACATTACATATCGGCTTTGAATCGTAAAAGTTCTGCT
>Ga0157364_1002898_pt1 | contig 16381 bp, 8 predicted proteins | sample AttsexASBM2_FD_111476 | JGI IMG/M metagenome (GOLD analysis project Ga0157364, IMG submission 111476) | Fungus gardens microbial communities from leaf cutter ant in Ribeirão Preto, State of São Paulo, Brazil - Atta sexdens ASBM2 | ecosystem: Host-associated > Fungi > Mycelium > Unclassified ...
AGGGGAGACTGTGGTACACACACACACACACACACACACACACACACACACACACACACACACACACACACACACACACACACACACACACACACACACACACATACTGAAAAATAAATTTTTGTTGCATTAATTGGAATTTTGGTAGATTCAATAAGAAAGGCATAAATTAGATATTTATAATTAAATCTATCAAACATTTTAGTCGAGGTAGTAAAAAAGTCTATTACAATAATCAGAATTCGAATTGGTATGATTAGAATTTGTTTTGTTTGTATTTCTTGTTGATACAACAAGGAATATTTTTCTCAGTATAGGAACGTGTTGTACCTTGGAACATACTAATTATTGTTTTAAAAATAAAGATGTTTGGTTGCTTAATTACTTACTTTTCAAATGAAGTATAATATATATATATATATATATATATATATATATATATGAGCTTTTTAATTTTGTCTGTTTAGTTATATTTTTCAATTGAAATAATTGAACTGTCATTAAAAATCTTAATATTGTTAAAAAATAATAGTGTGTCTTCTAAGGTAGAAATATCATTTTTGTTAAAAAATAATAGTATATCTCTGCCCCCTCTCCTCCCATTAATAATAAAAAAAGTCATAACTTTATTATAATTTTTGAACAATAACATTAAAAAGTTTATTAACTTATTATTAATTCCTTTTTAACAATAATGGGATTTTTCATGTTGGTTATTCGGTTATATTACTTTTTAATTAAAATAATATAAAAATGAACTATTATTGTCACTATTGTTAAAGAGACAATTATTGTGATCAAAGTACATGTTCCTAAATACTACACTACTCCCTACATGTTAGATAAATAGTAAAATATTAAATTGTCAGGTCTTGATGCGGTTAACGCATATTGACGGATCGGTCTTTTTCCTCAGGCGATGTCCACCGGCCATACTGCGCCAAGTTCGATTTCAGTCACCCGGTATATTTACGAGCTCATACCCACGAATGCTATGAGCGAAGTTTGTGCGGTTTCAATATGTCCTTCCCTCCTCTCCACCCTTAGCATGGACACAATATTACGCGGGTTAATATCTTCCTTGTGGTCGGGGACTTCGGGGCAAATATTAATACGATGCCTTTGATCCGTTAATTATTAACGGCGACGGGGATGAAAAATCCGTATCGCCTTAGCGGAACGCGAAAATTGCCAGGAACAAAAACCAGATGCCGGATGATGCCCCCGTTTTCCGATGCGCTTCTAATTAAACGCCTTTGTGTCGCGGATAAGCGGACGAGACCCGCATACATGGAATGCGTGTCCCGCGTATGTATGTTGTGTATGTGCGTTTTTTGCACGACACAACGCGACGGCGGAAAGTTTTCGTCCACGGTAACGAGAGACGCCTCCGTGCACATCGAAGCACCTCGGTTACAATCGCATACGTGGGGGCGAGTTAATTAATCGAGTTGAATCGATTACACGCTTTACCTCCGCCCGCGGGTTACCGATAAATTGAATACGTTATAAATAATAGTACGATTGTTATTCGCGGGCATGCACACATCTACCGGGGTAATGATTAATGGAATAACTAACTAGGGGTAAATTATGCAAACTATTAAATCCGCCCGCATATAAACTTTCCCACATAATAATCGCTAGGCGATATCGATTAGCGCGATATGTTAAATTTATGTTGCTCTTTTGGCGGACCTCGCCAATGTAATTAGATCAGATTGAAAATAATTTAGAGTATCTTTCCTCACTTTTTTTGGTATCACTCGTAAATATATATCTACATGAATTTTATACAGACGCTTTTACTTTAGATTCACGTCTATGCGTTTCGAAGTTATCAACAGAATTTCCGTCATGGCTGTATGTGTCCGCTCAGTTGCCACGTGTTAGACTCTCGGACGACGAAACGTCGTTGTCTCGCGAACGGAAGTGGCGAGAGTGTTTCCTTTGAAACTCGAAATCTCCCCGCTCTCGTACGAACTATGATACTACAGAAATATTTGGAGTTACGTGCACTGGAATTTCACCGCAGAAATTCCTGCGGACGCCGACCTGGATTCCGCCGACGACCTCGAAAACCTTCGACCGTCAAGCTCAATTTCCACTTTGTATTTAGCCGCGATTTTCATCGGTGCGGTGGGTGTGGTTTTACCTTCGGGGAAAGAATATTCATCCCTTTAACTATTCTTCTGACTAGCGACAACTAATTTTGATCGCGATTTAACTGTTTTTCTTCCGAAATCGCGTGTGCACTGCTAGAATTATGAAAATTGCGCGTGTGAAGTTAATGTCCCAACATTAATGAGCTTTCTACTCTCCAAAACTTTTTTTAGAGTGAATTATTATTCTAAAATTTTTAAAGAGTGAAATTTCTCACTCTTAAAGATTGAAAATTGAGTCACTGTTTTTCAATAAAGATTCAAGTTTTATTCTTTAAAATGAGACTCCACTCCAAAGAATTTATAGAATACAATAAGCTGTTGAGATGATGGTACACAAAGAAATTTAAATTAACAGACATAAGCAATAAGCAAATCAACATTTTGGATTTAGTACTGCTTGCGTTATTATCTTTTTTACTGTGACTGGTGAATTTGTTTATTTATGTCTTACTGCATAATGTTTTCTTTGTGTGTCCTAGGCTTTCACCTTATTCACATTATACTAGTGATAAATCAGAGTTATAAATCATAAATCTTAGGAAATTTGCAAACTAATGTCCGTTTCTATCAATGAAGATTAACTTTAGTCTCCAACTTATTTTTTATCTTTTTTTAATTCGTAGAACTAAAAAAAGATGATGAGTTATTTGAACCGAGATTAAAATTAAACTACATTGAGATAGAAACGAGCATAAGTCACATTAGTTCGTTCAGTTTTCAAATTAAGTCAATCAGTTTTAATTGTCTCGAAATTGTAAACATTGCTTTATAATTAGTCAGTCATAACTTAAATTTTAAATCATGACAAATGGAATTTTGATCATTTCTATGCGCAATTACTGATTACTGATACATTTTTGCCTAATAACATACTACTGACTTGATTACAACTTACTTCCAATAGTCTCAATTTCTAGAATAAGAATTCTTATTATAAATTAAAAGAAACTCTTTTCGTTTCTGCTTACAATCTCAAATTTTAATTAAACAAATAGAGTACTAACTTTTATCGAAATTCAAGATTGAAGAGGCTTAATAACTTTATTTTGTGAATATCTAGAATTTCTGGTAACTGGAATTCTACAGAAACCCGCCGGAAATTCGTGGCCAATCGTCGATTTTTCCAGGCGCTAGTGCCGGTTTTTGCAAGTAATTACACGGTCGCGGTTATTGTCATTGAGAAGCCAGTGGAGCACGGCGGAAACAGTTCGCTCAAACGTTACCGGGGAGAGTCCATAACGAGAGGTTTCCCTTCGAAAACGGCTCGCATCGCTGACCGCCGGAACTGTTCATCAGCTACGTGATCGAATCATCTACGGACGCTGAGCCTCAAAGCATCGATAATTCGATTAGCCGCTACACGTTCGAGAACCGCTAACCTGTCGACGAGAGTCGATGTATGTATCCTCCTTGACCAAGCCATTGCTCGTTGCTATGCTCTTGGTCATTATCATCGCGATAGTATTATGGAAGTGCCATGGAGATTGCTTGCTTCCTCAAGTTGATTAAAAGGACACGGTTAAGATGGGCATAATATAAAAATCATAGCTTGACCATTTCGAATTAATATTTCTAGACGATTTATCTAACAATTAGGATCATAAAAAGCAATTTAGTAAGAGCAAATCTCAATAAAAGTCTTCTCTAGTATTGTAAGAAACGCGTCTGTGTAAAATCAAGAGTACGTAACAGTAGGGCGGGAGCGATCTGCTTATCGACGCAGCCGAGCAGTCTCGATGCAACTCTCTCAAGGCTCCGCCCCAGCAGCATCCATGACACTCCCAGAGTGCCACCCCCGGATCTCTTGAAGAAATAGAAAATACTGCGCGCTTGTGTCTTGGAAATTTAATTCAGTACTCCTTGTCTTCTTTGCCAATTTTACAACAGAGACATATCATCGACACTCCTTATATTAACATTAGAACCACTAAATCTAAATAGGTAAACCTGGCTTTTTACGAGAGAAGATTGTCACTGTAAAAGTAAAAATACTTGTAATTAATTGTGATTATTTATGAAAAGTTTCAAAAATCTAAAGCTCCATGTGCAAATATAAATTAATTGGAAAAGAAAAACTATCAGATGGGTAAAAATGGCACAGCCGCGATTCTAACGTTAAGTTATTATTATTATTATATTTGCACACAGATGAAACGATTTTGCTGAAACATAAAAATTAGGCCAGACATAGATTTGAAAATTATGTCCCAGTATAGAGCAGTAACATCTTAATGATATCTTATTAACGTTAACAATATCATTAAGACATTATTTGATGTCACCTTGCTACTTGAAGTAGAAGCTCAAGCATGATGATAATACTGCAAAAAGTTTTGATCTCTATATTGAAAAAAATGTTTTGTATGTGACAAAACTTTCTTACTTTTTAATTTAAAAAATGATTAGAATAAAGTTTTTTAATTAAAAAGTAAGAAATTTTTTGTTACATATCATACAAAACCCTTTTTCTCAGGGTGACAACTAATTTGAATGTTTTATCTAATTTTTGATAATCCAATATATCTTGCTAAATTTTTAGATATATACGTCAGCAAAATTAGTTTTTCCATATATAAAAAGAATTAGTCCTTATTTTTACAAATCTTTAGATAGGACTTTACGTGCTAAATTTTATTAATCTCGCTTATTTAAGTAACTCGATATAGCTTTAATATAAATATATCATCATCGTCCGCATCTGTCCTCCCATTTTCTTTTTCTTCTCCGACCCGTAGGGGGGAAATCCCTTACGTCAGGAAGCGCTTACCGAAATTTCCACTCGTCCAGGGGCACGAGAGCGGCGCGGTCGCGCTTTTGTCTTTAATAATGTTTCTGCAGCGGCGTTATCTCTTACTTTTAGAACGGGCGAGCGGCTGAGCGCGGGCGTCCGGAGAGTCGGTCCATTAATTAGGCGGGCCGCATTAAGCCGAGCATTAATATACTCCGCTGGCTGTTTTGTTTTATCCCGCAGGAAGGACGTAACCTACCCCGGAGGCTGACGGCGGGGGCGGCCGGGAGTCAGTGGCAGGGAAACGGGGCAGGGACGAAGGGAATTATCCCGATGTGGGGGCAACCTGCTAATCCGACCTGCCATGCAACGCCAAGCCGCCGCCTTATCCCGGGGGGCTGTTTAAATTCCGTAAATCGCCCGCGAGAGCGTCTCCCGGGTGCCGACGGTGCGCGTTGCCGATGGTGAATGGTCGCTCTCGAGAAATTAGGGAGATAAGATTCGAACCGCGTGCCATTAGTTACGTGCAAAACACGGGATGCCATCAACAGAATTCTTCTCTTCAAAAAAATCCATCAAGAAAATCCATTGCTCGTCTGACGATGAGCGTGTCATAGCGGGATTGAAATAATTAAGCATATACAGCATATATAATTAATGTTATTTATGTCATAATTAGCGTTGGATTAATTTATTGATGTTTTACTTTGTAAATAATCTCTACAGGTTTATTCTGATATAAATTGAAGATAATAATGATAATAATCATGAAAACTTGATATATTTAACGTTCGTCATCGATTTGTGAGATTAAATCTCAGGAAATGACTGTGTTTAGCAGAAAAAGCTTTGCAATTGTTTAAAAAATTCTTTAATATGGTTAATTTCATCCTTAGTTCCTTATTGGATTTAAATAAATCATATTAAAGAATCTTACAATAATTGCTAAACTGCTTCTTCTACTAACGCAGCTAAATATTTATTAGTCCTTTGCACACACGATTGGGTCATTCGTGTCTTGTACATTGATTTTCTTTAAAAACCTAGGAAGAGTCGAAACATTGAGAAATTAGTAGCGAGACATTTACTACAATTCTTTTAAGTACACAACTTTATAAATATTTTTTAAAGTTATTAAAGTAATATGTAAGAATTACTTAATAATTTTTATGTATTTGTTAAAGTGATGAAAATTAATTCGAGACATAAATAAAAAAAATGGGAAATTATCGCGTTTATTAAGAGTTAAATAAATAAATACATATAAAATAAATAAATAAATAAACACACACACATATATATGTATATATATATATATATATATATATATATAAAACAACCATTTCATTAGTATTTCATTAGACAGTATTTCCATTGTTTATCGAGTATAATTTAATTCGTATATTTGTCTCTGTTGAATAATATCGGCGTCAATTTTTGCGAGAGCTACCATCGTATTTTTCCAGACGATTACCGAGAAGTGTTCCCACACGTGTGTTTGTAACTACTTCAGTGAAGAAGTTCCCATATCGTCGCCCACTCGAAATCGTCGCTTTCATTGCGCCGCGATAACTTCCGCTACCGTCGTTGCCGGCTCGTTACTTCACATTTAATACGGAAGCGAAAACGCGCGATAGCGGTACAATACGTTGCGAAATCGGCTTAAGTTTATACTTGGATCGACTCGTCGGGCGCGAGGAATAAGAGCCCCTGGTATAACGACGTAATTTAACATCCGAAAGGAATATTTCCCACGGAATAAATCTCGCGTAACAACGCCAGTGAAATCCTCGTTTACCCGGCGTTCAACCCTTGCTAATGGGGGTAATTTAAGGGATGTTTTAAGCGCCCCCGGGTCACACGTGAGCCGCACAAAAAGTTCGCGTATTACGACCGTGGCTGCCGTAATCACGCATTAGCATTCCGAACGGCCGGAGCCGCCATGATATTCCGGATACGCTGAGAACGGCGCACTAAACTTCCGTTCCGAAGAGGGAAATCGACTTGTAGCGTTTAAATTTTCTTCGTAATACGACGAAATTGTGCGTAGAATGCGAAATATTTCACCTTCTCTATAGTAAAGTACGAAATTTATTTGATTTTAGGTAATATCCAATTTTCAGACTCTAATTTCATTATTTCTTTTTTCTCCTTTAAAATGTCTACATTAATTAATTACGTACTATACACAAATTAAGAACGATTTTGCTGAAGTATCTGAAAATTTAGATACAGATTTGAAAATATTTTATTGGATCATACAATAATTAATGATGAGCAATGTTGCAAAAAGTTTTAATATTCTTGCAATTAATTTAAGCGTTCTACATAATTACTTTAGTTGTCCAACAAAATTATTTTCAAATCTATATCTAGCTAAATTTTTAAATATTTCAGCAAAACTGTTCTTTCCGTACATGCTTATATTTTTCTTTCTCTTTCTGTAATGATGTAACGTGATGTAGCTAATTATATCATCTCATTAATACTGAAGATATAACCCAAACTTTAACTAATATCAACATAATCGTTACTTATAATTTCATTCAACAATATAACTCTTACATGTTATATTAGATGGGCGTTTTTCCCGTTAGATGGAATTAAAAAAACGCCACGAACTTTTTCCCACACCTAATATAATTGTAACATGTTACATATGTGTTGTATAGTCATATTGTTGAATGAAAAATTATATAACTAACAGTTATATTATTATTAGGTATTTGCTGGGATTACTAATTTTTCTAATTATAATTATTAAACTGTTATTAAGAAATACTTTTACATTTTTAACATATTTTGCTAAAAAAACGGTATAAAATGAAGATTGTGAGTAACATGAATAAAAATTTACACAATTTACCCTTTACGTGATCTATCTCTCGGATCTTTCATTCACCGTTCATATAAATTGTATTATCATATTTCCTACTTGGCGTTTATTCCTTACGATGTACGAACAGCGAATACCGTTTGAAACAATGTAATGCCACTTGAACGAAAATTGTTTTCATTCTTACCGTAACGACGCGCTTCCCTTAAACCGTCATCGCGCGCGAAATCTCCGTTCTCCCGCTTAAACCTCCCCGACACCCTCGACCGCCATCCAGGAAGAAAAGGCAGTACCGTGAAACGGGCCGTTTAACAAGCTCTTTCGCACCGATAAACGCGCCCGACGCGTCTCCATTCTCTCCCCCCCATTTTCCGCCTTTACCCCCTTGCAGCTCTCTTTCCCATTTGCCGTGTTCTCTCAGACCACGGCTAATGAAATTCTGGTCAGGTCGCGGAATTCTTTCGTCAGGTGGTGATGCCACCTAACTCTCCGCTGCGTTGTCGGCTCTTGTATTTATCTTTTTTTTTTCCGGTTCCCATCTCTCTTCCTTCCACCCCCTCACCGGTTTCTGTTTCTACGGTATGGGAGCTTGCAGTCTCCTGACAGCGGTACGGTGAGGACGGAGGACGAAAAGGGGGATTAGGGGACGAAGGGGACAACGGGGATTGCGTGCGTCCTGGCGCGGAGGGTCGGTGGCTGAAATGGGGTGGTGTGCAGTCAGATTACGCTAAGCTATGCCCGTACGTGCTCGCATGGAAGTTCTACCCCTCACCGGGTTTGCCACCCGGCCTGGGAAAATGTATTTATTGTTGTTTGTCCAGCGTTCTGTATATAGCCGTCGGTAGCGCGAGCGAGATGGGAGTAGGCAGGGGACAGTGGACCGCGGGGTTTTGCTCGAGGTTGAGGTTGAAAAAAAATTGCCCGGGGATGGCCACGACGACGCGGAGTATAAATTCCAGCGACGCTCGCACCTCCGCTCGCGCCGCTCCGGTCCATCCGCTCTCACGGAGCCGCTTTACTCCTTTTTGGGTTTTTCGATCCGCAAAGCGGACGCGTAAATAAACTGGATGACCACCCCGAAGAGATACCGACGCCCCGACGCGGAAATGTCCGCGATAGAAAACCATGTCGCAATGCGAGACATACAAAATCTAAGAGAAAAGAAAAATTCTATCTAGTATACGAAAAAATTCTGTTCTCTATATTTTAATTTTATTTCGTAATTAAAGTACTTTGCAGAAATGTACACATTTTGCCATGCAAAATTTAAAGAAAACCTCAAATGCAACTTAAAGTGAGTATTTTTTTTCGAAAATCAAGTTTGAAGATTACATTTTAAACTAACCAAATTAAAGGAAGAATTCATTTCTTCTTTTTATAATGATATTGTTCGTTTACTTCGAAAGATACAGAAATTCAAGAAATTAAGTTTTCAGAAAAGAGGAAAAATTATTTTCCAACTCGATAGAAAATTATTAAGTAATTAAAAAATACCGACAAATAGAATATATTTTTAACAAGATCAAATTTTTGTCATTTTTGTTTCAACTCTTAGAAAATTAATCTTTATTGAATTGTGACAATTTTGATATTTTTTTTTTAAACTATTCTTTAAGTTGTGATAATTTTGATGATTTTTTAATAATTTTAAGTAAGTTCACTTTTGATGATAGGATTTATCTAATTCATCTATATAATAATTCGAAAATCATGTTTTTTAATTGTGTTTGAAGTAAGAGAGATGGAAAAATACTTCAGCATTCTTTCTTAGCACTTGAAATCAAAATAGTCAGTCGAATGCGTATTTTGATAGTCGTTGCTCGTGACGATCACTTATTTCACTAATAATAATGGATTGAGAACTATCGCTGCCATTCGCTATTCGATCCTCTTGAACTGATACTGCTGACCGTGGCGACGACAAAGGGTCCGTAACTACTCCGGAAACTTTTATCTTGCAGGATTAATGGACGGATTAAAGTATTTGTGGCGGGATGCGGGCTGATTGGGGTAAATCGTAAAGGGATTAGAACTTGATTGGCTAATTTGTAAGTGTCCCCGGCAGCCGGCGCAACTTAACGATCGATCGGCCTCCTACCACATACGTACCCGGTGATACCCGTTCAATGGAAGGTACGGGTCCTCTTGGTAATTGTCCCTCTTAGGCGTAATAATCACAAAATAAATGGATTGTATTCCGCGTATGCATACGATATTAATTTGGAATGTATCGACCGCTTGTTTGGTGTTGGTTCCGAGGCACGTGATTTTAGTCGGAAGCTGGCACTCGGATCATCTCACTCCCTTGACAGACCTCGAGGCAACTTAATGTGCGGCCGGTGCAAACTGCTAGACTGATTTACATCGCGTCCCTTTACCGGACGCAGTAAGCACTGGCCGGCGGGAAGCTGCGGTCAGCTGAGAAACGTAGCCTGTGATCAGTCTCGTGCCGTTCCACATCGAGCGAAACCGACGGTAACTAATCTAGTCTCTCATTTGCACATGCATGCTCGATATATGTTAGTGTATCTCTGCCTGTTACGGCCGGTCGAGGAACCAATCAGTGACATTAATTGGAGAAAACTCGGCGGAAGAAATAAGATCTATTTGCGACTCAAAAAGGAAGATGGTTCGCCATGAAAACAAAGTCGAGGAATTTTATTCTTTACATAGATCTCAATAAACACCAATTATCAATAACATAATTATATCGTTGAATGAAAAATTATATAACATGACTGTTATAATTTTTCATTCAACAATATAATTGTAATATAACAAGTAATAATTAAAACATAACAGTTATATTGTTGAATGGGAAATTATAATTAACAGTTATGTTACTGTTAGTGTTTGTTTAGAATATTTCTATATGGAAAGAACAATTTTGCTAAAACATCAAAAAATTTCGATCTGAAATGCAGATCTGAAAATAATTTTGTTGAATTGTAAAGTAATTATGTAGGACACATTCAAATGATAATCAGTACTATAAAAGGTTTTGATATTCTAGTAATCATTTGATCCGATAAAATTATTTTCAAATTTATATCTATTTAAATTTTTAGATTAATAATATTAAGTGAAATAAACCAAGAAGCATTTAAACATAAATAAAAAAGAATGCTATTTTTAGTCAAAATAGATGTAATAATATTTATATGTAAATACAAATTTTTAGATACTTCAGCAAAATTATCTTTCTTGTGTAGAAAAAAAGCGCTTTGTAGTTAAAAAAATATGACACGACTCGTCGCGTAACTTAGGAGGGCGGATGGGGGTGGAAGAGTAAGCGACAAAACCCTCGGCAGGGAGGAGATACAGGGAGGAGAGGATGCATCGACGCATTAGTTTAACAACCAGACTCCCATGTCGTTTGTACCCGGCTGCTCTCGACCCTCGTTTCGCCTGGCTCTGATCGACGTTTCGAAATATTTTCCGACTGGCGGACACGTCCAGACGCTGCGCTTCCTGTCTCCTTACAATTCCAGCAGACAGGTTCCTACGGCGAAACGCGCCCGGGGACAAAACCGTCCCGCGATGATGGACTCGCCCGAAGATAAGGGGGTATTCATGACGAAGACAAAACGTGGCCGTAACCGCATAGTTGTACAGCGTCGCCAGAGCCTGTGTCCCTCCTCCCCTAACGGCGGCCGGTTTGTCATTCGCGAGACAATAAACGAAAACTTTTATTATTAATGTTTCACTGCAAGATAACGCGCGTGGCGATCCCGTCGCTGTAACAGAAACGCGCTGGCGATTCTGTTGCAGTGTCCGCGTATCGCTCGCGTTGTTGCTCGCCGACGATTCTTCATCCGCACGCTGCTCTCCTCTTCCGTTCTTAACCTTCGGATGATACCAAAATCATTTCAATTCGCAGGTAGCAGTTATACTAAAAGCGAATAACTGTAAGCGTAGGAATGCTAATTAAATCATTATTAAATTTATTCTAGCTGAGAGAGAGGAAGAAAGAGAGAGGAACATTCCTCGAATTGTTTGGCATTGCGGGGATAAATTCCCCGCTTTGTACAAATTTCGGCGAAGGCGGCGTGGGCATCTGATGCGGCACGCGAGATTAACTCGGGTTCTCTATTCTAGTTGAGGCTTGATCACAAGTAACTCATTCGAGGCGGTCTGTCCGCAGTAAGACGAAGGTCCGGACACTTGGGACATATTCTTGGTCGTTGCACGTGAGTTAGGGCTGCTCCGGAAATCGTAGCCGTTAACAGCTAACGTAAATAACATAGAAGTGGTTCATGCTATGGTCAAAAGGGTCCACGTTTCTCGAACGATCTTCCCATTTTTCGTTTTTTGACGCCCGATTCGAATTTTGTAAAATAGAATGATTATTTTAAATTATTATTGGTAAATTATTATGCGGTAAATTATTTATTAATTTAAAATAATGCATAATAACAACAAGTTTAAATTAAAATAAGCGTTTTATTGCATTAGAAACGATATTATAAGCGTCTAATTAACCTTTCATTTGTAATCTGAATTTTTTCTGGCACAAGCGAAATTTCACTCTCAAACGAAATTTCATCTGTATTTTTGTTCAAATTTCAAATTTATTAAATAAAGGTTTTAACATTTGAGTAAAAAACTATTTGGTAATATAACAGAGAGATGTTGAAAAGTAACTCTGAATTTTTTTGAAAATTTAGAACAATAAAAAACTTCGGCTGGACAAAAAAGATCCAAATTAGCAGACGGAGGGAGTAAAAATCTGATTACACACAGATAGAAGGGTAATAATAAATTAAAATACAAACAACATTAGATTAATGTGTGAATAACACAATTAAAACACCTTTTCGATCTAGATTTTGATGCTTAATAATATTTTAGTATGAATTTGTATCATATCCGATTCTGTAAAAATGTAAGTTATTTTTTAATGATTCACATTAAATGGATACATCACTGTTAGATATGAAAGAAGCAATAATTACCTAATTCCTTAAGTTTATTTTGTAATTTTTAACATGTGTGTTAAAATGTGAATCAATCCATTTTTATGATTAATTTCAAAATCAATTTCAATATTATTCAATCAATTTCAATATTTTAACATATACACTTATAAGGAAACACGTGGAAATAATCTTTTTTGATGAACTTTTAATATGTTATTTTGAAAATAAAGAACACGTATTTTTTTTATACGTGTATCTTTAGGAAACGAAAATATCCTTTAAAAGAAAATTGTTTTTTTTTTCTTTTAAAATGAATATCGTTGAAAGATAGAGAGATAGAAGAAAATGTTTGAAATAAAAATCAAATGATTTTAAAAGTATTTTAAAATAATAATTTTGTTAAAAAATTTGTTTAAATAAAATTTTTATTTATAAAAAATTAAAATTAAACAATTTCTTTTAAATTATAATTATTGAACTCTTAAAATCAATTTTTATTTTAAACATTTTTTTCTATTTTTTATACTTTCGACGATAGTCACTTCGAAAAAAAACCGATTTTTTTCTAAGGCATATTTTCCTCTCAAAAGTGCGACTGGGTATGTTTAAAAAATATGTGTCTCTTATTTTTGTTTACAAAGCAATATTAAAGGCTTATCAAAATTGGACTTGTTAGTAAATAATAAATTAAATTTGAATCAATTTAATATATTTCTTGAGTTAAATTTTTTTATTGTTTTAATTAAATTATCAACATATTGAGTAAGTAGCATGATAACGATAGAAATGATTAAAACTAATTCAAATTGGATATAATTTGACGTTACAAATATAACAGTGTATATAATATTTATACCGACAATTTCAATTTATTTATCTTGCTGAGAATTAATAATATTAAAAGAAAACGCTTGATCGATAGTGAACCCTGTCTTACCGTACTATCAATCTTAGTCTTTATTGCGAAAAATCGAGTTTCGAACAAGTTAACAGTAAGCGATCGACATAAAGAGCAAAAATTATGGAGAGAAAGAAAGGAGAGAGAGAGAGAGAGAGAGAGAGAGAGAGGAGGATGTTAGCTATTCTTCGCAGTCACTGTCTACGTGTTTCGACAGCGACCAGTCAGGACGTGGTCGCTCGCGAACGAGAACACTTAATCCGAGTGGTGCTCGATTAAACTGGTGACAGGGAACGTCAGGCCGCTGCCGTACACCGTGATATATCACTGCTCGGAAGAAGAGTCCGTAAAAGCACGAAGAGCAAAGGGAGGAATTTATGTGAATCCACGGTCTTACGGAGAAAGCGACGAGTGTCCCGGATTGAACTTGTTGATTCTGGAAAGAACGACTTAAGATAACATTCGAATTACTTCAATTTAGAAAGGGAAGATTTTCTTGAATTCAATTAATCTAAAGAAGACTTTCTTAAATGAGAGTATATCGCAAACAAACTTCGTCTCGATGACAAAAAGTCAGTATATATTTGGATCGTAAGTATAAAAATTCTCTATTGTGTTAATTATATGGAAATTCTGTATGCAATAATGATATTAATTAGTCGTTAATAATGCGGTCGAAATTACCAATGGTTACTTCGATCAATCCGTCCGTCTCTGTCTCACACGAAGCAAAATACATCGCAGGATACACAGGAGTAGGAGGACAGGCGAGGATAGAATAGCTAGGAGATAGTCTGCGAGCCAGCCGATAGCGGCAAATGACCATTGCTGACATCACATCGTCCTAGTATACTCCCCGATAATTATGTACACGTTTACACGCGGCTACCCAGCAGGCCGCTGCTTGGTCAGCCTTTGCTTAGGATCTTGATGACCAGTCCTTTTGTTAGTCTCAGTAGGGACTAAGTGAATACAAGAAATATGCGGAGAGGAAGTGAAACGATACATCACAGAATAAACTTTACTACAAGATAAATTTTCATCTCTCCATATCTGAACACGAATTTTTAAGCGATTTTTTTCAAGTAAATTTTTAACAAACTGCAAGTTTATTCATTATAGATTTATTGAAGTTCGAATTATTGATTTCAGAAAGGATACCTTATTTTAAAATTATTATTTTTCATGAAATAGAAAAGATACATTATAACGTAAATATAATTGCGTACAAATATTTTATTATCATTCTATTTATATGTAAATTAGTAATTAAATTGAGATCTTTTTTATATGAGTATCCATTGTAAAAAAAGCATAGTTCATAAGGAAATTGCTGCTTTTGACAATTTTGAAACAAAACACTTTTTGAAATAAGTAGTTCAATGACTACATTTAATTTTTAGCAAGATTTTACTGAATTCTATGTCGCAAATTCTTTCACTCTCCGGAGCTGACAATGAGTCTGTTGAACCCACTCCATTATAAATCTCTTTATCATAAAAATGTCAAACAATTTAATTTTCTTTATGCTATTCTCTTATTAAAATATATTTAGTTATTGTTAGTATTTGTAATAAGTTTTAAATAAGTCTCTTTTAAATAAGTTATGTTATTTTGATTCCTTGAAATTATTTAATGCTTTTTAACTCATAATAGGAAAACATATCTATTTATTGTGATGCTAAACTATTAATAAAAAATTTTAATGGGTCCTTTTTTAAATGTAAAAAATTGCAACACTTGAACTTATCATAAATATAGTACGATAATTAGACTCACATGAATAAAGTTGTAAAAATAAGATTGTGAAATATAAAATTCTAAACAATGTTAAATACAGTATCTTTAGAGACCGTAACGTGGAAACACGACAAATCAGAAATAAAGGGTCTAAATAGTAATAAAATTCTCAATCATTATGCTGTTTAAAAATTAGGAAGACATTCTAGGATATCCATATATTTTAATTACAAGTTAATTCACAAAAAAATTAAAAAGATTTATAAATCCAGCGTCAATAACTGTGGTATAGACTTTGATTTTGGAGAATTAAACAAGACTTATACAAAGCTATTGCTTCGCATATGCTTCTTATTGATAAACGTTACCATGAAATATCACGTTCGAAGAAGATCAACGACGGAACCTCCGCCAAGCGGGTGAGTCGCTATCCGAGAAAGTCAGGTCAGCGGAGTTATTGTTTTCGCGACGAATGCACATAAAATAATAGAACCTCGAAAGTGCGGCAAAGTGCGGGAGAGGGCGGAAAAAAAATATCGCGCGTAATACGAGCGACAGCGCCATAGGGGTTCCGCACACTTCACGTATGGCGGTCGAGGAACTATTGTCGACGGACGCCGCGTCTCGCGCCGGCAGCGATGGGCAAAAGATACGCCCGTTCCCGGGGCACTTCGGATTTATCGCAAGTTTAACATTACACAGAAGTTGGAAACGGCGCGAGGGATTGTGCCGGATATTTATACGGTTTGAATGCACGCACGAGGATCACTCTAATGGTTTTATTATACTGATACCCGCGGGATTTCTTGGTGGACGCATTCGCACCCGCATGATTTTCGCGATTTCTCGTTTCGAGGTATCGCAAGTCCTCCTCTCCTCCAGGAGAGACATGAGGAAGATCAGATATAAAAATTCCGTGACGACACAGTTACGCAGTGACGGGATGGTGTCTTTGTCTTGACGAAAAATTTAACTTGAATTATCGAAATTTAATTTAAAAAAATGCAACGACAATACCAAAATGAAACAAGTTTTTAATGTGCTAATTGCAGATCACGTTTTATCATTGGAAAAAGAAGTGATAATTTTATTCTA
>Ga0157364_1002899_pt1 | contig 16378 bp, 14 predicted proteins | sample AttsexASBM2_FD_111476 | JGI IMG/M metagenome (GOLD analysis project Ga0157364, IMG submission 111476) | Fungus gardens microbial communities from leaf cutter ant in Ribeirão Preto, State of São Paulo, Brazil - Atta sexdens ASBM2 | ecosystem: Host-associated > Fungi > Mycelium > Unclassified ...
CACAACATGTTTTAAATATCAAAGAGAGAGCGACTTTTCTTTGCTAATTCAAAGGGACCATGGCAGGATATGGATATGAGGCCCAATTCTTTGTGATATAGGTATTCAAATTTTAGGACTGTGTTTTACTTAGTCTGTTTGAAGTAATCTTCTCAGTCTTATCGTAGTTGCTGTGGTACTTGGTTTTAATTGTGTTTTACTGAGTACATCACATGATCACATATACTACTCCCTGTGGATGTGTTTTATAACCTTTAGTCATTCACAGTTGTCCACAGTTCACTGGGTGACTCCTGAGTTATCATTGTAAAGCATTCTGCTTAGTAAGCATATGGCCCACAATCAGTAGTCCTAATTAGATACCTAATTAGGTAGTTGATGTAAAATTTTTGTATAGATTGAACTCCTACCAATACTACTCATCTTTCATCATTGCTCACTTATCTTCAGCTCTTTATTAAAGTATACATCACAGATAAGTGGTTGCTAGTTGTCCACACTATACCATGCTGCTATATACTTTATTCCTTCTAACAAATACCTCTTATTTATTATCTGTACTGTTACAATTTGCAAAGACTTAGGGTTGTCTTAGGAAAAGAACCTTGTATAGGATTACACAAGAGAACTTGATAGAGAGTTCTTTACAAAGTCATCTACCTTATATACCTAAACTAATGGTCTGTGCTTACTACTGCACAGCCTATCCTAAATGACTATATGTTAGGAATGAGGTCAACATGTGTTGTACACATTGTATGATGTCACTTCTCTAGAACCTTCTGTCTTTCCATCATCTTGTGACTTGTGACCATTACTATGACTGTGTTATATGATATGACTGATGTGTGACAGCATGACTGATTGTCACTCTAACCCTAACCCTAGATTCTAAAAATAGACCATTGAAAAATAAATAGAAAAGAAAATAGAAAATGAGAAAGGAACTAAAGAAAAACCAAGTTTATCATTCTTGTACTTGATATGTACTTTAATTCTAATATAGTTAATATATTAGCTAATCACATATACAACTTGTTATGGTATACTTGTCAAGACTAAAGAAGATGGACTTGATTTATTTTATTTTTATTTTTATTTTTAATTTATTTTTAATTTTTTAATTTTTAGAACAACTAGGATTAGGATTAATTGGTCATATTATTACATCAGTCACAATCAGATGATGTAGTCATAGGATGGATCACGAGATGTAAGAGAACTTAGTAGAAGGTTCAAGAACAAGTAACATCATACAACATGGACAATACATATTGGCCTCATGTTCTATACATGGTCATTTAGAGTAGGATGCACAGTAGTAAGCATAGACCATTAGTAGTAGTATATAAGGTAGACTATCTTGTAAAGGGGTCTTTATTGAGTTCTCTTATGTTACTCAATACAAGAGTTGTTCTATTAACTGACTCTAAGGGTTTTAGATTAAAACAATACTTGGACTTGAATATTTTTCTTAATTTAATATTTCTTTTCTTTTCTTTTTTTTTTTGAACAATAAAAGCATGTGACTATAGTTACATGATACATCATATAATATAATGTTATAGGCCTAGATTCTGGGAGAAGGAGCTAGAAGGATAATGTCAAGGTATATGTCAATAGTATGCTTACTTCATGATGCATATATTGTATACTCATAGCAAATACATAAATATTAGGATAAGATTATTTATCATTAGTATAGATCATATATACTTGTATAAATAGTATAGAAATATATCAGGGACTTCTTGTTAAGTTTTCTTGTAATCTCTACAAGTATTATGTCTCAAGACTTAGAGTTAAAGTTAAAAGAGTAAACCTTGGATTGGGTTAATTACAAGAGAACTTGATAGAGTTTTTAGTATAACATTGTTTACCTTATATACTCTACTAGATGGTCTATACTACTACTATGTCTAGCCTACCCTAAAAACCATGTATAAACTATAAAATCAACATATATTAAATATATTATATAATATTATTATTCTAGAATGTTCTGTTATGTTCTATTGTGATCATATGATCTATGTGACCATTAATGTGACAGCACCATATGTCATTTGTGACAATGTGACTGTGACATCACACTTAAACCCTAACTCTAATAATAATAATAATAAGAAAGTAAAAATAAAATAGAAAAGTCTAATATTTACAATTCTAACAATAAGATACTTTGCTTTTAAGTTTGTTTAGTAGTTTATTAGTTATTTTTAGACTAGTAGTCACCACAACACAACACCTTATAGATATATTTTTTAATTTCTAGTTATTAACAGTTGTTCACAGTTTACTAGATGATTTTTAAGTTATCAGAGTAATTTACAAAGTTACTAAATTTACTTATTTGTTACCTGTATATTGATTTTATATTAGATATAGTTTATACCTTGTTATCTAAGACTTGTAGTGAGTTTTCAGAAAACAAATGAGTAAGTGTATATTATTTAGATATATAGAACACAGATATCAAACAATCTTTGACTTTAGCTTGTGTATTATGTTTTTACTAGTTATACTAGTTACATATCTTAGAAGTCATACTTAAAGTCTTGTGGAGGACAAGTTTATTAGAAGATAGTAAGGCATGTGTCACAAACTTCATTCAACTGATATCTCCACAACCAGTGAATTTATTTTCACAAATTAAGTTGTACTGAAAAGTCCTGAATGAGGGCTATCTATACATATATGGGATGTACAAAAGTGACAACAAACAACTGAGATATCAGATCATCAGTAACTGTAAAATATTTGTTTGCTAATATCTCATGAATGACTAGACAGATTTGTACAATTAAACTTGTGTTGGAAAATGCTCATCAAACCATTTTTGATGATATATGGTATATTACATAGCAATAAGTATTCATAGAGATACAAATATATCAATGTAGTGATATGATTAGTTACTTTCTAAAATTAGCCTGACAGCTGCTATAATAGATGACAGCTTCCATCAGGTATAAGTTTTGATCATATAATGGAAATAGCTTGCATATAGACTATCACTCTTTTATATATATACCTTTGTGTCTAAAAGTTAGATCTTAGACTTAACAACATTAATTATTCTTATTAATACTACTTATCATCTATTATCATTATCTCTTTATATTGAATCTCTGAAACACTATTAAGTTCAAGCATTACAACTAGTAAGTAGCTTATTTGTGATAGTAATGCCCCAACTGTTGTGGTAACCACTAGTCACAATAATTAATGGGATCACTAGTGTTGTGACAACCACTAGTCACAAAAACTAATGACTACACAGCAAGTAAATCTCTTAAGTAGATATCAAGTGGAAAGTTCACAAGAAAACTCAACAAGGAGTTTCTACTGTATTACTATCCTATATATACTTTTACAGGTGGTTTGTGCTACCACAGTGTTCTACTGTACCTTCTGCTCTAAAAACTATATGTCTACCTCATGTTGACTGTACAGCAACTGTGCATCCTGCCCTAACATCTATATGTTAGCCATATAGTAGCAATATAATATACATGCTACCTAACATTATTGTCTAGGCTTTTCTAGACCCATAAACTTCTCTAGACTGCTCTAAGCCCTATGACATCATGTCATGTGACTTCCATGTCACATGACCTTCTCCCATTGTAGACTAATAATAATACTACTGTCTATATCTGTCCTACTAAAGCCTATTTGTACTTTATTATCTTATAACAACTAGCAGTAAATCACTTAGTGGGAATTAAGGTAGTAGGGTTCATAAGAGAACTCAACAAGAAGTCTCTGCTGAATTGCTACCCTATTTATATAAATTACACATGGTTTGTGCTATTTAATAGTTACTCTACCCTAATGTCCATGCATTATTCATAAGTATACCATATGTACATTATGAAGTAGCCATATAGTTAACATGTTCCTTGACATCATTCATCTAAACTGCTCTAGCCTGCTCTAGTTCATTCTAGTCTATTCTAGGCTTTTATGACATCATATTATGTGACATGTTATGTGACCACAGTTATGTACCTCTTTATCATCAAATAAAAAGAAAAAGAAAATTAAAAGAAAAGAAATATAAAATCTAGAAAAATAGATAAAAGAAAAAGAAAAAGATTAGTGTCTAAGCATACCATAACACCAACCTATAATGAGAGCCCTAACAGTTAGACAATTCTAAATAGCTACACTTAATATTATAAAACCAATTACATATAGAGGTAAAGCAATATAGTAAGCTCTGATTCAATATCAAGTAATTTGCAAAGAAACAGGTAACTAAATGACAATACCAGAGATGACTTTCAGCTTTGAAAACACTATTATTTCTTTTAATATAAAGTTATTATTAATAATAAAAATTGGAGAATTGGTTGACTGATATTTGAATGATTGGATTATAAATATCTCAATTTATAAAAAAAATTTAACTATTAAATATATTTATAAATTTTCTAATATTTTAATTAGTATTTTTATTTTATTTTTCATTTTTCAATATAAATTATACTTATTTACATATTTTATTATTATTTTTCTACTATATTTACTTTTGATTTTTTTATTATAAATTTTACTGTTTTTAAATTTATTTATTATTATTATTAATATATTGCTTTTTTCTCTTATACTACCATTTATAAACTCTCTTCTTTACTTTTCAGCAATGTTTAATTTAGTAAAAGTCAACTATGTCTTAGAAGATATCAATATAAATGAGCTAAAAGATAAGTAAGCAAAGTTACATTAAGAGCAATATTAGCTTATTTAGATATATTGTTCATTCTATATATTGAAAGAATGGAGATACAAAGCAGTAATCCCTCCTAGTTTAACTAAGCTAAATAGAAAAACTTTTAGTTTTCATATGTATCTTCTAAGAGAGGAAATTCATCTGACTAGAACAAGGTTTATAGTTTCTCTCACTTGTCTAGTACATATGTTGAAGGTGAGATGTCTATAAACAATCCTTTTGATCAATAGTATAGCCTGTCAGAGTTGTGAATGATGGACTTGGTTTTATTCTATTTTTCTTTTCTTTTATATTCCTTTATTTTATCTTGAGTTTCTTTTTCCTTTTTTTAATTTGAACATGGGTAAAGAAGACAAAATGTGACATCACATGTCACATAGGTATAACTCAGTGGTTACATCAGTCATGGTTGTAGTTACATAAATCACATGCTCATATAATGCAATAGAATAACATAGAAGATTCTAAAAATAATGATATTATATGGCATGGTTAACACATGTTGACCTCAAGGCAAACACATGGTCATTAGGATAGGGCTAAAGAAGTATAGCATGGACCATCAGTAGTTTGTATATAAGATAGATGTCTTGTACTTAGAAACTCTATTAAGTTCTCTTATGTTACTCAATATAAGAGTATGTCTTTTGCTTAAACTCAACTCAAAGCTTAAGTCATAACATGGCCTTGGTGCTTCTTTAATCCTATATTCAAACTCTAAACTGGCCAACCCTAATCTTTAGAACAGCAATTTCAATTTTATATCTATATTCAGTATGATTAAAAAGTCTATAGATAATATCAAAAATGTTATTGTTTTTTAAATCATATAGTCTTTTTTATTAATAAGAGGGATATCAAGAACAATAGGAAAATTAATCTCCCCTATCTAGAAAATTTTGGTTAAGTAGCATGAAATCTTATATTGGCAATTTACAAAAGTAGTTAGGACAAGCTCAAGATAAATGATGGAAATTGAATATTTAGACAGAACATTGCATTGCAATTCAACAAGAAGAATATCAATACTACCAATTCAGCATCAAACAAATCTGAAAATAGTTTGAAAACTGATCCAGTCAAATTTTCTAATCTACCCACTAAACAAGTCTAAATTCCATGGTAAAAACAAAGAAAAAACTATTTTCCAGTGTTCTTATATATAAGTCTCTTCAGATAATATCAAAGAAATTTTAAAGATAAATAAATCTTTTCTCTAATTGTCAAAGTCCACAAAACTATTAACAACTCTATTAAGTTTAGATCTTATATTAATATGACTACTAAAAGGCCTTTATACAAGTAGATCATAGTTCTTATGGGCAATAATAACATATTTTTATTAATTTCATTTTCTTGAACCATTAAGGTTTGATAGTCAATTTTAACAAGATTGCTTCACTATTAGAGTAGTTGAAACATAAGTAAAAAATCTAAATTTTATGAATACTGAAGATATACAAAGTATACAATTACCACAATCTAAATCTTATCTCAAGATTCTTAGTATTTTCTACCTCATTGAAGATATAAACACTCCAATTAATACTAGTGTTATAAAAACAATTATCAAAACTACTTATATTTTTGATAATATTTAAATTGTATCTAAACCAAGGGTTGTTAAAGTTTTTTTCTAAATCTGATATGGCTATTGTCTAAATAGATATTTGGAACATGTAAAGCAGTTTTTCAGCTAAAAAATTTATTACCAAGTTATTTAATATAGAAAGAATCTAAGAGTCAAAATGCATCAAATATAATAAACTCTATAAAATAGAACATCATCATCACTTTACCTGGTATTATAAGGCAAACTTCAAGACAAACTCTCTAAGATTAGAAACCAAGTAAGGCAAACTCTACTCTTATTTATTCAAATATCTAAATTGCAAAGAAGACCATCAAGCAGATTCAAATATATGTCTCTTTTGGAAATATCAATTCAATAAAGAGTAGTATATGAAAAAGTACCAAGAATTCTAAAAAAGTAAGAAAAACTCAATTTGCTCAGCTATGAGTGGTATTCAAGCATGATTATTGAAAACCTCAAGATATACTCACAAAATATTTGTAAAAATAGATTGCTCATCAAAATTTTACTGAAAACTTAAAAAAATTTCAACATACTATTTATTTAAGAGCCTTCTTGGTCTATTATATAAACTATTTCAAATTCTTTTAATAAAAAAAGAAACAAAGTCATAAGTACTCCCAATCATCTGAACTGAATAATGTTTTTTAGACCAAATACTAATGATTATGATTACCTAAGAGTTGTGACATATATTAACATTTGTTTAACAACTATGCATTTTTCTTTAAGAAAAGATATTTTCAATTATAAAGATATTTGTTGTTTCTCTTTTTTTAACAACAGTTCAATTTTTTTCATGATTAACATTTACTCAGACAAGAAATATTTAGCTTTAAAGTATATCAAGAATACTGAAGCAAATATTAGCAATGTCTTAATTATGACAGGCAATTTCAATATCAGAGATAATAATTGGAATCTATTTTATTCTTTTTATTCTTCTTATAATAATATTTTAGTAGAAATTGTGGACTCTTTCAATCTTATCTTATTCTCAGCTATTCAACAAGTTCTTACTCAATACTCTAATAATGAAAACAATTCCAATTCAGTCATTAATCTATTATTCTTATAATTAAATTTTGCAGAACTCTGTTTTCCATCAGATTATGCTTCTCTAACTATGAATATCATAATCAAAAAAGAGTTTATTTCAAAGAAAAAATATACCATTGTTAAGAATAGTAAAGAAGAATCTGAATTTATGAAGAATTTTATAAGAAAATCCAGAAATCTTGATATAGTGAACATTACTAACAAACTCTCTCTTGAAAGCATAGTACAAGAATATACTGATATAACAGAGTCAATATGTATATTACATTCTCAATAGATCAATATTACAAAACATTTCAAAGATTAGTAGAATAATAAGTGTTAGAAAAAGCTTATGGCCTATAGAGTATCCAAGAAAGTTAAAGAATAGAAAGACTTCAAGAAGACAGTGAAGAACACAAAACAATTATTCTTTGACAATAAAATTCAAGAAATCACATCGAAAAATTATAGCTTATGGAACTTGATGAATTGGGTCAAGAAATAAAAACTACTAGCTATTAAAGCAATTTAATTTAATAGATGACTGGGTATCAAAATTGAAGACCTTTGAAATGTGCTTTATTAAACATTCAATTCAGCTCAAAGTCAACAAGTCTTTATTAGAAAAACTTTCATCCAAACAGTATTTATTGTGGAATTCTTTTTCTAAAAAAGAGTTTATAATAGCTATCAACAAATACAATAATTCATTTGCTTCTGGACTAAATAGAATTTCATGGAAGCACCTCAAACTAGTCATTAAAAATAATAAATATTTGGATAACATTGTTAACATTGCTAATATTTATATCAATTTAGGATATTGACCATTGTATTTCTAGATGTCTTTGTCTATTATCATTTTAAAACCCAACAAAGTCACTTATAACTTTTTTAGGTCTTTTCACTCCATTATTCTATTAAACATACTAGAAAAACTGATAGAAAAAGTTATTAGCAAATGTTTTCAATACTACTTGATTGTAAATAACTTTATTCATTCAAATCAACTTGGAAGTCTTAAACAATGCTCTTTTACAAATACAGGTCTATTCTTAACTAATCTGGATGGGTTAAAAATCTTGAAACAAACATACTAACATTTAACATTACTTAGTTCTTTTCATCTTTGAATCATTATTTAATTTTATTAATTCTAAGAAAAGCAAGATATGATATGAAAATTTTTTTTTAGTAAATAGAAAAACTTGTTATTCATGGAATGGTTTTACCTCATTTTTTTTCTTTATAGATGTAGATATAGGTCAAGGATTAGCACTATTTCTTATTTTATTTGTTCTTTTATTGCTTCAATTTTTCATATTTTCAAAAAAAGAATAAAAAAATCTAAATATTCCTATTTCTTTTCTTTTATTTGTAGATGATAAATTGTTCATTTCTCAAAAGAAATCCTTTACTAACACAAATACTAATCTCTTTTATAGCTACAATGTTATTGTTACAAACTCAAAACTGTTACAATCAATGTCTCCTGGAGACAGCATAGACATGGGTAAAGGGTATGACAATATGATCAGCTGTGCCACATGTAGTCTCAGTCAGCATCTTATGAAGAAGATGTTGTTACCTTGCTTTATCCTTGTGGTTTCTTCATGTTTTAATCCTTATGTATGTCTTATTGTTGAACTATGGACTTGTATAAATAGTATAGATACATTCATGTATCCTTACACTTTACCAATTCTACCATCCCTTATCCTTTCTCAAGTCTTTGCCTAAGTTGCAACCTGAGCTTAAGCTTAAGGTTGTTACATTTGGTAAAGTGTCGACAAGCTCACCTTGCAAGAGAGGTGCAGTAGAATGAACCTACGGATGAAATAAGACAGCGTTATCTGTCAGGAAACAAAACACATGTAGTGCAAACTATGAGAAGCCAAAATGAGTTCAAGAAGAACAAACAAGATAGAGGTATTGTCAGAATAACTAGGGTCTTTACAGATCAACGAAGAAGCCTCAGACGAGTATGAACCAACGGACACAGAGATGTCAGTAGCACCAGCACTAGCAGCTGCAGCAGTCAGCGAGAATGTCTAGGCAGGATTGCTGAAGAATATGGTACCAGACCCAGGGTGGTTCGATAGTAACCAATCGAAATTTGAAGACTGGTAGAGAAGAATCAGACTATTCCTCAAGAGTAACAGGGTCAATGGAACAGATGACAGGATTACAGCGATCCTAGCTCACTTCAGGGGAGGTGTAGCGGAAATCTATGTACAGAAAAAGCTCGATGAGCTAGACGAAGACAATAATACCCAGGATTGAGATGATTTTGTAAAGGAACTCAAGACAACATTCAGCAATAAATCCAAGGCAGCGGATGCCGAGTGGAAGATCAAAATGTTCAAGTAAGGAAAACGAAACACAGCAGACTTCATCATCGGATTTGAAGCACTAGCCATGAAGGTGGACACAGATGAGCTACACACCATCTTTTTTTTAAAAAAGAATGTATGACAAGACATTATCAAAACGATATTGGGATACCCACCTATGGCAATGCTAGAGACCTTGAAAGAGTGGAAGGTGACAATAATGTTAGTAGGACAGGGATACAAATCAACAGAAGGACGACACGATTACAAGACAAGTACGGGAATCATATATGGTGGAAGAGGACAGCTAATGGACATTGGAAAGTCCAATGACAATTTCAAAGATGGGAAGCCTAAGTGTTTCAATTGCAACAAGTACGGACACATGGCAAAGGAATGCTGATCGGAAAAGAAGGAATAAGAAACACGAACGTGTTTTAAATGTGACAAGAAGGGGCATATTGCCAAAGACTGTAGAGGGAAGCAGATAATGAAGAAGAGAAAGGTTTAGAAGGAATCAGATGAGGAAGACAACAAGAAAGAGGAACAGAGTTTTGGCAAAGATCTCAAGTAGGCGCAGTACAAGAGATCTTCCATGTAAATTCCCAGAATAATAAATATATTATTCTGAATTGCCGAGCTAGCAAAGGAAAAAGAGAATTAAACATACAAGCAAATATCAAGATGAAGAACAGCAAGAAATTGGAAGTCAAGGCATTGGTGGATTCTGGATGCACCCACACAGGAATCGATGAACAATTAGTCAAAGACAAAAGAATCCAAACAAAGTCAATCAATTTCTCTTTCGAAGTATTCAATGCAGACAGAACAAAGAATAGAGAGGTGACCAAGATGGCGTCTCTAGAAATTAAAATCAATGGACATAAGAAAACTCTGAAAGCAGCAGTAACAGACTTGGACAGAACAGATATGTTTTTGGGACATGACTGGCTGGTTAAACATAACCCAGAAGTCAACTGGAGAAACAGAACCATCAAGTTTACGAGATGTCCAGGCAATTGCACAATGACACATAAGGACATACAATTCAACTCCAGGCAAACCAAGAAAACGGCAACGGATAAAACAGAACAAGATAATAGCAAAATTGGCAAGGAACCAGACAAGATGAACCCAGAAGATTTACCAGAGTACATTCGACCTTTTATACATCTGTTTAACAAAAAGAAATTCGAAAAGCTGTCCAAAAGGCATGAATGGGATCACAAAATAAATCTAATGGACAAAGCACTAAAGGAATTAAATGCAAAAGCCTACGCAATGACGCTTAAAGAAGAGAAAGCCCTAAACCAGTAGCCAGATGAACAACTCAAGGCAGGACTCATCGTAGAATTAAAGTCAAGATATGCAGTGCCATGTTTCTATATCCCAAAGAAAGACAGTTCATTACAGTTGGTTTAAGATTACAGGAAGTTAAACCAAGTCATGATCAAAGACAAGATGCCACTACCTTTGATTGGAGAAGTAATCGACAAACTCAAGGAAGCAAGGTACTTCAACAAACTGGATTTGATTTGGGAATACAATAATGTACAAATTAAAGAAGGAGATGAATGGAAGGCCGCATTCCTGACCAACAAGAGATTATTCGAACCTCAAGTGATATACTTTGGACTATGCAATTCGCCAGGTGTTATGATTCAAAGCTCACAGTGTTAAGCAATGAAACAACTCTTGTATTGAGTAACACAAGAGAACTCGATAGAGTTCCTAGTACAAAGTAGTCTACCTTATATACTACTACTCATGGTCTGTGCTAACTACTGTGCACCCTACCCTAAATAACCATAAGTATTACATGAGGCTAGCATGTGTTGTCCATGCTATATGACGTCACTTTATTCTAGTACCTTCTACTTCATTCTCCCAAGTCTCGTGATCAGTCTTGTGACTATGCCATCAATTTGTGACTGATGTGACAGCGTGACTGATAAACCCTAACCCGAGTTGTTCTAAAAATAGAAAAAGAAAAAAGAAAAGAAACGAAAAGTAAAATAAAAATGAAAAGAGAAAGTAAAATAAAGTCCACCATCAATGATCTTGACACCAGGAACGTTTCAAAGAATGATGAACAGCATTTTCTGAGAACTGCTTCATGAAGGAGTATTGGCAAATTATATGGACGACTTCATAATACCAGCCAAGACCATAAAGGAACTAGAAGAAATGACAATCCGATTTTTGAAGATAGCAGAGAAGCACAACCTGTGTTTTAAAAGGTCAAAATACAACTTCAACATGGAAGAAATTCCTATTTTAGGAGTGGTGGTTGGCAAAGGACAGATCCAAATGGAACAGGAAAGAGCATTCAAAGAACTTAAGGAGAAGATCACAAGTCAGCCAGTATTGGCATTATCAAGGAAAAAAGGAAAATTCAGAGTGAAAACAGATGCCTCAGGACATGCTATAGGAGGAGTACTATCCCAAGTGTCACAAACTTCATTCAGCTTGTATCTCCACAACTAGTGGACCGATTTTCACAAACTAAGTTGCACTGGATAAGCCCCAAATGAGGGCTATCTGCACATATGTGGGAGGTACAAAAGCGGCAACAAATGACTGAGATATCAGGACATCAGTAGCTATAAAAGCTTTGTCTGCTAATATCTCACAAACAGCTGAACGGATTCACACGATTGAACTTGCGTTGGGAAGTGCTTATCAATCCGTTTCCAACAATATATGATGCATCTCAAAGCAACAAGTGTTGGTAGAGATACAAGCATATCAATGTAGTGACATAATTAGTTACCTTCTAAAATTAGCCTGACAGCTCCCATCAGGTCCGAGTTTTGATCATGTGATGGCAATAGCTTGCACACGGACTATCACTCTTTTGTATATATACCTCTGTGTTTGAGGGCTAGACCTCAGACTTAACAACGTCAATTATTCTTATTGATACTTTCCATTATCTATCATCATCACATCCTTATACTGAACCTCTGAAACACCATTAAGTTCAAGTATCACAACTAGTGAGTATTTTATTTGTGATACCAAGAGCAAGAAGGGAAATGGAAACCTATCGCTTTCCTATCAAGAACAATGCAACCAGCAGAGTGAAATTATGAGATCTACGATAAGAAACTACTAGCAATAGTAGAAGCTCTTGCAAAATGGAGACAATATCTATTGGATGCAGCAGAACCCTTTGAAGTCTGGACAGATCATGAAAACCTCAAATATTTTAGGGAACCACACAAGCTAAATGGATGACAGGCTTGATGGTATTTGAAGTCACAAGACTATGACTTTACACTGAAACATATACCGTGGAAGACAAACACAAAAGTGGATATTTTATCAAGGAAGGAACAGGTTGACACAAAGAAGAACAACAAGGATGTACAATTACTGAAGGACAAAATGTGGACAAGAAAAACAACAGCCAAGGTTATGATGTTGAGAAGAAAAGTGATGATAGAAGAAAGCAACATAGTCAAGAGAATTTGGAGGAACAATACAAGAGAGAAGGAAATTGTTCAAGTATTGGAGAAGAACAATGGATTAGCATAGGAAGAAGATGGAGTGGCATACATGGAAGGAAGAATCTATGTGCTAAATAACAAGGAACTTAGGGAAGAAATTCTAAAAGAACATCATGACCTAGCAGATATTGGATATCCAGGACAACACAGGATGCTGGAATTACTCAAGATAGAAACAGGAATGATATATAGAGGGTAAGAATAGCCCATGAACATTGGAAAAAGCAACAACAATTTCAAAGACAGAAAGCTGAAGTGCTTCAACTGCAACAAGTATAAGCATATGGTCAAGAAATGTTGGAAGAAGAAAGAGAAAAAAACAAGAAAATATTTCAAATACAACAAAGAAGAGCATATTGCCAAAGATTACAAAGGAAAACAATTGATGAAGGAATAAAAGATTCAAGAGAAATCAGATGATAAAGACAATAAAGAAAAGGATAAGAAACAGGGTATTGGAGAAGATCTTAAGTAGGTATAGTACAAGAAATCTCTCCTGTAAATTTTCAAAATAAATATGTTATTTCAAACCAATAGAGTAATGTTGAAAGAGAATTAAATATATGAGCAAATATAAAGATAAAGAACAGTAAAAATCTCAAAGTCAAGACACTAGTAGACTTTAGGTATATACATACAGAGATTGATGAACAGCTAGTCAAGGACAAAAGAATACAAATAAAGCTGATAAACTTTTCATTCAAAGTTTTTAATATAGATAGAACAAAGAACAGAGAAGTGACCAAGGTAGTATCTCTGGAAATCAAAATCAATAAATACAAAGAGTAGCTGGAACTTGTAGTAACAGATTTAAATGGAATAGATATATTTCTGAGACATAACTGGTTAGTCAAGCATAACACAGAAGTCAACTGGAAGAATGGAACAATACAGTTTACAAGATGTCCAGAAAGCTGCAAGATGAAATATCAAAATATCAAGTTCAAGACTAGAAGAACACAGGCAATGGAAAGCAAAAAACAGAACAACAGTGAAATTGGCAAAGAATCTGACATAACAAACCCAGAAGATTCACCTGAGTATATTCAACCATTCATATACTTGTTCAACAAGAAGAAGTTTGAAAAACTACTAGAATAAAGAGAATAAGATCATGAAATAAATCTCACAGAAGAAGTACCAAAGGAATTGAATGCAAAAGCCTATACAATAACAATAAAGAAAGAAGAAGCACTAGATCAATGGTTGGACAAACAACTAAAAGCTAGTTTAATTGTGGAATCAAAGTCAAGATATGCAGTACTATGCTTTTATATTTCCAAGAAAGATGGTTCATTATGGTTGGTTTAAGACTATAGGAAGCTAAACCAAGTCACAATAAAGGATAAGATGCCACTACCTCTAATTGGAAAAGTAATTAACAAGTTGAAGGAGGCCAAATACTTCAATAAACTTAATCTTATCTGGGGTTACAATAATGTTTGGATTAAAGAAGACAATGAATGGAAGGCAGCTTTCCTGATAAACAAGGGGTTATTTGAACTATAAGTAATGTATTTTGGACTATGTAACTTACTGGAAACATTTCAGAAAATAATGAACAGCATTTTACAGAAGCTACTTCATGAAGAAGTGTTAGCAAATTATATGGATGACTTCATTATACTAGCAAAAACTATAAAGAAACTTAAAGAACAAATGATTAGGTTTTTGAAGATTGTAGAAAAACACAATTTGTGTTTTAAATGGTTAAAATATGATTTTAACATGGAGGAAATTCTGATATTAGGGGTAATAGTTGGCAAAGGACAAGTATGGATAAAACAAGACAAGGTTAAGATAGTTAAAGAATGAAAAACACTAGCAAAAATCAAAGAAGTGGAAAGCTTTTCAGGATTTGTAAATTTCTATCAAAGGTTCATTCAGAACTACAGTTATACAGTGAAGCCATTAAATGATCTAAAAGAAAAGAAAAAATGGAAATAGGAAGAAGAATATTAACGAGCTTTCAATGAGCTAAAGGATAAGATTATAAGTTAACCAGTATTCTCTCTTCCAAAAAGAGAGGAAAAATTTAAAGTAGAAATAGATGCTTCAGAACACACTATTGGAGGGATATTATCTCAAGAATAGTAAGGGAAATAGAAACCAATAGTCTTCTTATTCAGGATGATGCAACTAGTGGAAAGGAACTATGAAATCTATAACAAAGAGCTACTAGCAATTGTGGAAGCCTTAACAAAGTGGAAACAATATCTACTGGACATGATAGAACCATTTGAAATCTAGACAGATCATGAAAACCTCAAGTACTTCAGAGAGCCTCACAAGTTAAACAGACAATAGGCTAGATAGTATCTCAAATTGCAAGATTATGATTTCATATCATGACATATAAAGACATTCAAATGTTGAAAAAAGAACTTTGGACAAGAAGAACAACAGCAGAAATAATGATACTAAAAAGGAACAAGACAATAGAAAACTCAGATCCATTAGAGGAAATACAAAGAAATAACATGAAAGAACATGAAGTGAAACAAGAGTTAAAGAAAGGAGATGGTCTAGCTTGGGAGCAAAATGGAATCACTTACATGGACAGATGGATATATATTCCAAACAATAGAAAACTCAAGAAACAAATTCTATAGGAAAATCACAATTCTATAGATATAGGCTATCTAGGATAATAAAGAATGATAGAATTGGTCAAAAGAAACTATTGGTGAAAAGGACTCAAAGAAGACATCAAGAAATATGTGCAGGGGTGCATAAAATGTCAATAAAATAAAGTCTAATATCAGAAGAAATCTGGAGAACTTCACCCACTCAACATACTATAGGGACCATGGTAAGAGATCAGTATTGACATTATTAGACTATTACCAAAATCAAATGGAATGAATGCAATTGTGGTAATAGTGAACAGATTTACAAAGATGATTAGTGTTATGATATGCTTGAACACTAATATTTTTCTTTTCCTTTTATCTATTTTTCTTGATTTAATATTCCTTTTCTTTTTATTGACAATAAAGAGGTATATGACAGGGGGAGAGATGGCATAGTGGAAGAGACCCCTGTCCATATATATTATGCCTACCTCAAACCTACTTGAGGTTATGGGTTTAATTCCTTAGTAGTCCTTTGTGTTGGGTAACTACATAAAAAGGTTAGGGTATTGATACTCCATACATAA
>Ga0157364_1002900_pt1 | contig 16378 bp, 4 predicted proteins | sample AttsexASBM2_FD_111476 | JGI IMG/M metagenome (GOLD analysis project Ga0157364, IMG submission 111476) | Fungus gardens microbial communities from leaf cutter ant in Ribeirão Preto, State of São Paulo, Brazil - Atta sexdens ASBM2 | ecosystem: Host-associated > Fungi > Mycelium > Unclassified ...
AGAAAAATAAAATAAAGTGAAAAGAGAAAATAAAAAATGAAGTCCATTGTCAATGATCTTAACATCCTGGTCCAAGTATTGTTCCTGCAGACAATGATCCTAATTTGGAGAATGCTTCTACTACTAATCCTATTACTAATTTGATATCTAATAGATCCACTTTGTTGTAGACTCAAAACCTTAGAGTTGGTCAAGAGACTAAACCTTGTATAAGGTTGACATAAGAAGAACTCGATAAGGAGCTTCTACTCTATCTACCCGCTATATATACTAAACAGTCCTGGTCCGTGCTACAACATTATATTACCACCCCTAAAGTCCATGCCACTACCTCATGTCCATTACTCATCCATATGTGTTTTCCATAAGGCCACCATGCTTCTTACATGTGTTCTGATGTCATACCTTTAATCTCTGCTATACATGTGCACACCATGTATACACCATGAGAAACCCATGTCCCTTGACATCACTCCTAACCCTAACTCTGATCTAGACTCCTCTTGATCCTTTTGGACCATTAGTCCTTCCAGACCATTCTAGACTCTCTCACATGACTTCCTAGTCACGTGCTCTTCATCCGTTGTAGACTAATAAAATACTATCTTATCTATGTCCGGCTAACCCTAACCCTAGCCAAAGTCTGTCCACACACTTGTCTTATAACACACTTCTTCTACTTGCTCACAGTCAAAATTCTATTAGAGTAATAATATTAATAAACAGCTGGCTAACATACTTAGTTGACTCACAGATACACTTAATGCTAATCAGATCTCTGGTCCTAATACTAATTCAAGGAGAACTAAAGCCTGCATCTCTGATACCTTTAGTAGCACTAAGCCTGACAAGCTTAATAATTTTCTATTTTAATATTGCTTCTACTTCTACACTAATCCCATGCAATTTGACACAGATATTACAAAAATCGACTTTTCAATAACCTACCTCACTGGAGTAGCCCAGAACTGGTTTGAGATGGGCCTTAACCAGGAAGATCAGAGTATTCTGCAAAACTGGCTCTCTAATTAGAACCTTTTTGTCGATGAGCTACATTGATATTTTGGTCTCTTGGATCCCATTAGTAAAGCAGCTAACATGCTAGATAATCTTTGTATGAAGCCCAGTGACAAGATTTTCACTTACAATATAGATTTTATATGTTATGCCTCCTAATTAGGTTAGAGGGATAGTATTTTGTACCACCACTATTACCAGGGCCTTTCCAATTGGATCTAGGACCTTATTTCCACCTAGGAGCAAGGAAAACTCACCTTGTTTCAGGATATATATATTTTGACAAGAACTATTGATTACCACTACTAGGAATGTGACTGTGAATACCACTGTGCCAAGCAAGTGGAAAAGGAGGCTCTTGAGTCTCACTTCTGGAAGCAAAAGAAAGCTTCTACTGTTAGTAATGCTATGGCTTCCTAGAGTAAGGCAAATATATCTCTGGTGGCTTCATCTGCTAAATTATCTTCTTCCAAACCATCTCTGTTTCCTGTTCTAAAGAAACAATCAAATCTTCTGCAGCTAGACCTCTCTCTTTCAAGCTGGCCAGCAATAGCAAGTTAACCAGTGACAAGCACAAGAAGCAGCTCAAAAATAATTTATGTTTCTATTGTGATGTAAGAGACCACAAGTTGGACTCCTGTTTCAAGAAGCAGACTACAGTCACTTTCAAGAGCTGTGGTGCTTCAGCAACTGTTTCTAAGAAACCCTTGGAAAAATGGAGAGCAATCCTAGGACTTTGCACAAACTAAGGGCCATGTTAAACTTTCTTGTGCAGCAATGAGTCTCATCTGACTCAATGCATCTACTCTTTCTGATCCACATTCTCTTTTTGTCTCCCTCACTTCTCTCTTGATCCTTAGTCAGGATCACCTTAATAAATCCCTAAGCTCTCATCAATTGTTTTGTAGACTCAAAATTTGTGGATATTTACCACTTGAAGACATCTACAACTTCTCTGGTTGCTCTCCACTTGTTTGATAGTTCATCAAACAGCACCATTTTCAAAATTGCTAACCTGTCCATAATCTTCCCTACTGGTGATTGTATGAATCTGAACTTTTATGTCACTTCACTTGATTCTTCCTACTCTTTGATCCTTGGATACAACTGGCTTGCCCAATATAATCTACTGATTGACTAGACAAATAGGTTGATAAACTTCTGTTCATCTTTGTGAGAAAATCTTGCTCCTTCTTATATCGCTGCCAATACACCATTGACATTTCTGTTATCTCTTGACACCTCTCTGCAATCATTGAATTCCATGGATTCCATATCTGTATCTGAGACCTCTATGTCTATATCTGAGCAATCTAACATTACTATCATTAGTGCTACAGCATTCTTGTAAGTATCAAAACTTTTAGACCCTAGCAACTTTGAACTTTGTTTTTGCTCTTTGGGCATTCAGGCCAACTCCACAAAACTTGCAGAAGCTCCTGATCTTTCTAATGTCTCTTCCAAATATCATGAATTTATTGACATTTTCAGTAAAACCAAAGCTAAAGTTCTTACTCCTCATCATTTTTATGATCTCCAAATCAATCTGGAAGAAGATGCTCAACCTCCAGTTGGCCCTATATACTCTCTTTCAGTATCTAAACAAAAGACTCTCAAGAAATTCATTGAGAAAAACCTCAACACAGGTTTTATCCAACCAACCTCCTCTCTATATGGTACACTGGTCCTATTCATCAAAAAGAAAGATGGTTCACTATACCTCTGTGTTGACTTCTGCAGCCTTAATCATATTTACAAAAAGGATTACTATCCACTGTTACTTATCTTCAATCTGCTTGACTCATCTTGTAAGGCTTAGGTTTATTCAAAGATAGATCTTCACTATGCTTACCACTTGGTTTGCATTGTCAATGGTGATGAATAGAAGACTACTTTTAGAATACATTATGGATTATTTGAGTGGTCTGTAATATTCTTCAGTCTTACCAATGCTTTCACAGCTTTCTAGCAATTTGTGAATTACATTTTCTGATATTTTAGATGTTTGTGTTGTGATCTATCTGAATGATATACTCATCTACTCAAATAACATGTCCGAACATCACTGGCATGTTAAAGAAGTATTCAAGCATCTCCACAAGACTAGACTTTATGCCAAAACAAAGAAATATGAATTCCACTCTGAGTCAGTAGAGTATCTGGGATATATTCTTTCTCTTTCTAGCCTTACTATGTCCAACAACAAAGTAAAGATTATTCAAGACTGGCAGAAGCCTAAAAAAGTCAAGGATATCTAATTCTTCTTAGGTTTTGCTAATTTCTATTACTAGTTTATCTTCAACTATTCAGACATTGTTATTCTATTGATATACCTTACCCAGAAGAATATTCCCTGGAAGTTTGACTCCTCCTGTTGTGATGCTTTCAACTCCCTTAAGAAGGCATTCATGCTAGAATTAAGAATGAGGGACTTGGATTTTATTTTATTTTTATTTTATTTTATTTTATCTTATATAGAAAAAAGATGAAGAAGACAAAAGTGTGACACTGTCACAAGTCACATGACATAGTCACAGATCAGGTAATGGAGAGAAGGGTATAGAAGTTTCCAGAATAAAATGATATCATCTAACATGGTAACTGTATGTTAGCCTTACAATTACTATATGGCCTTTAGAGTAGGTTAGGAATAGCTTAGTACAGACCATGATAAAAAGGTATATAAGGTAGACTAACTTGTAGAAGGAACTCTATTGAGTTCTCTTATGTACTTCAATACAAGAGTTGTCTTTTGTTCTTACTCTAAAAAGACTTAAGTCATAACAATTTACCTCTGCTCTTATTCTCACTCATTGGATTCCCAATGTTCAACTTATTATGGAAAGTGATGCTTTGAACTATGCTCTCACTGCAATTCTTTCCATTGTTAATGAAGAAAATGAATTTCATCTGGTTGCCTTTCACTTTCATACTTTTATCACAGTGGAGTTGAACTACAACACATATAACAAGGAATTACTTGCCATTTTTGAAGCTTTCAAAATTTGGTAACACTATCTGGAGGGTCTAGCCTATCCTATTGATATTGTTACAGATCATAAAAATCTTAAGTACTTTTTCACTACCAAGGTATTAACCCAGAGACAAGCACAGTAGTTCAAGTACCTTTTTTAGTTTAATCTTGTTATCAGGTTTTGTCCTGGTTATCTTGGCACCAAACCAGACACTCTTACTAGATAGTGGTATATATATCCTAAAGGACAAAATACTGGCTATGCTACAGTTAACTCTCATAACTTTAAACTAATTTTCACTCAAGAGCAACTTGTAGTCTCTATATAAGCTACTGTCCTCCTCTTTTTTTTCTTTGTGCAGCTACAGTTGTTGATCTGGATACTCTATACCAAGACATCATTTTAGCTCTCTCTAGTGACCCAATTGTTACAAAACACATCTCCACAGATAGCCAATGGTCTATAGATTCAAATAGTCTTCTTCTTGACAACAGAATCTATATACTATTTACTAGTAATCTTTATACATGTGTTCTCCAGTATAATCATGATCATATCATTGCCAGATATTATAGTCAAAACAAAACACTGGAACTAGTTCACTATGGATATTCCTGGCCTAGTCTCTATACTGATGTACAATAGTTCTGCAAGTCCTGTATTACTTGTATGTGATCTAAGCTATAACATCACAAGTCCTACAGATCTCTCAAACAACTTCCTATTTCTAAACAGCTATAGAATTCCAATTCTATGGACTTCATCAAGAAACTCCTGTCATCCTCCAGGTTTGATACTATTTTTGTCAAGATCACAGAAAGTAGACTTAGTTTCTTTTTATTTTCTTTCTCATTTTTTATCTTTCTATTTTTAGAACTTAGGGTTAGGGTTAGTGACAACATCACTCAGTCACACATCAGTCACATCAAACATGGTGACAGTGATGGTCACAAGTCACAAGATACATAGAAGGATGTAAAAGGTTCTGGAAAAGATGATGTTATGCAGTATGTGCAACACATGGTTGTTTAGGGTAGGTTAGAAGTAACTAGCATAGACCATGTAGATTTAGTACATGAGGTAGACTATCTTGTACAGAGTTTTCTATTGAGTTCTCTTATGTTAACCTAATACAAGGTTCATTTGCTTGTCCAACTCTAAGGACTTGAGTTTGTAACAATCTTGGTCATAGTTGACCAGCTTACCAAGCAGGCAATCTTTATTTCTGCCTACAACACCATTATGTCTGTGGACTTAGTATATCTGTTTATTCTTCATATATTCTCCAAACATGGTATTTCTTCTCATATCACCTCTGACAAAGGCTCAGAGTTTGTGTCAAACTTCTTCTGTTCTTTAGGCACTGCTCTGGACATGTGGCTCTACCTCACTTCAGATTACTACCCTAAAGGTGATGGACAAACTAAACATATGAATTAGACCCTCAAGTAATACCTCTATGTATATTGTAATTACCAGCAAGACAATTAGTCTGAACTCCTACTTCTTGCAGAGTTTGCTTACAACAATGCTCTGAGTACTACTACCAGTATCTCTCTATTCTTCACTAATAAGAGATATTATCCAAACATCACCATTTACCCTAAATGTGATATTGCTTTCTCATAAGCCCATGACTTCACCATAGATCTCAATAAGTTACAGAGTACCCTCAAAGCTAAAATTTCTGTGGTCCAACAGTGTTATTAAAAATCTGCTGATGTATGATGTTCCCCCACTCCTGATTTCAAAGCAGATGACAAAGTCTTTGTCAAGGCTTAGTTTTTCAGAACCACTTGGCCTTCAAAAAAGCTCTCCAAAAAATATCTCAGACCCTACAAAATCATCTTCTAGCCTGGTATACTATTGTTCATTCTCTGTCTCCCAGAGTCCATATGCTCTATCCATCCAGTTTTCCATGTGTCTATGCTTGAACCTGTTATGTCCAACTCTTTTTCTAAGAGAATACAACTGGCTTTTGCTCTAGTAATAATTGATAGAGAACCTGAATATGAAATTTCTCAGATAGTAGACTCCAAAATTAATCACTGATGGGCATGCAAGCTCCTGTATAAGGTGATCTGGCTAGGGTATGAAGACACTGAAGATGGATCCAAGTAGATTCTCACATCCAAACTTACTCATACTGCTGACTTGGTATTTGATTTCTATATTGTATATTCTGACAAGCCCAGTCTACTATCTTTGCCTTAATCACACTATTACACTTATCCCCTGCCTCTGCATACTTTCTGACAGAGATTCTTTATTATTTTCTTAGTATATTCAATCTATTTATTTCTATTTAACCCTAGCTTCTATATACTTCTTACAGAGTTTTCATTTCAAACTTTTGGACTTTATTTTCATTTCAACCTCTTAATTTTATTACTCACACAGTTAGATACAACAAGAAACAAATGAAATTCAAAATTCAAAATCAAAAAAATCAAAACTATTATACTAACAGGAGACAAACAATAGAGTTTTCTTCTCCTGACTTTCTCTAAGGCCATCCTTAGACCTCTCTTCTTTATCTCCATCTTCTTCATTCTCACTCTTCTTCCTGTCATCTTATGGACTCTTTATCAAACACCACCTCTATTTAACTATGGCTCCAATTTTCTCTAATTGGGCCATATTTCTCTCCTGGCCCTTTACCAAGTTCTAAAGAGACTTCTCTATGTCTTAGTATTCTTCCACAAGGTCCCAGAGTGCCTTTTCAATGGGACTTAGAATTCCACTGTAGGTAGAGATCATGGTTGGGATGTTAATGTTAATGTATAGGACACACTGCTACTTGATAGCAATGCATCTGACACAGACAAGGGAACAACTATGAAAGAATCACTATTAGAGAGAAAAATAAAGAAGAAACTTGTTTACTTATCTTGAATTGTGTACCAGGCAATCCTGTCTGACATGCACACATCTCTCATAGGGGTTATCACCTTCTATTTTAACTCTGGTATCCTTGTAGTACTTTTCTGGTTTCTTCTTTTTAGCCTTCTTGTCTCCTGAAGTAACCTCTTTATGTTTGGATCCTATAATCTGGGATCCTTCAGTGCCCTCCAAAAGAATGTCTTCTACTAGTACCTCATCCTAGAGTTGTTGGAAGTATTCCAACTTTTTCTTCTTTTTCTTCTTCTTCTCCACAAGCATTCTTTTTTCAGCTTTCTCTCTTGCCTTCTGAGTAGCATGCCTGACTCAATAGGCCTCTGCTACCTCCTCTAATTGTGCTTGGAGCCATTGCTCCTCTTCATGTCTCCTCTGTATTTCACATTGTTACTTTTCAATCATATCAGTGTCATGTTGTAAGATATCAGAGAGGATGGGGGAAGACATGGTAATACAGAAGAAAAACATGAAAACTTCTCTTTTCTGGTTATGTATTGTTGATCTAGGTACCATCATGGAATTCTTCAGATAAATTCAATAGGACTTTGAAGGCTCAGTCCTAAAGGAAGAATACTGTTATATGCTAAGTCCACCCATCTGGAAAATACATCCCCACAGTAATACTGTCTTATCAATATCTAATCTACAAGTCCATCTTCCTTACAACATGCTCTCATAGCAGTAATGTAACAATCTAGATATTCTGTCTTCTATGATGGAGATACTTCTATTTGACTTGGTCTTCCATAGCAGAGTCATACTCCTGTCAGTGTTCCACCACTGAAACCTCTGCTTGGGGCAATAGGAGCTATACCACTGAACCTCTGAGCATCTCCTATAGTCAGTACTTGTATATAAGACTAGTAGTTACACTGTAATTCACTAGTCTGATAATTAATGAAGATAATTCTTATCAAAATTGATCTCTGGTGTTCAATGGTGACACACCAATCAGTACTTACTCCCATCTCTTTCACCTCTGGTGTGAACCATGCCTGACATAAAGTGATCAAACATAGAAAGAAACTAGGTTGATCTGTACTAGAAGTAATATACAAACTAAAAGGAAAATATCTACTTTTATAGATATTTTGGATAGAGTGGAGCTTAAGTAAGTATTATCCATAATAGAGTTGGATAGATCAGATAGACTTGGATGGTATTATGATTTAAGTTTAAGTAATGGAACAAAAGATGACTCTTGTATTAAGTAACATAAGAGAACTCAATAGAGTTCCAAGTACAAACTAGTCTACCTTATATACTACAGACTGTGGTTTGTACACACTATAACTAACCTATTCTAAAGTCCATATGTACTCTATAGGGCCAACATGCTGTTATTATGCTATATAACATCATTTATTCCAAAATCTTCTATATTCTTCTTTATATTACATGATTGTATGACTTGTGACTGTGACATATATAATCACCTTGTGGCATGTGTTATATGTATGTCATGCTTTGTGATTTGTGTGACCATCACATCTTTTGCCTAAGTTCAAATAAAATAAATGGAAAAATAAAAAAGAAAAATAAAGAAGAAAGAAAATAAATAAAAACTAGGTCTACTGTTCACAACTATGATAGATAGATATGTGACATTCTATGGAAAAGCCTAATATATAAGTTTAAGGAACCTTACTTAGCTTAGTTATATGTAATTGGTATTATAACTCAAAGATCTTAAAGTTGGTCAATGAGAAGAACCTTATATTAGGTTAACACAAGAGAACTCAATAGAGAACTCTGTACAAGATGGTCTACCTTATATACAAATACCTAATGGTCTGTGCGAGCTATTTATAACCTACCCTAAACGACCATGTGTATACCTTAAGATCAACATGCATTTCACATATTGTATGACATTATCCTTTCAGAATCTTCTACCTCTTTCCATGCATTATGTGACTTGTGACCATGTCATCTGATGTGACATGCTGTGTGACAGCATGATCTTGTCACTCTAACCCTAACCCTAGTTCTAAAAATAGAATAAAGGAAAATAAATTGAAAAGAAAATAAAAATGAGAAAGAAAAATAGAAAAATACTAAGTCTACTTCTTTCATTCTTGACAATTGGGAGTTTAAAGCTGTAATACTTGGAATTAAGACTAAAAAGATATTACAGGTAGCTTTGGATGTTGTATAGGGTTTAGCCAGACAGTGTAATACAGAAATAAAAAAGGAAAAATATTATCTTACCTTATTTGTATAGTGGTAATTCTCAAAATTATATAATATACTTTTATGACAAATTGATTATAATATTAGATTTTAGAATAACTGAGACATTGTTAGAGTTGTAAACAATGGACTTGGCTTTTATTTATTTTATTTCTCTTTTATTTTTCTTTTCCATTTTTCCATTTTATTTTTAGTTTTAATTTTCACTTTTCTTTATTTTAAACTTAGGTAAAGAGTATAATATAATGTTATAGGTGATAAAGACATAATACCTGTTATAGGGTGGTCATATATGTCACTGTCACAGGTCACACAATCACATAATATAGAGAAGGTTCTAGAATAAATAACATTATACAACATGACAACAATATGTTGGTCTTATGAAAAATATATAGACATTAGGATAAGTTAGTTGTAGTGTACACACAGACTATGATCTGAAGTATATATATATAAGATAGACTGTCTTATACTTGGAATTCTATTGAGTTTTCTTGTATTACTCAATGTCATGGTATGCTTGAACCCTTATATTTTATTTCTTGGACAATAAAGAGGCATATAATTGCAGTCACATGACATGATGTCATAGACCTAAAATCTAAAAGAAGAGACTAGACAAATAATGTCAAGATACATGTCTATAGCATGTTTACCTCATGGCTAATATATAAACATTAGGGTAGAGTTATTTATTGTTAGTATAGATCATGTAGTAGTAGTAGTATATATAGTATAGGAATACATCAGGAACTTCTTGTTGAGTTCTCTTATGTATCAGAATCAAAGATAGTGGACTTGTTCTTTTTTAGTTTTAGTTTCTTACTTAAAAGTCTTTTTTATTTTTACTTGGATATTTCCTACTTCTTTTTTCTTTTTTCTTTTATCTCTTATTTTAAACTTAGAAGGAACAAGGTGATATGACAAGATGTGACTACTATCATGCAAATCACAAAGATCACAGTCATGGTTATAATGTTACATAATGCAATAAGAGGATGACATCATATATTATAAAGGATATAATGATTTTATTTACATAGACTCATAACATTTAGAGTAGACTAGATATAAGTGGGCACAGACCATGCACCAAAGGTATATAAAGTAGACATACCTGTACTAAGGACCTTACCAAGTTCTTTTGTACCCAATAATATAAGTTTCTTCTTTTGACTAAACTCTCAGTTTTAAGTTGTAACATTATGATCTCCACAAGACTCTTGCTCCATAAAGACTACTCAAGTGTACTATTGATCATTTTGATTAATGGTTGCCACAACACTCAATATAAGAGTTGTCTTTTAACTCTTAGATCTAAGTCATAATAAACATGGTTCTGCTTAAACTAAAATTTCTCATTGTTTAAATATTAGAAGATGTGGTTGTAGAAGATATAAAAAATGTACTGTTAGAGAATATCAGACATAGAAATTAGCTTGGTAAGTAGAAAGAACCAGTAGCAAGAGCTACTCAAGAATTCTAGTAGTTTTTAGTAAAATCATTATATTTTTCAGAGTAGTCTATGAATGTCAAGAGTGCTGTTAAGAAGAGATGGTAGAAATAGTAAAGGTAGGATGAGCAGAAACTCACTTCAAGTGAATATCTACAGTTAGTTATGCAGAAAGATAGTCAGATCAAGTATAGAAACTTATCTGGAAAACAGATGTAGAAATCTGTGATATTGGGCAAGTATCTAGGTTGCAAATCAAGCTTGGAAGCTTATCTGTGGATTTGGTAACATAATATTTGGAAAATAACCTTGGCCTCAACTTATGTGTTATGTCTACTATCTGTTATATAGTTATAATTTTGGATGATGAGATATCAAGAGGAAGTAAAGAGAAGATGTTATTAGATTCTTAGTGGGTACTTGGTTGGATCAGATTCTTTGTCAATTTCCAAACTGGAGACTATAGAGTATTTACTTAGTTTTATATACTAAGTTTGTAGTTGGAACTGTGGCTAAAGTATAGAAGATAACTAAGAAGATATTATAAAGACAGTTTCTAGTGTTGAAAAGAACAGAATGCACAGTAGTATAATATAGTGTGAACAACTAGTAACCACTTATCTATGGTGTATATTTTAATAGAAAGCTGAGGAAGAATAAGAACTACTGATCATGGGCTATATGCTTACTAAGTGGAATGCTTCACAACATTTAGAATATAGAATAACCAAAAGTTTAGATAACAAGTTGCCAGAAGATGAAATATGAGAGGCTGATCTATATATGAATGATTATAGATATAGAAGTATACCTAGGTATGGTTAGAGTTCTAACTGGAAGTCAGGAAGTAGATGTCTCAGATATTGGTCTATAACAATAAATAAGAATTTGCTATTGTTTTGTAGTAAGATTTATGTTTCTAACATTGTAGACCTCTATTGTAGAATGGTTATACTACACCATGATTTAGAGATAGCTAAACATGGAAAACTCTAGAATTAGTCTCTTGGAATTACTAGTGGTTCCAGATATTAAAATACATCAGTCAGTACATTAGTATTTGTAATCTTTGCTTACATACTAAGCCAGCACAACACTTAACTTTTGTACCTACTACTAGTATTTAATGCAAGATGGGAGACAATAAGTGTAAACTTTGTTATCAAACTCCCAAAGTCTATAGGGAAGAATATCTTAGAGATATTTGTGCTGAATATTTGTGCTGAAAAGAGTAGCAGAATTCTACTAACTCAACTTCAAAGTCTTATAGTTCATTTGTACAGCTAAGTTCTTGGCTGTCAAGTTTTGTCCAGTCACCATTACTTTGAGACATAGTAATCCAGAAAAGAAGGTAGATGTAAGGAGATCTGCCTTTGTACAAAGTTCAAGTACTCAAACTTTACCAAACTCTGTGGTATTCTTATTCTCTATTAGTTAGTATTTCTTTATCTCTACCAAACTCTGTAATCTTCCTTAAGCCAACACTATTGCTTCTTACAGTCAAACCTCACTTAGTACTGCTCAATGTCCAGATATTACTTTACTCTAATTATTGCTACTGAGAGCTCTTTTTCTTTTCTAGTAAATCTTCTAAATACTTTTATCAGAGTTCTTGACTATTTAGTTACTATCATTTCTTAGTTATACCAGCACTGTTCCACTAGATTAGAATATATTTTAGTAGTATTTAGAATAGCTTTTGTTTCTAGAAGTTCTCATTCTATTCTCTTAGAACTTTCTAGAAGTGAGTGCTACTTATACTTAGTCAGTTAATGTAATTAGGACTACCTGAAGATTGTAAATGCCATATAACTCCATAGACTTCTATTATAGTTCAAATTTCAAGCTATGTTCATCTCCAATATATATAGTTTAATTTCTATAATGAAGTTCACATTATTTTAGTGGACTTACTAGTATTAAAACTTTGTAGATGTTTAGCTCCATTTGTATAGACTCTATAGGTATTTAGCCTTATCTGTATCAAACTTCACTAGTATTTGGCCTTTTATAATAAATATAATACTATTAAAACTTAGTGGATATTTAGTCTTATTTATATCAAGCTCTGTAGATATTTGATCTTATTTGTATCAAACTCTATGAATATTTAGACTTGTTTGCACTATATTCTATGGTGGAGTTATCCCTTTTCAAATTCTGTAGATACTCAGTATTTTAGTTACATCTCAATTCAGTTATATCTGTTCCAACCTATAAATAATACTTTCCAATCTATTTGCACTTCCAAATTTCTTCCAGTATAAATTATCTCTCTCTGTTTCACCTTGGATATCTTTGTTAGACTTTCTAACAACTCTATGAATTTTTATTCTAACATCTGAGAACTATCCTATTATGACTTAAGTTTTTGAATAAAGATAAAAGATGACTTTTGTATTAGGTAATACAGAAGAACTCAATAGAGTTCCTAGTATAAGATAGTCTACCTTATATACCACAGACTGTAGTCTATGTATATACTACAACTAACTTACCCTAAAGTTCATGTGTACTCTATAAGACCAACATGCTATTGTTATACTGTATGGTATCATCTATTCTAGAACCTTCTACATCTTTCTCTTATGTCACATGATTGTGTGACAGTGACATATGTGATCATCATGTGACAGGTATCACACCTATGTCATGCTTTTTGTGATATATATGATGTTACATCATACTTCTCTGTCTAAGTTTAAAATAAAGAAAATAAAAAGAAATTTAGAATAAAATAAAAGGAAAATGAGAAATAAAATAAAATAAAAGTAAAATAAAATACAAGTTCAATGTTCACAACTCTGACATATTCAGACCTAGAGTAACTTGTTTACAGTTCTTATTCTTAGATAACTATCTTAGGTAGAATATTTAATATATAAGTTGGCAGTTACACTGTAAACCTTATCTTGAAAATCAACCAAAACTGACATTATCTTCTAGTATTGGTAATAATATACCTCATTACCTTCTAGTAGACTTATATTCCACAAGTTTTCCTAAGTAACTCTTTCAAAATATATGACCAATGTAACTAGTAGAGATATAGTATATAAGCTAAAGCCAAAGTGTCAGAATTGAAGATGATGAACTCAATTTATTTTTTATTTTATTTTATTTTCTTATTTGAACTTAGAGTTAGTAGTTAGTATGACATTATACATGAATGTCACAGACAGTTACACATCTGTCACATATCATGGTCACACAATCACATAACACAATGAAAAGACATAGAAGATTTTGGAACAATAATATTATGCCATATGTTAACAACATATAATACATATATGTTATGAACTTAAGTTCTTAGAGTGGGACAGAAGATCAACTCTTGTATTGAGTAACACAAGAGAACTTGACAGAGATCTCTCTACAAACTAATCTACCTTATATACTACTACCACTGGTCCATGCTCACTACTATGTATCCTATCCTAAACAACTATGTATAGTACGTAAGGCCAACATGTAGTATCTATGTTGTATGATGTTATTTGTTCTAGATCCTTCTACTTTGTTCTCTGCATCTTGTGATCTAATCCTAACCCTATGTTCTAAAAATAGAGAAATAAAAAATAAAATGAAAATGAAAAATAAAATAGAGAAAAACTAAGTCCACCATTTGTAAACTTGACAATATGGTCTTTAGAGTAGGCTGGAATTTGTGTAGCACAGACCATTAGTCTAGTATATATAAGGTAGACAAGTTATATCAAGAACTCTATCAAGTTTTCTTGTGTTAACCTAATACAAGATTTTTCTTTTGCTCTTACACTTGAGCTTAAGTTGTAATACAAAGGTTGTTTTAATATCCATATTTAGATAATACATACTTGCTAATCTGACTTCTAGGAGCTCACTAATGGGTCTTGGATAACAAGATGTAAACTATATCTAATATTTCTATAGCAGAGTTTTCTTTTATTTAACCTGAACTCCTGTTAGTTTTACCATAGCTGCTGATACCACTTGGAGCTCATTTTAGGTACTTCTTTAATTGACTTCATGTATTTAAGGCTAGTAGTTACTCTGTAATAACTAGCCTGATAATTAACTAAAGTTGACTTCAATGTCAAAATGGCAACACACCAACTTCTATAAGAAAAATAGCAGTTTATAGTTTATAAATATATGACATGTGTTAGTCTTACTACAACCATGAAGAAATAGGGACTATTGTAAATAACTGCACATATGTTTGTAAAGGTAGATTAGTCATCATTAAAGAGAACCTGGATGTGCCCAGTTACATAAGCCGCCAGTTGTCACAATGACACTGCGCGCTACTGTTTTCCTTCCAACACTATAGACTACAAATTCACCTAATATAATCGTTCATACCTACATCCTCTTTAACCACTGACATTGACACCTCTGTGTATTCTTTTCAATACAAGTTCTATGCGAAGAATCAAATACTAGTTCAGTTGTCCACGTGCCACTTTGATAGAGAGTGTGCACTTTGAGAGTGTGCACTTTGTACAGTCACCAACGTCATGTTTACCTCACTCAGCGGCTGGCACTCCCGTGCAGAACCTTATTCGCAACATTTTATTCCGGACCAATCTGCTCTTCGACTAGCAGTTCTCAGAAATACACCCGTAGACCCTGAAGGGTTTACCCTTGCACTGTTTGATTCCCCTGCAGAAATCGCAGTTGATGCATCTGGAAAAGTCCTTCGTGTAGAGGATGCTGATTTCCAAGGGCTTCTGAACTTGGCGGACCAGATAAAGGATTTACCACTCACGGGGAATTTCAGGAATACATGGGTTATTATGCAACCCAGGACCAGCCAACCAATAGAACGAGTTTTGCTCCCTGTCACAGGCAAGGATGGTAGGGGGTTAAGAGAGACGAGTGTGCAGGGTTATGACGGTGTCACAACTCGATTAAAGACGACTGTTGGAGGAATTCAGTACCTTCCCTTAGCATTACAGAACTTGATTGGTTCAGTGCTGGAAGCTAAGGAGGCTTTGAATGATGATCGAGACGAATCAATGATCAAGCGAGTCAAAGCTATGCTCGGAAATGTTTTCTGAGGTGAGTTTTTAACCGTCATCTCGTTGAGTTGTGGTTACTTAACGTCTGTATCTCTTGACTACCGGCTGACGCTCTCTGATATGCATGGAATCATTTTCTTGAGTTCTAGAAAGTGACACATAGAAGAGTAGATAAGTTGGTAGCTGGTAGCGATTGGTGATCATCAATTACGAGGGCTGCCATACTCAGCCATGTCCGCTATTGATATCAACCTATTCCAACACAATCTTCCAATGCCGTGGTGGTCATGAGTTGTAAAGCTATTTGCCGCCGCCGCCATCACTGTCTCTAACCCCACTCATTGCCCTATCAAATCGCACTTGGTAACTTCTAGGAAGAGCTTGGCAGTTTCGAAAGTTCGAGGATTCCTTTATAGAACTAATCAAGCCAGACCACTCACCATCTGGGTAGAATCGACAAAGAATTATAGGCCCTGAAGGCCCGAGGAGGATCAGATCCTCTCATTTCCAACTGGATTGGTGGAACCTATAATTAACTGATCGAACTGTTCGCCTTATCTCCAAGGATGACCAAGCCCTAAGCTCTTCATATAAGCCTGCACGAATCTTCTAGGAGCAATCTGTTACTTGACTCCAGTCAACGATTCGTTTTATCGCATTGGAATGTCTAAAAAAGTCCCATATGGTGAGTATATCCCTGTTATGAGACTACTGCCAGCTAACCGGAAGGTGTCAAGTGCGACTGGGGAATTCGGGGTTGAAAGTTTCGAAGATCATCCTTGGGACTATGCAGTACGGAGATACACGTTGGCAGGCATGGGTGAAAGGTCAAG
>Ga0157364_1002901_pt1 | contig 16377 bp, 15 predicted proteins | sample AttsexASBM2_FD_111476 | JGI IMG/M metagenome (GOLD analysis project Ga0157364, IMG submission 111476) | Fungus gardens microbial communities from leaf cutter ant in Ribeirão Preto, State of São Paulo, Brazil - Atta sexdens ASBM2 | ecosystem: Host-associated > Fungi > Mycelium > Unclassified ...
AGTAGGTATTGACCCAGGCTTACCGCTGGCGACCGAAGCACCGGCAGCGGCTCCTGCAGCGGTACAGAACGACACGCAAGCAGCCTTGGATGAAGTAGGTATTGACCCAGGCTTACCGCTGGCCACCGAAGCACCGGCAGCCGCTCCTGCAGCGGCACAGAACGACACGCAAGCGGCCTTGGATGAAGTAGGTATTGACCCAGGCTTACCGTTGGCCACCGAAGCGGCTGTACTTGCTGCAGCAAGTAAAGAGACCGTGAAGCCCAATTCATTTGAGGCCACAGAAGAAAATGAAGATAACGGGAAAGCAAAGAAAAAAATATCAACAGAAGAAAATGGATTTAATGGGATTACTTGGGAAAGCCCTACCGCTGACGGTAAAGGCCCTAAAGAGCGTATTGACCTCGATAGCCTACTGAAAAGAATATCCTACCGTGAAGAAATGGATGGCGATCAAAAATACGTCGTTTACATGGTGTCTGGTACGGATGCATTCAACGATTACGGCTCACATATGCTTATGGCAAACACTGAGGCGAGTAACAACGATGAGATGATCTTAGCCGCTGTTCAAACAGCATTAGCTCAGCATAAAAACGGTATAGAAGTAACAGGGAGCGACGAGTTTAAGGCTAAAACGTTACAGTTAATGGCTGAATACGGAATTGAAGCAAAGCTAAAAGATCCTAAACAGCGAGCCGATTTTTTAAACTACAAAAATCAGCTCAGCGAAGAACAGGCTAAGCCATCTACGCTGAACTCAGCAGTGAAGGATAATGATAGGACAGCACAGGAAAACATTAAGCAAGCTGAAGTTAATGTAACCAATGGCCTTCAATTCTCTGAGGCTACAGGGAAAGAAGTGAAGAAAGAAGAAACCACAGCGAAGAAAGGAATTTACGGAACCTTGATCGATCATGGCTCTGATAACTTCCAACACAAAGAAGGTGAAAGTAAGAGCTACTTCATTAAGGTAGAAAATGCTGATGGTGTCAGAGAATATTGGGGAGTTGACTTACAAAGGGCAGTACATGATGCAGGGGTCCAGAAAGGTGACGTGATAACAGCGGAGAGGTTGGGTAAAAAAGACGTAACCGTCGATGCGCCAGTTAGAGATGAAGAAGGCAAGGTCCTAAGATACGAGAAGATAGACACAAAAAGGGTTGCATGGGATGTTAAAAATGCATACCCAGTTCCTACTACAAATAACCCTGAAGCGAGTTCGCCTTCAGAGCTAGTTCCGTATGACGCTAAAACCTTTAACCATTTACGTGAACAGCTGATCAGTAAATACAATATTGACCTCTCCCATGAAGTTTTACCCACTAATGAGATTTACTGGTTCAAACAAAATGGAAAGCCAGCAGACGAGAGCATAACGAAACCTGCGGAGATCAACTTATCTGACGAAAGCAAGAATGCAGGGGCTCCTTTGTTTATCGATAACAAGAAAAGTCCTGGGTATGTTCTTTTCGAAACAAGAAAAGGTTTTTTCCAGGGAGTCGTTAAAGATCCGGAGTCTGGAAAGTATCATAGTGTCATCGGTAAAGTTAACGAAAAAACTCATAATGGTGAGAAAAAGCAATACGTTACGTTATCTGTCGTTAATGCTAAAAATGCTAACGGGATGTCTTATCATGGCTATGGTAACGCGTCACAAGATGGCCAAGCTTTGGTCTACAAGAACGTCTTCAATCAACAAAAAGAAACTATACGTTTACAAGCATTTTCAGATGATGTAAAAAATAAACCAGAAATGAAACGGATTCTAAATCTTAATAATTCAGCAAAGGATAGTGCAAATGAAAGAAAGGAACAAAATCATGCGCCATCGCATCGACAATCACCTAGAATGTAAAATGTTTCCCTCGCTCTTAGTAGCGGGGGTTCTTCTATTCTCAAGCACATCTTGTTTTGCTGCGACCGCAGACTCTTGTGTAGCTGGAAAGCTTGCCAAAGCTGGCGCTGAAGCGGCATTAAAGCAAGAAACTGAGAGGGCCAATCAAAACGCTCAGTCAGAAACAGACACAGGGAATACTCTGTCTCAATGTCTAGGAAGTTTATCGGCAACCTTAGTTATCCCTCAGTTCCCTTCAGCGGGTAGCTTAATTGATAAGATTAAAAACGAAGTCTGTAATGCAGTGAGATCTAAAATCAGTGAGAAGTGGGGGAATTACATGAATATTTCAGTAGATCCCTGGGAGCAGCTATCATCTAGGCTCCCAGATACGCACGGGTTGATTAATCCTTCGAAAACTAGTGTAGGGCTTAACACTAATCAGATTGCTACTGGCCAAGGTGAGGATGCAAATTCCGATGCTTACCCTTACCACAACTGACTTTTATCTGAAAGAACCAGGGGGAAGCTTATCGAAAAGTTTCCCCGTTGCTATTTCTATTCTTCTATGTTCTACAGCGGTCAGTAATCGCATGAATTCTCTTGGTGTTAAGGAATCTCTTTTGGATTCTAAAAATAAATCAAGAGTGTTCTCACAGGTAAATTTCCGAACAATGAGTGACCAATCTTTAAGATTTGATTTCATATGTTTTAAGGTCTTCAGCGGAAAGATGAGCAAAAGCTTTAGGTCTACGACCGACGCCCGTCCACTCGTATGTTTTCCCTCCGAGTTCACGGCGGTACTTAACAGGGTGAAACATTTTAGTTCTAGGTGGATTAACGGGCTCAATACCAAAAAGATCACCGAATACGGTTTGCGCTTCTTCTGGAGTGAATTGATTTTCAAGAATAAATTGCTGCGCTGCCTCACGTTTAGCTTTCAACGAATTTTGAGCAGCTTCATGTTTTTCAAGTTCTTTATTCGCAAGATCAGTCCACATTGTGATCGCTTGATGTAGAGAGTCAGGGGGAATTCGTTTGATGACAGATTGCGCTCTTCGTTTCTCCAACATGACAACAGCAATTTTTTCGTATTCTGGATTTACGTTACTCATGAAAACCTCAAATGATAAATCGTTGAGGCTTTTTCTAACATAATATTTTGAAAAGAGAAACAGCTATGAAGAAAAATGGCAAAGATAATGTGAAAGAAAATGATAAAGAAATTGTAAGGAAAATGGTATCAGTTCCAGAGGATGTTAATGATCCTTTCAAAGCAGCATACTTGGAAGAAGGTAAACGGGAATACAATGAAATATTAAGTAAGCATGGAATGAAAATTATACTGGTGCTTTCGACTGCGCTTACAGTATCGATTTTAACAAATGGCGTATTAACGTATTGGTTAAGGAATCAACCCGTTCATTACTTTGCAACTAACAATGGTTCTATTATTGAACAACACGCGACAGATAAACCATTTTATACCGGCGAAAGTGTAATGAACTTTGGTACCGGCGAAATGATAAAAGCGTTGTCGCTCAACTTTGTTAATTTTGAGTCGCAGCTGAGCTCGGTCCGGAGCTCTTTCACTACTAATGGTTACATATCCTTTAGAAAAGCTTTATCAGATAGTGGATTACTGCAAAAAATCCGCGATAAACGCCTCAATATCAGACTTACAACGTCACCAGGGGCGCTTGTAACTGAAGGATTGTTACCAGGCACATCTGACTATGCCTGGCAATTCAGAATTCCAGTACAGATTCAGTTAGTTGGTCAGGCCCAAGAGTACCAACCAGAAGAATATGATCTATATGTCCAAATTCAGCAGGTTGATGTAAACCAAGATCCTAAAGGACTTCGTATTGCATCTACCATCTTAAAACCACGTTAAAGGCAGAAAAATGAATAAGAAAATTTTGAGTGTTCTAATTTCTTCTTTATTGCTGGCCAGCTCTTCTGCTTTTACCGCAGATCAAGCGGCTGAATGGCAACAGGGGAATTCATCTACTTCACAGCAACCGGCACAGGGTCAGCAACCGGCACAGGGTCAGCAACCGGCACAGGGTCAGCAACCGGCACAGGGCCAACAACCGGCACAGGGCCAACAACCGGCACAGGGCCAACAACCGGCACAGGGCCAGCAAAAGCCCTGGACGTCAAACCCAACTACAGCAGTATTGAGCTCAGAACAAATTGCGGCGCAAAGTGGGAACCAACCGGTCACAGTACAAACCCAAGCCTCGCAAGGAGTAGATCCGTCGAGTTTAGAAGAGTTACCGCCTCCTACTTTAAAAAAAATCCAGCCTTTTACGCCAGGCCAGGTTAGGAGTATGAATAAAAGATTTAACGACAATGAAGCAGCAATGAACTATAAGTTCATCACGCCAATTCCTCGTATTTCAAGTCAGACTGTTTCACTTTCTGCCGGTTCTTCTATCCCGCAAGTACGAGTGTTCCCGAACACATCTACGACTATTACCTTTTCAGATGCTACTGGCCATCCTTGGGTATTAGGGGCTCCACCGTACAACTCTTCTGATTCTGGTTGTGGTACGCAAAGTAGCCAATCTCAACAACAGCAGCCTACAGGCAATCTGTGTGTTAGATATATTCCAGGATCATCAGTGTTCACTGTACAACCGGTAAGTGAGTACGCATCCGGAAATATCACTGTAATGCTCAAAGGTCTATCAGTCCCTATTATTGTGAATGTTGTGAGTGTAGATCCTTCAGCTAAGACAAAAACAGTTGATGTGGATTATCGTCTGGATTTAAGAATTCCTAAACGCGGCCCCGACACACCTGTAGTGACTGCTACGCCAGAGTCCAAAATTTCACTTTATGACAAACAACTGCAAAGTTTCCTAGATGGTATTCCACCGGAAGAAGCACAGCGGGTTAAATTGCATAACGCACCTAACCAAACACAAGCTTGGCAAATTGGTGATGAGCTGTACTTGCGAACTCAATTACAGCTTCAGGATGAGTTTGAGAAAACACTCTCTTCGATCGATGGAACACATATCTATGTTCTCCCTGTAACTCCTGTTCTTACGCTTTCAGATAACGGAAACGCGAGAGAAGTATCAGTTGATCTAAATTGAGGTGAAGTCATGGCAACGGATTTATTAAAAGACGGTAAAAAAATCATGGTTGTGGGCGGCGGTGTTGCTGTCCTAGCTATTTTTGTAGGCTACTTTATGTTCGGCAATACGAATAAAAACGCAGGTCCATCGTCTATCGATGCATCAAATCTGCAGGGCGGCGCGGCGGGTAAACAGCACATGGACCCGCAATACCAAAAATTATTGACTACATATAATACAGACGGTGCTGACCAGGCTCAAAATAAAGGAGGGACCTTTATTTCAACACTGGCGGCCAACAACCCTACTCAAGTTAGCTATGGCAATGATCGTGTAGCACCGCAGTACCAGATTCAAAATCAGCCTCAAGCTAATCCACAGCAGCAACAGCAGATTAGCCAGCAAGAACAACAGCAAGCCAAGCTTGAAGATGCCTTTATCAAGACGGTATACGATTCAAGACGTATCTCTAAGGGAATGTCTCTAGCGAGCTCTTTTGATAGCGGTAATGACAAGAAAGGTCCATTTAGTGATTGGATCAGCTCTACTTTCGCGCCAGCTGATGATGGCCAGGGTAGCAACAATGCTAAAGGAGGAAGTTCGGAGCCTAAAAATACGAAAGGCGCGAGAATTATTGCTGCTTACGCAACGATTCCCGTTGTTGCTGATACTGCAATGGATAGTGATGATTCCAACTCACCTGCGTTTTTCCATTCACCTAGCGGCGCATATCAAGGTGCAATTTTCTATTCGGACCAGAACCGTCTTGCAGGAGACGGAATCCGTGTTCATATATCCGGAATGCAGCTAAACGGAGTGCAGTGTAAGGTTAACGCCTATGCTCTACAAGGTGACACGCAACGTGCCTCGATTGCCTCAACCACAAACGACCGTTGGGGGCGTCGTATCTTATTACCAGCAATCGCCAATGGTATAGGCAGGACAGGACAATTATATGAGGATAGTAATTCTCAAATGATTATCACTGACGGAGGAAGCGCTTATCGTTCTTCATCCACTCCAAACGGGAAAGCGGTAGCCGGTACAATAGTTGGCGGTATTGGTGAACAGGCTGGTCGAGTGATGGCGCAAGATGCAGCGAGAACGCCAGTAAAACAAGCATTGGTTGATCATAACTTTGCGGCAATTGTTCGTTTTATTGAGCCGGTGTACCAAAGTGATTGCGGAGATGAAGCGTTTAGCCAGTCTAATAGTACCAATCAAAACCAAAATACTGCAGCACAACCGCAACAAATCAGCGCTGTACCACCTAATACACAGGATACGCCAATGCCAAGCAATGGTGGACCTAATGATGTTTACGGTTCGTATGAACCGCGTTCAAACACCCGTGGCTACTACCGATAAACAAGGATCATAGTATGGAACTATTTGAAGAAGAAAATCACAATAAAGAGTCTAAGGGCTTGGATTTTACTGAGGAAAAGCTCGAACAAAAACCTGAACAAAACCAGGCTGAAACAACGGTATCAGATAAGCCTCAAGCGAAGCTAAAAGCCACTAAAAAAAGTAAGCCATATACGACACAAGATAAACTGGTCTTCGGTGGATTAGCAGTTGTTGGCTTAGGTTTAATTCTCTGGGTTACGATGCCATCAGGTGATTCATCTAATCAAACTACAGGGAGTGGTCAGATCATTCCAAATGGCCAAGGTAACAGCGTGCCAGTTGGCGGACCTGAGCAGATGGTGAGTGATGATTTTAAAAGCAGAGTTTCCGAAATTCTTATCAAACAGAAACAGCAACAAGATAGTGACAGACGAGACTATCAACAAGGGATGCAGATCCTATCTCAGCAGCTGAAGGTGGCTAATGAGCGAGTTAACCAGTTGGGGCAGCAGTTAAACGATTTAAGAATGAATGGTGCAGTTAGTACGACCTCATCTGATAGCAATAACAACACTCATTTTTCGTACGCAGAAAAAGCATTGCGTGGTTATTCCATCAACGATATTTCACCAGATTTGGCATGGATTAAATACCGTGGGCAGGTGTACGCGGCTAAGCAAGGGGCACAAGTTGGAAATGTTATCGTGACTAGAATTGATACATCAAATCGTATTGTTTACACAAATGAAGGAGTAATACATTAATTAACCTAACTGTAAATAAATAGGGTATAATATGGATCTTGAATCAGTTATAGTTAACTTTGCAACAGGGGGCGTTACCCCCCTAGTAAAACTGATTTTTGCTCTAGCTATGATAGGTGGAACAATTGGTGTAATCGCCTTCCTACTTAGAGCAAAAAAAGTAGCCAAACACAGTACCGATAGCTCAAATATGGGCCGTATTTTTATCGGGCTGTTAATAAGCGCTTGCCTCATATTCTTAGAGAATTTTATGAACTCGGGCGCTCATACACTTGGCTATGGTGATGTCACTTTTGGGTCGGTAAGTTACGCGAGTTCGGGTACTTTCGGCCTGGGTGCTACTACTGTTAATGCTATTCTTACGATCTTACGTGTCGTTGGGGCTTATATGTTTTACAAGGGGGTTAAGGACTTAAAAAACTCACAGTTAGAGGGACATACAGAGCTTTCCGCGTCAGGCACTGTGGGGAAAGCATGGGTAAAACTCATTTGTGGCTTACTTTTGATGTTCAACCCTGAAGTATTAGATGGTTTACAAACTTCGTTAGGTATCTCTTGGTAAAGGAAAAATCAAAAATGTTAGAACTCATTAAAACAGCTTATCTTAAAGCTTCGATTGCAGTATCAAACTTAAACGCCCCTACTAAATTTCTTATCGGTTTAGGTGCTTTCTTGTGTTGTTCTACAGAAGCATCCGCAGCCGATTCATGGTGGGACCAGATCAATAACTTCACGCAAGGTATCGCATCTACTCAAACAGGCATCATCAATGGCGCTCGTGTAGGGGGAATTCTCGTTATGATTGCTGGTTTAGTCATGTGGTACAGCAAAACTAAACGTGAAAATCATGACATTAAAGCATCTTACATCATTATTGCCTTTATTGTCGGCGGTCTATTAGTGGCACTTCCATCTTTCATTACCAGCACTTCAAACACTGCAGGTGTACAAGGTAGTAGCGTTAGCTAATTAATATCGGCTCCCTTTTCGGGAGCCTATTCGGAGTTCAAATGTCTAAAATCACCCGTCTAAAATCCCCCCAGGCTTGTACCGTTTGTAAAGTTGAGAATGCAGAGAGCTTTGTTCTTAAAGAGGCAGGGGAGAATGAATCTTCTGTGTGTTCTGTATGCTTATCTCTTACGGTCCCTGACAAAATGAACCCTGAAGCAAGGGTAGGTTTTTTACCGTTAAAGGAAGACCAAACGCGCATTATCAGTTTATTACTGCGAGCCGTCGCTCAAGCACAGAATAGTGGTAATGCTGAGTACCAGAAAAAAGCAGAGAAAATTAAAGAATTTTTAGAACAAACAGTAAATATCACATTGGCCGAAAAAGGCAGCGATGATGTATACGACTTGGCGGCGTTGATTAAAGATAATCCCTGCTACTTCCCTATCAATCAAGACGACGAACTACTTCACTCTCTAGCCACTGATAGCGACTTATTCCCAAGCGTTACAACGTGGAAGCAGACTACCAAAAAAATGACTCGGGGCTCCTAATTATGCAATTCAAAGTGTTAGAAAATTGTGTTGAATTCTTATCGCAAAGCTTTGTTGGTAATGACCTGCTTCGCTACAGCGACCTTAGAACCGTTATTGGTTTAACTAAAGAGGATCAAGTAGAGCACCCTGAGATAAGACACCCATACATCATGACAACGAAGAATAACGATTTCGTCACTGTGATAGAGGTTCAAGGGGCAAAGAGTGAATTTGACCAAGCAGGGTTCAATCAGTTTATCTCAACACTGGCCACATCGCTTACGACGATCTTTCAAAGAACAGGGCATAAGCTATCTGTTATCTATGAGCGTGATGTGACAAAGAACGAAGAAGAGCTCACGAATATTTACCAACCGCACATCAATACTACAAAAAGGCTTGGTTTAGATATTGTTGATTTGGTTGCCGATGATGCAAAAAAAATAGCGGCTCACTACAGCCGCGAGAGAATGTATGTTGTGCTAACGTCAAATAAATCTCTGCTGCCTGATAGTGAGGTTAAAGATGAGGCTAAGAGGTCTTCAGAGTTACTTAGTAATATGCCAGCTTCGGAGTACGGTCAAAACCCAGAGCAATATACACTCCAAGGACTAAAACTTACTCATGATGCGGTTTTATGGCGCCTAGTTGAAAGTTTACGTGGTGATGATGTAGGACTGATAACCGAAGTCATGGACGTTCGACGTGCCGGTGCAATGATGAGGCAGTTACTGTGGCGAAACTCGACGTCACAGAAATGGTTCCCAAGAACGCCTTTTGATAAAGGTTTAAGGGCAACAGGGGACATGAAAGAAGGGAGTGCTGATTTTGTTTTACCTCCTAACCTCAACGTCCAGTTATTGCCAGGAGACATGGAATCAAACGGGAACATCGTCGAATGCGACGGAAAATTTTATTCCAACATCACCTTAGAGCTCCCACCATTACATGCTGTAAAGTTCACTCAGCTATTCAAGTCAATAAATAGAAAAATTCCTTACCGTGTAAAATTTGATTTTTTACCCGTAGGTAAGCGATTAAATGCAAAGACTAACATATTGTCATTCATGCGTTTTATTCCTGCCCTAAAGTCGATTGCGCGTGATCTCGATTATGTAAAACAGCAAAATGAATATGATCCTGTAACCGCGATGGCTGTTAATTTTCTGACCTGGGGCGATACAGAAAACGAATGCAAACGTAATACCGAATTCATTGCTAAGAGCGTACAGGCTTGGGGCGTTTGTGATACATCAACAACTTTTGGTAATCCTAAAAGTGCGTTGATCGCATCGATACCGGCAATGACAGTGGCCACACCAGGAACGATACATTATCCACCATTGAGTGAAGGAATGAGGATGTTGCCCTTCGAGCGTCCTGCTAGTCCTTGGTACAAAAATGGTAACATCTGCTTCATTACCGAAGACGGTAAACTGTTTCCTTATCAAGTTGCTAGTAGCTTGCAAGAAAAGTTCACGGATGTGATCACAGGGGTTCCTGGTTCCGGTAAATCAGTTTTGGCGAACCGTTTGAACTGGTCAACCTTATACCGCGCTAACAATAAACTCCCTTATATGACGATCATTGATAAGGGCTATAGTTCACAGGGAATTTCAGACCTTTTAAGAGATGAATTACCAGAGGATCAGCGACACCTGGTAGCAAATATAACGCTGCATAATTCGGAAGATCACTGCATCAACATCTTCGATACTCAATTAGGGTCACGTCGTCCTACTGACTTTGAAGAAGTTTTCCTTAATCAGATGGTTAAGTCTTTCTGTATCGACCCATCAACCGGTATGCCACCTAACGATAACGATGTAACGCAAGTTATTGGGCGTCTAGTAAAGGAATCCTATGAGCGATTTGCGACGGACAAGGCAAAACTATATCGTAAGATTGATAAAAGGGTTGTTGAAGCCTTAGAAACGTCTGGGCTCACCGCTGAATACAGCGAAGAATGGTTTGCAAATGCCACATGGTGGGAAATAACTGATCTTCTTTTTTCGAAAGGACTTATTTACGAAGCTACCGTTGCACAACGTTACGCAGTACCTACGCTTTCAGATTTTATTAGCTTGCTAAACGATGGCGAATGGCAAGAGCGATACAAGGGTGTAAACATTAATGGTAGTTCTGAAAATGTTGTTAATTATGTTATCCGTTCGCTCTCGTATGCAGTAAATACATATAAATTATTTAGTAACGTTACGGTGTTTGATTTCAGCCCTGAAACACGGGTAACTATCCTTGATATGCAGAACGTTTTAGGGGATAGGGTTACTCCTGCCGGTAAGCTCAAATCAGGGATCATGTATATGTTTGCTCGGCAGATGGCTGTCCGTAACTACTACTTACCTCAATCGGCTGAGACGTTCATACCTGGCCTTCCGGAGCAGTATCGGAATTACCATATACGACGAATTCAGGAACTGTCAGAAGAGGTTAAGCATACATTTTATGATGAGTGTGCAAATTTTAAGGGGATAACTTTTATTGAAAATGCCCTGAATACTGCCGACTTAGAAGACCGTAAATTTAACGTGAGAACGGCATTTTCAAGCCAGTATTTATCGCATATGCCTGAAAGTGTCCTGAAAACAATGAACTCAGTCTTCCTTATGCGCTTGTCTGCAGGTGAGGTAGATCAGCTCAAAGAGTTAGGAATAGAAATTCCAGCTGATGTAGTTCGTCGATTCAAAAGCCTACCACAAGGGGCGTTCCCTGATGGTAGCGGTACCGCGTTTTTAGGCATTTTTAAAACTAAGTACGGTGTAATTTGCCATATATTAAAAAATACAATCGGAATTAAACAGTTATGGGCGCTCAATTCATCGGCAAGAGATAGAGCTATTAGAAAATTAATGTATAATGAATTGGGCGGTAAAGTTTCGAGAAATATACTTGCAAACAAATTCCCTAATGGAACCGCATCGGATTACGTAGAGCAACTGTTATTAGACAAAGGCTCTGATGGAACAGATGAAGCAGAGGCAGAAACTATGGCTGTCCAGGTTGCACAACAGCTCATTGCTGAATATCGGAGAGGGAACAGCGAATGACCAAACACCATAAAAAAGGGCTTTTAGCCCTTTCTTTAGCAATTTCCACATCGCTACCTGCGTATGCGTACACAGTCAATGTAAACTCAAGTATTCCAATCGCCACACAGGTTATGCCAGCACTAGGTACAGCCAATGGGCTACTCGGCAACATTGAAACCACCCTTATAAATTTGGGAACTGCAGTGAGCCAACAAGGGGACCGTCAAGCGGCTCTGATCCAACAGGCAGCACAAACGCAGCAACAGTTTCAGATTGAGCAAAAGCGTAATGATAGAATTCTACAGGCTGAGGACCGTTATCGGGTACCCGATGATATTTGCTCTCAAGCAATGTCCGGAGGGGCTGCAGCGGTGAGCTCGACTTCAGCCGGTGGCCAAAGGACATTGGGTGATGCGAGTAGTGCTAAGGATGTAAAAGCTATTTTTAACGTACCGGCTAGAGCAACTGATATTGACGCGTCAACTACTGCAGAAGTTCATGCTCAATATTGCGATGCTGCAGACTACGCCGCCTATGGCGGAACGTCTTTTTGTACCAGTGTTAATAATGATATGCCGCGGGCTGACACCTCGCTTTCTTCTGTTCTATATGGCGCAGGTCCTAAAGATAAAGCACCAGATGGAACGTTTAGCGATGCTCAGTCAGATGCAGCCATTCGGTACGTAAAAAATACAGCACTACGCAGCGCCGGTCGTCAATTGTCACGCGGAGAAGTTAAAAGCGCAGCCGGTAGAATTTATCTTGGAATGATCCAGCAATACCAGGCTTTAACGAGTGCGGCCGCTCAGCCACAGTTAGAAATGATAGCTGACCATAAGCCTAATGCAGCAACTGATCAGCCGCTAGCTGATGCTCGCCAGGTGCCTGAAGTTGAAAGCTACTTTCAATCAACGGCTTCATCGGAAGCGAAACGCTTAAACCGCATGTCGTCTGCAGAGTTTGAGCAGTTTGAGGTCGGTCGCCGTTATAGTAACCCTGCTTATTTGAGTAGCTTAGAGAACAAGAACGAAACTGACCTGCAAAGAGAGCAAATCATGATAGCCAACTTGAACAACTGGCTGCAGCTCGAGAACAAACAACAGCTGCAGAAGATGAATATCTTACTTGGTCAGCTTTTAGCTAACGCTGCATATCAGACTTATAAACCGGCCCTGGATGCACAATTATCACAGGTAGACGGGGGAGTAGCCCGAAAATGACAGAGCAAAATAATGAAAAGACGGAATTAACACCTAAGAATAACAGGGTAAAAAAAACTGTTTATGCCATAACCGGTATCAGTGATTTTCAACTTATATTCAGAAATGTGAAAGATACCAAAAACCTGCTCAAAGAGCGGGTTTCTTTTATTAGAGCACAGACAGAGCAACTTCGAGCTCAAGGTAAAACAGTCTCAGGGCCTAGTGAAAAAAGCTTTGAAGAACTTATATCTACTTCTAAGTCAACAGAAGAAGAGTTAATTGCAAAGGCTACAAGGCATAAAAGATATTGGATTGTGGCAATGGGATTGAGCTCATTAGCAATGTTATTTACTGGTGCAGGAATAGTTCGTTTAATCGTTGATAGTGGTTTTAATATTGACTTATTAAAGCCTTTTTTAACGTTGATCTTGTTTGGTGTCGTCGCAGTGTTAGCGTTCGTTAAGTGTGTCACTTACGAATTTTTAGGATGGCGTTTAGTAAACCGTTGTAATTCAGAAGCAGAGGAAGGTACTTACCCATTTTTCGTTGGAGATTATGGACTACATCAAGTTTTCAAATTTGATCAAGCTGGCCATGTGAGGGGAAGCTATGAAAAAGGTTAAATCATTATTTACAGCGCTAGGTTTAATCCTTGTTACGGGCCATGCTTCAGCTGCTGATCTAAGTTTAGATAATATTGTTACCGCAGCGAAAAGAGGCGGTGATTTATCAAGACAAATGTTACATACCGTTTTCGGTGAAGTTGTAAATAATCCGTTCAATCCATCGGGAGATGGTTTGCTTAATAACGTGTTCTTCACACTTAATGAGGTGATAGCGATTCTTGCGCTAGTCTATCTAGCTATTATCGGTATGAAGAAAATTCATCAAGCAGGGCAGCTTGGTAGTTTCATTGAACATGATGCAAATGGTGCATATAACGTTATCAAGACAACGTTCGGTTGGTTACTTCTAGTTCCGACAACAGTAGGTTGGTCAGTAGCACAGCTTATCTTCCTGTGGAGTGGTTCAATATTTGGCGTCGGATCTGCGAATATCATATCTGATAAAGTTGTCGATGAGATCACTAGCGGTAATGCAGTGTATGTAACCCCTGTCGTTCCTGAAATTGCCTCTGTTGCGAAGCAGATGTTTGAGATGAATTTATGTGCGGTTGGTATAAACCAAGGTCTTGCACAGATGAAAGCATCAGGAGAAAACTATGAATCAAATGCTGAGATGCAATATAAAACAGGCAGTAATGGTTATAGCATAACTATTACTAATGGCTCTTCGAGTTGTGGGTCGGTGTGGCTACCTTCTGCCACAGATACAACATCAAATTACGCCAGTTCAGTATATTCAGCGCAGCAACGAGCAACAGATACTTTGATGAATAGCATGAAAGCCGCTGCGGAGGATTTTAATACGGCATACTTTCAAAAGCTGCAAACGGGTGAAGGCGAAATTCCAGATGTTGAAACAGTTATACAGAATGCATCAAGAACGTTCCAGCAATCGGTTCAACAAGCCGTAGATAGTTCAAATTCGAGTTCATCTATGCAATCAGAAATGAAAGAAACGATGAACAAGTATGGGTGGATCTATCTTGGTGCTTATTACTATACAATAGCCACTGCCAACACAAAAATGAATGATGTGGCCAGACTGAAGCCTTTAGTTTCAGCAATCACACAAGGTGGTGATTTAGGGTCGGTGGATTACTACCGTTCATTACTAAATGCGTACCATACGCAGCTACAGAATAGCGATTACACCGCACCATTAGGAACGAGTAATTCAGCCCTAGCCAGTAATTTAGATTCTGCAGCGGTAAATAAGGCCAAAGACACGACAGACAGCTCTAGCCTTTTAACCTCGCTATTTAACCAACCGGTTATAAATTTAGTCAATGCTATAGCCACATCTAATTATGGTTCTGGTGATGGCTACAGCGACGTAACAAATCCATTATTAAAAATGAAAGCTGTAGGCGATTATACGATGGACGCTGCAGATGCTGCGATCGTTACGTGGATTGGTCTTAATGCTGCTAAAAGTGCATCTGGCGGGTTTAGCCTGGCGGGTATAGCATCAGCAGCTGTTAACTTTGTAACAAGTGCAAAAGATATAGCAGTAGGTGCATTAAATGGGTCTGCTCCGATATTTTGGGTAGTTGTCATAACATTACTTGGAGTAGGTATGACACTCTCTATATGGCTCCCATTCTTACCTTTCATATTTTGGATGACAGCCGTGGGCGACTGGCTGATAACTCTCATGACAGGCGTAGTCGCATCATCGTTATGGGCGGCAACCCACATCAATGTAGGGCAGTCTAACGAAGACAAGACAACTTACGGGTACATATTTCTTATTGATGTTTTAATTCGTCCGTTATTGATGGTCATAGGATTTGTTTTTGCATCTCTTGCAATTGTAGCGTTAGGTACGTTTCTTAATATGGTATTCAAAACCGCACTAAGTAATGTCCAAGCTGATTCAGTTACAGGATTGTTTTCTGCAGTTGCTATTCTATTGATATACGCAAGATTGTGTACGGGTATGGTTGCTAGAATATTCGGATTAATACCTAGAATGCCTAACTATGTTATTAGCTGGATTGGTAATAAAGTAAATGATTCTATCCTCGGAGATATGGGGGAACATTCAAGCACAGTCATTACTGGTGTCATGAATGGTGTAAAAGGATTAATGAGAGACGGGAAGCAGAATTTTGGTGGGGCTAAAGATTTCAATTCTGGATCTCCCAAAGACGGTGATGGCATTAAGGGGAGTACAAAATGAATACTGTAAATGGGATTACAAATACTTCTAATCAAGCTCAAAGCAGCGCTTGGGTGGCTGTAAAAAAAATATTCATAGCCGTTACAATTTTTGCGGGCGTTGCGACGTTGTTCGCTACCGGCGGTAAATTTTTTGACTATGTTTCATCGATAGGCAATTACAGCCAAACCGCTAAGCTTTACGAATTTCTGAAATGGGTAGTAGCAACCATTTTTATTTTTTGGTTGATTAACAGAACTATTTTGATGGGGCGGGTTGATAAGATAGCTAAAGGAATGCAAGTCCCGAGATTTTTTGAACCGAAGAAAGATGATCAAACAACGCAGATCGTACCAGGTAGTTATATTGGAATAGATTTTGACACAGGGGTTATTGGTGTCGCAGCTGCCTATGCTACAGGCCAAAACAATAAAAAAGTTACCTATTTTGAATGCGATCTTATAGAAACCTATGATTACCATAATGATCACCTAATTCTGAATCTACGCAATAGACGAGTGCCGTCTTTATCAATACTAGTAAAGGATAGCCAGCAGATGTTTAGAAAGATAGAGCAGCTGTCCCAACTAAGGGCCGTTCATGCGAGCCGCAGAGCAGTCGAGCCATATCAGACCGCGAAAGAGAGATTTTTGAAAGAAGGAACAATGATTCAAGCTGATTACTAATAGTTAGCTAATCAATTACAAAACGCCGCTTACAGCGGCGTTTTTTTTGATATGATGAACATCACCAGGAACATTGTAGGAAAGACAATGGTTGATAAAAAACAAGCAGTTGAACCAGCGTCTGC
>Ga0157364_1002902_pt1 | contig 16377 bp, 4 predicted proteins | sample AttsexASBM2_FD_111476 | JGI IMG/M metagenome (GOLD analysis project Ga0157364, IMG submission 111476) | Fungus gardens microbial communities from leaf cutter ant in Ribeirão Preto, State of São Paulo, Brazil - Atta sexdens ASBM2 | ecosystem: Host-associated > Fungi > Mycelium > Unclassified ...
TCTAAATAGTAAATAAAAAAAGAATATAATGAAATATTATTTAACTTTAACAAAACGTATCTGTTTTCATATCTATGATTTTCATAACAAAGTGACTTTGATAACGTTTGTATGTCTAATTGATCAAGTAAAATTAGTCATTTCATCCAATTTTTCCCTCGACATCCATTCATCGCAAAAGGCAATCATCCTTTCACGTGTGACGTCATAAATCGAAAGGCCATAATATAATACTATCACAGTAGACGGTGCCTGAGATGTACTTTTATGTCAATCTTTCATTTCAGTCTACTTATTGGCGCCGATCTACGCGATTGCAGGATTAGTTTATATAATAACGGCAAGTAAAAGAAATTGGAAAGTGAACCAAATAAGAAGTGATGCTCTATAAAGAGTTATAAAATAGACGATATTTATTCAGATATTTATTTTAAAAAATTAAAAATATAATTTTTCTTTAAATTTACGTTTGCAGTTTTGTGACAGCTCTTTAGTATTATATGTATCGCATGATTTAAACTGTTACTTCAAGATGCTTTCAAATGTTGGTAGAAGAAAATTTCTATGGAGAAAATAGCGTTAGATGTACATCAAATGCATATCTGCGTTAATATATTTTGACATAAATAATAATAAATAAAGTCTAACTTTATTGCATGTTACGTATACGAAACTTGTAAATAAGCATACTGTCAGAGCTTGTCGTGTTTTCACCTACCATAAGCTTTAGGCATCGGTAATCGACTACCAATCCGTTGATTCGACACTAAAAATGCAGGTAGATGTGAAACGGGAAAGGAAAAGAACGGCGGTTGGATAGGAGGGAACGAAAAAGGGTGGACCTAGAGACTCATGGAGGGCAGGCCAAAGGTAGGACTGCTTGCTCGTTTACCGCCTGCTAAGACGAAAAGAAGACGAAGGTAAAAGTAATCGCTAGCATGCGAAGCACGCCTCGGGCCCTCGTAGCGCGTACATTCTCGATTTGTAATATACGACTTCCGTACGTTGATGGAATATTCGAAAAATCCAAGAATCTTACCGACGATAGGAGGAGTATGAAAACGAAGATATCGTGTATAATCATAATGTCAAATGTACCAACGAACGTTTCCGTGAAAACTCGCGAAATTGAGTTTCATTCCCGCACGAGTTTTCAGCGAGTTTCTCTAAAGTGGCTCCTACAATGAGATTTTAAGGCGTAAAACTTGAGCTATAAGTACTAAGCCGTAAGAAATTGATTAATCATATTCGGTTATTCTCTTTACATTCGATTGTGATTGGTCAACTTCTTACGGCTTAGAGCTTAAAACTTAAAATTTAAGTCTTAAAATCTTATTGTAGATGCTGGTTTATACACTGTTAAATCTATAATGTTAAATTTAATTTAGTGTAACTCTTCACTGCTCCTACTAAATTATTTTACACTACAACTAGATAATTTAAAAATTTGACACTATGTCATATCAATTTGACATTATACAGTTATTGACACTATACAGTGTCCAATATAATCATTGTTTTAGTATAAAAAATGATATAATGGAGTAAGAGCAGTGATGATTCACATTAGGCTAAATTTGACATTGCAGAACAATATAAAAAAGCTAAACGTATTTCTTTTCAATGATAATATTTTTCCTTAGAAATAACTATACATCACGTTTCGTTTTGTCAATTACTATCTTAAAATAAAATCTATACTGAATGCAGGCTGGCGCCGAAATAGCGATATGGATCAGATATCGACGGGAATGTTTTTTTTTCTCGTCCAACTTCATTTTAGAGAAAGAACAATTAACTACTATCAATTTAAGTATCCAGACGTTCATAAAATATATGGGGATCTAAATCTGATAAAAGAAGAGAACAGGAACATATTTTTAAGGGATAACATATCTCAACTAGATGCATTTTGTGCTGCGTGGCGTTGCGTCGGTGATTCCGCTGGCATAAGCGTGCACCGACGGAAATATTCTTCCGAATATACGACGCTGCCAGCTCGTACTCATGTCACCCCGGTTAACCTGTGTGTTGGTGTACAAGTGCTTCACCGAATGGAATGCAACGCATTTCTCAGTCGGCCCGACCAGCACGTAGCTCCAACGAAAGATGTCCACCGTTAAGCAGGATGCAGATAATCTGAGTGTTTATCGCCGCCATCTCTGAAGAAAAGGACGAGCTTTCAACGAACGCAAATGGCATCCCGGATTGTGATGGCCATTTTTAAAAATGGTCTTAGCTTGCATACTGTTCCCATCGCCACATTTCAGAATGTACATGGATGCAGCTGGTCATAATCTAAGGCGCTTCGTTATCCTTGCTCGGGAGATGTAAGAGAAGCCTCTTCGCTCGCCCTCGCAAAGCCGGAAACGTCATGGATTATAAACTTCTTCAGTCACCGCGGAACCGCCCCGGACGCTCCTATACGAAATTCTACTGCGTGACTTCGATCGCGTTTCCCCTTTTTGTCAAGGGGGTCCACGTGAATACGATTATACGATGTTTGGAGAAACGTCACCCTCCGGACGTCGGACCGAGCAACTGTGTCTCTGGTTGCATCTCATATTTTACAAGTGTTAAACACGCCTTCGAGTTTCTACAAAATGTCCTCTCAAGCTTGAAGAATTTTGTCAGACAATCTCTCCTTACGAAACAATTTATGCTTCCGCGATCCGAAGCTACGCATTTAATTTATGTTCGCCATCAAAATAAAGCCTACTGTATAATAGAATTGTGCTCACATATTGCAAAGATATTTTCATAAAATTTTCATTTATAAATTTAGAGCAATTTAAATATCAAACGAAACGAGAGGATTTTGTTGACGCCTTGCAATTTGTTTGCGTAAAACATTTATGTATAATTTTGTCAAAATTTTTATTTTTTTGTGTTCTAATCATATTTTGTCTAACAAATCCTAAGATCTTCGTTAAAATCCTAAAATCCTTCTGACTGATAAAATAACAGGAAGCAGACAGAAGAATGAAAATGATGAGTACTCGGCGGAACTGCACAAGGGCGATTCGGAAGAAGGTAAAGGCGAGGTGGCAGGGGAACTCAGCTCGTTTCCAACTATAGGATAGGGAAGAAAAATACGCGCTCGTAAAAGACGAAACGTAGTCCCCAAAGAAAATACGAATTAAAGCAGCTAGCCAGTGATCGAGGAAACTTTTATATAATCGCTTGGAAAGCTGAAGAATAGACGCAAACGCGACGGCTTTATTTATGTTTACGAATAATCATGAATAATATAAAGAAATATTTTGAGTAATGGTAATTGTTTGCATATTTTTAACACATTATTGTAAAAAGAATATTTATTCGTTATAATTATATATGTATATTAATTATTAGCAATATCACTGTTAAATCTATAGTGTCAAATTTAACCTAACGTGAGTCGTCACTGCTCCTACTAAATATATCGTATTTTTTACCAAAACAATAATAAAGTTAAATTTGACACTATACTGTGTCAATTTATACTATATAATGTCAAATATAATCATTTTAGTATAAAATGGTTATATTTGACATTATATAGTTAAGTTATATAGTTAAGTTACATTTAATATAAAAACGATATATTTAATAGAAGCAGTGATGACTCATCTTAGGTTAAATTTGACACTATAGATTTAACAGTAAAAATTTTGAAATAAAAGGTAAACAGAATAAAATAAATATTCATTTTGCTTATCATGGAGTTTAATACTATATGCAGTTCAATGTGCAAGAAGATCATTTCATTAATTCTGTATGTACCTACAAATTTTAAGGGAGCTTGACAACAATGTAAACAAAAAAACAGTCATGGCAATTTACCGAAAGTAAATTTCCCCTATGTTAGTATAAGGTCAAACCTCTCTCCGCTTACGCATATTCATCTCAACAGTGGGTATTAACCATAGATAACTGGAGCCCATCCTGCGCAACCCTCGCGACGAGATACAATAGCGGCGTGTGGTTTCAACCCTTTCTCGTCACCCCCGTCAGATTCACTGCTCTGTACAATAACGCTGAAACTCGGAGGAACGCCCGTAAAGTCCAACTTCCCCCTCCGTATTTAATTTACTGAATAATTGGAATCAAGCTGCCTCATTTGTGTGCCCGACGAACCTTTCTCTCTCTCTCTACCTCCATCTAAACGATGGCAAAACCCGCCCTGCAATTTCCAACCCCCATGTCGGGCGTCGGATCCTGCGGGAGCTTGATGAGGAGATTTGTGCGCGCTCATAAAACCCACCTCGATCCATCCTGGCCCTCACGTCATCCTCTGCTTCTCATTCTCTCGTCCTCTCATCCTCTCTCCTTCTCCTCTTACACTTCTGTTCTCAATCCCAGTGCGGAGGTGAATAAAGATGGCCAGATAATGGAACGCTCGCATAGAGACTACAGGGAACGTTAAAAGGGTTGGCTAGTTTCATCAAATAAGTCGGGAAAAAAATTAAAAGGTGCTTTTCGATAATTTTGGTATCACGTACTATCCCTTATGTATTAGCTAAAATAAATCTTTTACTCGGATATAACGGATACATGAATAATAATATTAGCGCTTACATTCTTTGTATATGTAGGTTTACTATCGCTTCTATAGCTAATCTTGAAGAATAATTAATACGATTAATAAAGACATTCTCGAAGAGAGTCTCTCTTCAAAGAATTTAAAGATAAAGTATCAAACATATGTATTTTAGGTTTTATTAAAGTTATTAAAAAAAATTTATGTCATAAGTATTAAAACGTACTTCAGCTTCTCGCGAAGATATTAGTGACTTCAATATTGATGTTAGCTGGTGAGAGAATATGAGAATATCTCAAGCGAGGAAACCTGCCTGCGCAAGCGCGCCTCTGGTGCCCAGAAATCGATGATAGCAGCTAGCTGCCTGGCACCAAAATGACATTATAGTTTAACGATAAAAGATTTTTTAAAAGTAGAGAAAAATCGTAATATTCAAAGCGAGGCGCACATTTTTTTACACTTACAAAATATTGAGAAAGTTTATGAATTACAAAAAAGTGATTTTACACTTCGTATAAAAAGATTTTTTTTAAATAATAGCGTAAAAATCGAACGATCTCGTAGTATTATAAAATATATTGATACATCTTTTGTAGTTGCTAATTAATTTTTCTGTATATATTTTGTTGTGAATATATCCTTACAATTATAATATTAAAATGTAAAATATACAAATGATGCTTTCTTTATAATATAGAATGCTATTTCTGTCTGTTGCGTTATAATATTTTATATTTGAAACAGCGCTTTTATCAATTTTCGTAAGCAATTCATGTTCCAGCCCAGACTTACGATGTTATTATATTAATTTCTCAATTTTGTATGATTATCTTATTCGTAGAATAACGTATATGTATCATTTTCCAAAGCAACATCGAAGCATCAATTTCCAATGTCAGCATTCATCTTAGCGAGCCTGTTTCATTGAAGTTGCAAGACTGGCAGAAAGATGAGATACGAGCCCGAAGGAAGAACATCCTAAGATATCGGTTGTGCAAAAGTGCACGAATAAGAAAGGTGCTCGCGGTTCCTGGGTGGTCCCCTCTTCTCTCTTTCCTTCTCCGCCATCACCCCCATGACCCCCGTAACCGTCGCTTCCCGACGAATCGCGGCGCGCAAACGCGAAACTACGGAGCATAAAACACGTGGGAATCACAAATACCCGTGCACGCGTGAACGTAGATGCACGATCTACTAGAAAAATATATACGAGAGACGTAGAGGTGCGCACTGCTACAAATTAACCGTGGACTCGCTGGAATCTTCCATCTCTATCCTTTCACCTTTTTCTCTCTCTTTCTTTCTCTCACCCCCTTCATTCCCTCCCTTCTCAAGCCAACGCCTTGTAGCACTTCCTCTCATTCCCCTCCGAGACTCCACGAGTTCCCCGTGTTATTCCCTTCTTCGCAGACACGGCGTACATACGAAGTACCAGGACGTACCTTGCTTTTCTCTTCCCCTCTGCGTTACTCTTTCGAATGTGATACGATGCGAATACGTATATATACGTATATACGTGCGTGTGTACATAACGTGGACGCGTTCACGTACACAGGCCATCACCATCCAGGCAAATGCCTGATAACGTCAGCCACATCGCGCCCGACAAGCTCAGTAATTATCCCCGCACATGCCGGTTAGTTAGCCGGTTTGCTGTACGCCTTTAACAACTCGTGCGTACGTCGCAAATTGTCTGAAAACTCGTGTATTCGTTAGTTAAGATACGTGCACACAATTGCCAGCTGCCTCTTTGTGCATTATGCTAAATTTATACAAGATGGAAATGTGCAAGTTGTAAACCAACAATAAGCGGGCAATTTCTCAATAAATGTCTCCAAAGATGATTTCTTTTGCTTCTACTTGTCTCGGTACAAGTGACCAAAAATTAAAATTTCGATAAAATGACAACAGATGTCTTTAATATTCCAAATAAAATTTTAATTTTAAAAAATATAAATTTATCTTAAAAATTTTTTTAATTATTACAACTGCAATAAAATTTTTATTATAAAATTCTGTAACAGTTATGATAAATTTATAATTGTTTGTAGATATAGCAACTTTGAAGTAATTTTTATATTCCTTATAATTGTATATTCCTTAGAGAAATTTAATATCTAATGTAAATATATTAAATTGATTAGTGATTAATTACTTATTTTGAGCATTAAAAGTTATTGTTAGTGATAGTAAGTAATTAATAAATAACCAATTTAATATTTACAATTTTAAGGGATGTGTATAATTAATTAATGTACTTTTTCTATTCATTTTACTATCACTAATTATATTTGACCAATTTTTATAAGTATAAAAATTTAACTAAATTTATATGAATATATTATAAATCAACTGTAATTATAGTTTAATTATAGTCTATAAAATCTTATAAAGTTTTATAAATTCTGACTTTTATATAAAATCTAATGTTTAAACGTACAAAACATGATACTTTATGTAATACTAAAACAGAAAAAGATTTAATATTAAAGTAAAATTACATACGTGCATCTCATATAACATGGTTTCTTAGTAGTTTATAAATGGTGGTATATTCCATAACTAAATGGCCAATATCTCAGTTGATATGGGAAGTTTCGAAAAAGTCGGTACAGAAACTGCGATCATTATTTCCTTCTTTACCAGCAGAAAACTTATATTGTCAGTTTCATAAGCAATATACGCCTTTTTATCTACTGCTGATCCAATTTAAATAAAATATTTAAACTATCTGAAGCAATACGCTACAAAAAATTTTGTATGGCATATTACTACAAAAAAGAATTTATAAAAATTATGTTAATATGAATATCGTATATATTGAAAATAAAAAATATTATATGTATGAAAAGTCGATAAATCAGTTATCTGATATATCAATATCGTTTTACTATTTATCTTTACATTTTTATATGAATCATAAAATAATTAATATTTGTTTAATAAAGGAGAGGAACGTTACATTTTTAAAAATATAAAATTAAAAATTTTGTATTATTCTTATTGTAATCGCATTTATAATTAAAATGGCAACTTGTAAAAGATTTAAAAAAATAGAAAAAAATTTGTAAACAAAATAAAAACATATCTCATTCATTCACATAACTCATTTATCACATTTTTTTCATATCTTGACAAATATATTTTTTTTATCATAGTTTTATTATATCAATTAAAAAAATATATTATAAAAAGATTACTATAAAATAACAGTCAAACATGTATTTCATATGCCTGTCAATAGAGCAAGCTAAAAATCTTAGAATTAGTATAGACGTCGAGCATCTATGAATAATGATAATATTATTTTCATTCTTTTATATACAATAACTATTGATTCAATACGGAATTATTTTCATTAAAACTGATTAGTAGTAATACATAAAATAACAATAAATTAATTTATATATTTTAATTTAAAAAAATTAATTTTTTAGTTGGATGAAATATTGAAAATTTTGAATCTAATACACACTATAAAGCTTACAGCACCCTATACACGGACACTGTCTTGCAAAGCTACTGAATCAGATATGCGCGCGCACGTATCCACGATGGCCGTCGACGATAGTCTGATGGGAAAAGAGAACGTAGGTGTTAAGACGGAGACAGAGTATAGTGAAGTTGCTATTGGAGTATGGATTAAGAGTAGGGGTGGCAAATGGAAGCTTCGCAAACGCTGTTGGTAGGATTCAAGGGGGTGCGGCGTTCATAGAATGCAAGACGGCCATCATGGATTTCAGCATGGCTGCTACAAGATAGTAAGCTACACTCAATGTTATTTCACTACGTATACTATTGGGAAAAGCAAAGCATAGGATGCATTGAATATTTAAAAAACAGATGATAGTATAGTATTATCAATAATTTAAGCAATATTTTAATTTAATGTCTTTCTATTTATATTTTAATTATTCAAACTTTCTCATTTCTTTTCAATATTTTTATTAAAAGTAAAAAGTTTAGTAAATAATAATTCCTAAAAACTTGAAAAGACAGATTTAGAGAAATTGTTACAGTACTCCTACACTTTACATGAATATATCATTTAAAAATATAAACAATCATTATATTTAAATTTAAAAATAAAAAATTAATATTTTTATAATAACAAATGACTTTTAGATATAATATCGAAGTCTTTTTGTTCATAAATAAATTAATTTAAATTAAAGTTGCAGTTAATTATGACATTATTTTTATCAAAAGTGCATTATAAGTAAATAAATAAATAATTTTTGTTATATAGCAAATTAAAATACTTAAATATTTTTAATTATTTTGAAATATTTTTACTATTTTGAAATATTGCTTAAACTTTTGTTTTATCTTATTACTTGGACAATACCTAATTAACATTGTATTGTTGAAGAATGTATAGTAATATACATGGCAAAGCTTGTTGATTAATTACATTAATCGAAATACTCATTATAAGATTTCAATGTGACGAACAAGAAGCAAGAATCATCTTTCATCTGTTCATAAGGTCAATAGGTAATGTGATAACGACCGTTCATAATGGTTGCGGAGGAAGGAATTACCGTGCAAACCGACACTTAAGGTTTATCGTGTCTCTTACCACGAGGTTATGTATACTATTCTCTTAAAAGTGAACGGTAGTGAGTTGTAACAAGATTATTGACTTTAAATCCTCGTGAATGACCCTATAGAAGATTGAAGCTACAAATATATTACCGATACCAGAGAGCTAAATAGGTGTGTGCACTATACTGAATGGCTGAAGCGTGCAAATCACTTTATCATGTAGACACAAAAATACGAAACTGAATGAAATAACTCGGAAGCTTAGGAACTTCGAAGGTAATGTGTTGTTCGTCTCAAAATGATGTCAACGAGTGAGCAGTATAATTGATGTTGTGTAAAACATTTTATGGCTATTTTAATTACGCGATTTTATATCTCTATGACATATTTATTGCTCAATTTGCAAGAAAGAATGTTTAACGCAAGAAATATATATAATAATAAGTATAAATATAAATGTCCTGTCTCGCAAGTTTAAATATATGTACAGATACCTACGTTGCATACGAACAAACATCACGTGCGAAGATTAGAGATAATTTTCATCACGAACAGCGAATCATTTACTATTTCACAGATAGCAATAAAGATATTTCATACATTTCAATTTAAAAGCTCAGTTGGCCAAATCTATTGACCACGCGTTGTAACGATTGATAACACACGTTCTAACATATGTCTTATGTAGATTCGTGGACATGTATGAATAAAAAAAATTTGAAGATAAGTGAAACTCTAGAAATGACATCAGACTGTGATAAGAGCACGAATAACGAACATTGACCAATTTATTTTTATATTTGCTATATTTGCAGTAAAATGATGCGCCATAGTACGATAATATCTAAATAATTAAATAGAACTGTAAATTAATTTAATTAATTAGTCACGAAAGAGCAAAAGATCGACAATAAATGTTCGCGATAATTATTTATAAATCATATGTTTTACATACTTATGCTTTATTAAACTCTTCTATATAAAAACATAATAAACTCATATCCAGTTTATCTTCTTTGCAATGACCAATTTGATTGATAGGTTTACTTATCTTTAATTCATCATCTTGTTTAAAATTAAAAGAAACATACATTAATGACTAAAACAGAACAAAAAGAACGTATGCTAAAACGTAGTCTAAAATAAATTAAAGTATTTTGAAGTTATATATATGTATATTAGTTTTCATGATTAACTTTGAAGTAGCTAATATACGTAATACCGGAAAATCAAATATACCAACCAAATATGCACTAACACGTGCGGAGAATACTCTAATACGAATGCAGATATTTATAAGCAAAATAATAACCAGACTTTATGAAACTTGATATTCACTGTTACATTATTCGAAATTGCATACAATAATAATTATTATACATAATATTCCGATTTCCATTATGTTGAGTTATACAAAGTTGTGCTCCTTATACGAATTTACTAATCATTAATAAAAACAAAATAGTATTTTATTCACGAAGACAAAATTGTAGACAAAATTGATAAAAATATTATAATTCATCAGTTTAAGTATAATTTTTCAAACATCGAGTCTAAATGAAATTAAATTACATTGTTTTCTCTCATGTATAATTATAAAGATTGGATATTAAAATAAGAATAAATTCGATGCATAAAAGCAATCTTTGATTACAATCTTTATGTCCAAATTAAATAAATGCTTGGCAAACAAGCATAAAGAAAGCACGTAAATCACGTTTATACTCATGAAGCCAAGTAAAGCTAATAAACTGTTTTCAAATTACACTTTCGATTTCATAAACTAGTAAATACTTAACGTTATGAGCCTTAAACATATAACACAGCATATGATTGTTTCCGTGATCAATTTTATCGTTTATCAAATTTGCAAATATTGCAAGGTTAAATATATTATAAATAGACTCAATCATCGTATGTATTATGACACAATTTTAAACTAATATTAAAAAACGCGATGCAGTGATACAATGTGAGAAGGCGTCCTGCATGAAAATCGCATAAAACATTTTATTCCATATATCATACTGAATCATGATTCATATGCAATTTAATGTATTACACGATACAATATAGAAGTAACTTTTCGATATGGCATACTTGACTTTCTCTTTTCTATGTTTTTGTTTTTGTTAATGCTTCTTTCATTGCTTATAATTTCTTTATTAATAAAGATACAGAAAAAAAAGTCTTAAAGTTGTAAATTATAGCATTACATTAACGTTAAAAAACGTATTGGTACCAAGTAAACATACATACACTAAAAAAATTCTAATTACAACTATTGAATATCAAATATTGAATAAAATAGTTTTAACTAAATGTAACTATTGAGATAATTATTAAGGTAATATAAACATAAACTTTAATTTACTAATATTTAGTAAACATTACCGGTTATTAAATATTCATAAAGGTAAAGTTATGTTTAGCTGTATTACCTCAACATTTAGTTCAAACTATTTCTCTTAATATTTGATAATTATAACTAAACTTTTTTCAGTGTATGTATTTACTTGATACCAATATGTTTTTTAATGTCTGTCATTTCGATGAAAAAAAATTTTACAATATATTTATTTTTATAAAAATTATAAGCAAATTGGATTGGTATGCCATACCGCAGTATGTCACCTTTGTAGTGTGTGCCGCGTTTAAGAATAAAAAAGATCCTCTAAAACCTGACTTACGAAGTCTAATGTAAAGTACATAATAATAACGATGATATTTGACTATTGAATACAAAATTCTGTCAAAGACAATTACGGATCAAACATTTCCTCGTACGTTTTCCTTGTCGCGATTCTAAAAATTTCATACCGTTATATACACAGATTCGATAGCACTTTGCACAGTGACTCTGTCCCATCTCGAGAACTATTCTCTAATTGGTAGAGTAAACGAACTAATGAGAAAGTCTAACGGTCGACCGCGGCGCCAACCCACGCTTAGGACAGTTCAATTTTTTCACGACCTTCCCACTCGCGGATTTTCCATGACATTCGTGTATTAAATTCAATATTAGTGCTTCTTTAAATTGATGTAATAAATATTTTTGTTCTTTCAATAATTATAAGATATGTATTGTAAGATGTATTATAATTCATTATTCAGGAGTATCTTCGTCGTGTAATATTTACATTTACGGTTAATTTAACATTTTGTTCCGATAACATGAAAATGTGATCAAGTGTAAATAAAAATAAACTCCATATCGTACCTTGAATTTCAGCGTATCATCTAATCAGATATTATGAAATCTTCCCCAGTGGAGATTTTTTAATTCGACAAATGATCGAACTAAACCTACTAAGTTTACACTACAGGTGTTCTAATCACTTTCACTGTGGTCTCTCCATATGCAAGTATTGTTCGTTCTCTACATGATCCTCACTAGCACCAAAAAGTATTAGGTAATTATAACGTCATCACTTCATACAACAAGTTATTAAATTTTCACGGTTAGATCCCATGAAATTTCTGAATGTCAATATGTTGATCAAGTGAACATAGCGAAAAACACGATTCAATTAAATAGCGCGTTTATTGATGTCGGGGAACAGAAGTAATCGAGGAAAATGAAAAAAAAAGGAGAATAGGTAATGAACAACGTATCCTGCCGCGAAGGTCGACCATTGATCGTTGGTCCGGGCAATTTGCGCGGAATCTTCAAAAAGGCCGACGGCCGTTCAGCGTATACGAAGCTTTGACGGCGGTGAGGACGACATCGACGACGTAGGTCACCAAAGGAGGTCGTGCGCGCGTGCGTGCCACCAACAATGTACTCCGCCGGTACTTTTCGAGCACATAACAATGGACCACGTTGGTGAAACGAGGCTCATGATATCTAGATGGGACGTACCGCGCACTCAGCCGGTCGTTCCGCCGCGCAGACTGCACGCTCCACCCTCCTGACCCCCCTTTCGAACACCACTCGATACGGTTTGACCCCCACCATCAGCGAACTGCGGTACTCTCAGCCGGTAAAAGAACGCCCGGAACTCTGCACCACTCCCGGTACACAACCATTCCCCCACCCGACGTGAGGAACCTTCTGTTCTGGCGCGCCTAGCCAGGCAACCGGAACCCCCACCAACCAAGAATTTGGCTCGAATGCCGCGATATACCGGGTGTACAAGATATATGTACAACTATTGCAATATACTTTAATAGTGCAATTTTTATAGTTTTTGCAATTATACAAATATAAATATATAATCTTTTAAAAAAATCTTTGTATCAATATTTTAAATATTCTTTTGATATCATTGTAAAATGATATTATTAAAAAATTTAATTTCAATATATGACAAAAATATATTGTAATAAATAAAAATCAGTTCAATGATTAGAATATTATATTTTTTTCAAAATAAATAAAATGTATTTTATCTTAAAGTAATTTTATCTTAAAATATTTTTATATTAAATTTCAATATATTATTCAATTTATTTATTAAAATTTTTTAAAATAGAAGCAACTAGTAAAATATATATCCTCACAATTATAAAAATGGTATTCTATTGTTTTAAATAATTGAACTTCTTGTATATGAATCGTATATACATAATAAAAAAAATAATTTTTATAATCGACGAAATGTGTGTTATGTGTGTAGAATGTTTATAAAACAAAACAAAAAAAGTTTTTGTTTTGTCTATAATTGTAAAATTTTATAAATATCTTGTATTTATATAAAATAAAATATTTATACTACACGTATATACATAACGAAAGTAGTATATATAAATAATAAAAGTATAGTATGATAAATGCTATATTCATATTACTTATATATACTATTTTCACACATTATAGTCCTTAAATGATTAGCAGCACCTCTAATAAAAATAGAAAAGTTACTTATAAAGAAATCTAAGAATATTTCTTAGAATACATATAATAATTCTTAAAGTATATATAATATTTCGAATTTACAAAACCGTCTCCATTATCATCGTTGAGTTAAAAGATCGCTTTCGCTTTTGAAATCGGAGATCTAGCATGAAGATATTGCCTTTTTCACACTTGAAAAAACTTGAAACATGCTCCTTTAGACTCCTAAAGAAATCTAGTATGCCTTACATAAGGTGTGGTTTCTTTATGATTGGTTCAAATGGCGCGACCATTAGATCTTATGACTTTCAATATAATAGACTTAAACCGTATATATTATTGTATAATTTTATACATGTATAAATACATATTATATCTGAAACGTGCATAGCATGCACAAAAATACATTATCATATATTCATGATAAATGTTCATGTGCAATGTATAACAAATTACCATAAAAAAAAAAAAAATGAAAATACTTCCATAAAAATTCTTTCTTCCGTATTAAAATTGAATCAGTGAAATTAGTAATCATGTAAAATTCTTTCTATTTTTTAATTTAATTTAAATCTAAAAAAACTTAATTAAAGCCTCATAAATTGCACTTGTATTATTTCTGTATATGATACCTCATAAAATGAAAAGATAATAATAAGATAAAGCTAAATTTAAAAAAAGAAAAAAAGAAATTGCGTCATACAATTTTTCGATTCGATTCAGGATGTTTGTAATCTAAAAGTCATAGACTTTTAGAAACTCTAATATAGGAATCGCGCAACCGATAACATATATATATATCTTCCTTTGAACTTTCGTTCCGCACAAAAGTCTCATCCTTTGCGCCATCATCGAAATGAACAGCCAACGCCTCGTCTCCGCTTTGTTCTCTTTTTTTTCATCCTCGGCGAACAGAGCGCTCTCACGCAGAGTTCGAGATCATGAGGGTGTCTGACACTCAAAATAAAATACGAGCTAGTTCTGTCTCATGTCACACAAGCCACACCTACGTATTCATGTTTAAAAGGTTTCAAAAAGCGTGGTTGTCTCTTGCAAACAAAGCTTACAAAGAACCGAATTCTCTTGATAGCTTCAATCTTTTGATATTTGACAAGATATTAGAGTGTGCGCTTATTTGGTAAATTAAATCATCATTAGTATCACTAAAAATTTGTAATCATTGATCTATGCGACTTAAAAAGAAATATTTGGAGTATATATCTATTATGCAACGATACATGTATCTAGTAATATTAAACATAGCAATATTACAGCATTCTAGGTTAATTTTATGATTCATAGATGCTATTAACGTATCACAGGAACAATAATATGATTGCAGTATATTGCTCCTGATAGTAGTCTTATCATATAAAAATTTAAGCATTTTATTTATAATAATTTTCCTTTATCTCAATCATTATTTTATTATATATTGTATTATATTAATATAATATTTTTTTATATAAGTAACTCCAAATCTAATCATTTTTAACTTTATTTTCGCAAAATAAATCGCAAAATAAATATTTTATTGTATAAAAGAAGTAAGCATCATCTATTCTAAGATATTATCATAGAATTTTGAAAAACACGACAGAATAAAACATCTGCACTATAACAGCACGCGGCATAGCAGGTTGTTAGGAAGTAAAGAACACTGAGGATGAAGAAAAAGAGCAGCATGTGTGTGAGGAAAGGGAGAAGCAGAAATACACGAAAACAGATTCGACGATTTACTTGTGTTGGGAAGCAACGAATCGAAGTCAGCTAAAGCCCCGGATCCGCTCCTCTCTCTCTCTCTCTCTCTCTCTCTCTCTCTCTTCTCCTTTCTTTTCTCATCCTTCTAAGTTATATTCCATGTTCTTCTTATAAATAATCTCATATAAATACAATAAGATAATTGGAAATTAATACTCATTAGATATTATTTTTGCCTTATAATTAAAATATCTGTATTAGCTAAATTTGTTTCTGATTTATAAACTGTATAAAGTACCGCAAATTACGAATTATTTTATGCGAAAACACATATCAATATTTTATTATTTTTCGAATTTAGTATAATAAGTTTCGTATAAAATTTTAATTAAGTGGTAATTAGTAATTTAAAATTTCACATGTTTTCCTGTTGCGATATAATACGAGAATATGAACTACAGGACACATAAATTCTCCCGTATTACTATCCAATATTAAAAAAGTAAGAACTCAAAACGTTAAGATATTAAAATGAACATTAACCAACATGCAGAGTGTATTATATTTATAACTTTTTTATAATCTATTAAACATCAAATACGTGTTAGGCTTTTTTTTAGACTTATCTTAAAATATCTATGCAATTATTGTTTATTAACTTGACGTGTTCATAGGAATTTTATGAATTTGTGAGATTATCTCTCACGAATATTTTTGATAATTCATTACTGAAACTTGGAAAGACTCTCATAGAGTAAAATCTCGTAAA
>Ga0157364_1002903_pt1 | contig 16374 bp, 13 predicted proteins | sample AttsexASBM2_FD_111476 | JGI IMG/M metagenome (GOLD analysis project Ga0157364, IMG submission 111476) | Fungus gardens microbial communities from leaf cutter ant in Ribeirão Preto, State of São Paulo, Brazil - Atta sexdens ASBM2 | ecosystem: Host-associated > Fungi > Mycelium > Unclassified ...
CGTGTTACTTCGTTCTGGAATCCTTGGGCTGATCCTTTTGGGAGTGGTTACCAGTTGACCCAATCCTTGATGGCTTTCGGCCGAGGGGAATTTTGGGGGCAAGGTTTAGGCAATTCAGTCCAGAAGCTGGAGTATCTTCCCGAAGCGCACACTGACTTTATCTTCGCGATCATCGGTGAGGAACTTGGCTATTTTGGTGTGGTTCTGGCGCTATTAATGGTATTCTTTGTAGCATTTCGTGCGATGTCGATCGGCCGCCGCGCATTGGAGTTAGATCAGCGTTTTTCGGGATTTTTAGCCTGTGCAATAGGGGTGTGGTTCAGCTTCCAAGCATTGGTTAACGTTGGCGCGGCAGCGGGGATGTTACCGACCAAAGGGTTGACCCTACCGCTGATCAGTTATGGTGGTTCGAGCTTAATTATTATGTCCACGGCTATTGTCTTACTGTTACGTATTGATTTTGAAACACGACTAGCGAAAGCCCATGCGGTAACCCGAGGTAATCGATGAGTAGTAAAAAGCTGATGGTCATGGCGGGGGGAACGGGAGGCCATGTTTTCCCCGGTCTCGCGGTTGCTCATCAATTAATTGAAGAAGGCTGGGAAGTGCGCTGGTTAGGAACGGCAGACCGCATGGAGGCTGACTTAGTTCCTAAGCATGGTATTGACATAGATTTTATAAAAATTAGCGGTCTACGCGGTAAAGGCGTTAAGGCACTATTGCAGGCGCCATGGCGAATTTTTTCTGCGTGGCGACAAGCGCGTAAAATTATTAAATGCTGGCAGCCTGATATTGTTCTAGGAATGGGTGGCTATGTATCGGGTCCTGGTGGGCTGGCTGCGTGGAGTTGCGGCGTACCGGTGGTACTGCATGAGCAAAATGGTATAGCTGGATTGACCAATCAATGGTTATCTAAAATCGCGCGCAAAGTGATGCAAGCCTTTCCGGGGGCGTTTCCCGAGGCAGATGTTGTGGGTAATCCGGTGCGAAAGGATGTGTTGGCATTGCCTTCACCGGCAGAACGCTTTCAAGGGCGAGAAGGACCGATCAGAGTGTTGATTATGGGGGGAAGCCAAGGTGCAAGGATCCTTAATCAGCAATTGCCAGAAGTGGCGCAAGCCTTAGGGCAGAAGGTCACTTTCTGGCATCAAACTGGAAAAGGTAATCAGGTCTCGGTCGAACAAGATTATCGGCAACGCGGCCTTGAGCAGCACAAAGTTACTGAATTTATTGATGATGTGGCAGCCGCTTATGCATGGGCCGATGTCGTGGTTTGTCGTTCCGGTGCATTGACGGTTAGCGAAATTGCCGCCGCTGGTGTGGCGGCGATTTTTGTTCCTTTCCCGCATAAAGATCGGCAGCAATATTGGAATGCATTGTCCTTAGAGAAGGCGAATGCGGCGGTTATTTTGGAGCAGCCTCACTTTACCCCTCAAGCAGTGATTGACTGCTTACAGCAGTGGGATCGTGAGAGCTTATTGGCTATGGCCTTAAGTGCAAAAAAAACGGCGGTTGCAGATTCTACGCAACGGGTTGCACACGAGATCAAACGTATTGTCGCAGATTAATGTTAGGGATGAAGTTCTCAGCCCTTCGCAAGTTATAGGTAAGAAGTTATTCATGAATACTCAACAATTAGCAAAGTTACGCTCTATCGTGCCTGAAATGAGACGTGTTAAGCATATCCATTTTGTCGGAATTGGTGGCGCAGGTATGGGCGGTATTGCTGAAGTGTTGGCGAATGAAGGGTACCAAATTAGCGGGTCTGACCTCGCACCTAATGCGGTGACCAAACATTTAACGGGCTTAGGGGCAACGGTCTATTTTAATCATCGACCTGAGAATATTCAGGGTGTGAGTGTGGTAGTGGTATCAAGTGCGATAGACGAGGACAATCCTGAATTAGTCGCGGCTCGCGAGTCACGGATACCGGTGATTCGTCGTGCAGAGATGCTGGCAGAATTAATGCGTTTTCGCCATGGCATCGCGATTGCTGGCACACATGGTAAGACAACGACTACAGCGATGGTTTCCAGTATTTACGCTGAGGGCGGCCTCGATCCCACTTTTGTGAATGGTGGTTTAGTCAAGGCCGCGGGTACTCATGCCCGTCTGGGGAGCAGTCGTTATCTTATTGCCGAGGCTGATGAGAGTGATGCGTCGTTCCTTCATTTACAACCGATGGTCGCCATCGTTACCAATATCGAAGCCGATCATATGGATACTTATCAGGGCGACTTCGAAAATCTGAAGCAGACTTTTATTAATTTTTTACACAATCTTCCTTTTTATGGACGAGCCGTGTTATGCGTCGACGATGAGGTAATCCGTCAACTCATCCCTGAGGTAGGACGTCAGGTGACGACCTATGGCTTCAGTGAAGATGCTGATGTCAGGATTACTGATTACCAGCAACAAGGTGCCACAGGCCGTTTTAGGGTTCATCGCCAAGATAAGCCGACAATAGCGGTCACCTTAAACGCTCCTGGGCGTCATAATGCGCTGAACGCAGCTGCAGCGATCGCCGTAGCAAGTGAAGAAGGGATCGAGGATAGCGATATTCTTACTGCGTTGGAGAGCTTTCAAGGAACCGGCCGTCGTTTTGATGTATTAGGTGAGTTTACGACCGAAGCGATTAATGGTTGTCGTGGAAGCGCGATGTTGGTTGATGACTATGGGCATCACCCCACCGAAGTTGACGCAACCATTAAAGCGGCTCGTGCTGGCTGGCCAGATAAAAAACTTATTATGGTGTTCCAGCCCCATCGCTATACCCGTACTCGTGATTTATTTGACGATTTTGCCAACGTTTTATCAAATGTTGATGTATTGTTGATGCTAGATGTCTATTCTGCCGGGGAAGCGCCAATTGCCGGGGCGGATAGTCGAGCGTTATGTCGCTCTGTTCGTTCGCGAGGTAAAGTTGATCCTATCCTCGTCACTGATCAAGATGCCCTGAGGGAGTTTTTGGCACCAACGCTAAGCGGTGATGACTTGGTACTCCTGCAGGGGGCCGGAACAGTAGGGCGTATTGCTCGACAATTAGCGGATAATTGGGATACGGCAATACCTCAGGCTGAATGTTGATCTATACATAGCCTTATTTCGGTTAGGGGCTTTATTTTGAGGAGTCCCCTTCCCAAAGCTCAATAATAGCTTTCGCGGCTAGTGGGTTGGAATCGATACCCATCAGTTTATCTGTCCAATAAATGAGTATGTGGCAGGACGTTGAACGATAAGCTAGTGAGTTGAAGGTGATTATACCTGCAAGCAGCGAGAGCAGTGACGGGCCGTTAGTAGTGTTAACGCGTTAATAGCATAATAGCGAGATGAGGCCACTTGGCAAAGGTCTTACCACTGCTACTGAAAGCGATTGAGGAATTAGTTGGCGTTTTTTTGGGCAGTAAGCAATAGAGTCTTGCAATAATTAGTGACAAAATATTGCCTTGAATACAGATTCAGACTATTAATGAATTTTACGATTATAATGCAAAATATCTTTTTGATGGGAAACGATATTTTTGTCCATCCTCACTGACTAATGTTTGGTCAGTGATCAGCGCAATTTTATCGGACGGATTAGGTCCACCATTGGCTGCTCAGGATGAGGTAAGGTAGGGATATGCAGGACGGTGCCGGGTGTTTACCGTTAACAAACCACCATCTTAGTTATGATGGCCGTGCACAGTTTGATTCTCATAGCAGCTAAACAAGCGAGAAGCGGCACTCTTCAGCTTGTCCAACAGATTTTGGAGTACACAGACTGGTATGTCTCAGGCTGCACTAAATACGAAAAATAAAGAAACGCAAAAACGTTTACGCTCTGGTCGGAGTAATGGCACTCGCCTTTTTGGCGTCGTTTTTCTTCTGATGGTGATAGGTACCATAGTGTTTGGTGGAATAGCGGTTGTTAACTGGATGAACGATGTCTCAAGGCTGCCGTTATCAAAGCTGGTGGTAACAGGGGAGAAACGCTATACCTCCAATGATGATGTCCGACAAGCAATACTCTCGTTGGGGCCGCCGGGAACGTTTATGTCGCAAAATGTCGACATTATCCAGCAGCAACTTGAAAGATTGCCTTGGATTAAGCAGGTTAGTGTTCGTAAACAATGGCCAGACGAATTAAAGATTCATTTGGTTGAATATGTTCCTGTTGCGCGGTGGAATGATCAGCACGTAGTAGATGCTGCAGGCGTTTCTTTTACGCTACCTTTCCATCCTGGTGCGCCATCGCAAGATATGCCATTGCTTTATGGCCCAGAAGGAAGTGAGAAAGAAGTCATGGATGCGTTCTACCATAGGGCAGGTGAGTTACACAAAGTGCACCTTAACTTAAAGGCAATTGCCATGACAGCACGTCACTCTTGGCAACTTGTTACCAGTGATGGAATGAGAATTGAGTTGGGGAGAGGCGAGGACGATAAACGTTTGCAACGCTTTATCACGCTTTATCCCGAACTCGTTAAACAGGCACAGGCTGATAATAAAACTATCAGCTATGTCGATCTTCGCTACGATTCGGGTGCCGCAGTTGGATGGGGCCCCGCACCCGTAGATACGCAAACAGGTAATCAGCAACAAAATCAGGCACAGGCTAAACAATAATGATCAAGGCAACGGACAGAAAACTGGTAGTAGGACTAGAAATTGGCACCGCCAAGGTTGCTGCCTTGGTAGGAGAAATTCTGCCCGATGGTATGGTCAATATTATCGGCGTTGGCAGCTGTCCTTCACGTGGAATGGATAAGGGCGGTGTAAATGATCTTGAGTCAGTTGTAAAATGCGTACAACGGGCGATCGATCAGGCAGAGTTGATGGCGGATTGCCAAATTTCCTCTGTTTATCTCTCATTATCGGGTAAACATATCAGTTGCCAAAACGAAATCGGGATGGTTCCGATTTCGGAAGAGGAAGTTACTCAGGATGATGTAGAGAACGTCGTTCACACTGCTAAATCAGTGCGTGTCCGCGATGAGCACCGGATTTTGCACGTTATTCCGCAAGAATACGCTATTGATTATCAGGAAGGGATCAAAAACCCCGTCGGTTTATCTGGGGTGAGGATGCATGCTAAAGTGCACCTAATAACCTGTCATAATGATATGGCTAAAAATATTGTTAAAGCCGTGGAACGTTGCGGACTTAAAGTTGACCAACTGATTTTCGCTGGCCTTGCCTCAAGTTATGCAGTGTTGACCGAGGACGAACGTGAACTCGGCGTCTGCGTGGTCGACATTGGTGGTGGCACAATGGATATGGCGGTCTATACTGGCGGTGCACTGCGCCATACCAAAGTTATTCCTTATGCGGGTAATGTGGTTACCAGTGATATCGCTTACGCGTTTGGTACACCGCCGACAGACGCTGAAGCCATAAAAGTGCGCCATGGCTGTGCACTAGGCTCGATTGTAGGAAAAGACGAGAATGTTGAGGTGCCAAGCGTGGGAGGAAGACCACCACGTAGTTTGCAGCGTCAAACTTTGGCTGAAGTGATTGAACCGCGTTACACTGAATTATTAAATCTGGTCAACGACGAGATTTTAGAGTTACAAGAACAACTTCGCCAGCAAGGGGTTAAGCACCATCTCGCGGCGGGAATAGTACTGACTGGCGGCGCCGCACAAATTGAAGGCTTAGCGGCTTGTGCACAACGGGTATTCCATACTCAGGTCAGAATTGGTCAACCATTGAATATCACTGGACTGACTGATTATGCACAAGAGGCCTATTATTCCACGGTGGTCGGTTTATTACATTACGGAAAGGAATCGCATTTGGGAGATGAGGCGGAGTCCTCAAAACATTCATCTGTCAGTACTTGGTTCAAAAAATTTAACAGTTGGTTAAAAAAAGAGTTTTAATTTTGATTAAAGAGGATCATGCTACATAGACTGAGTGATCCTCTGGCAACAGGCACATAACGGAGAGTAATCATGTTTGAACCTATGGAATTAACCAACGATGCGGTGATAAAAGTCATCGGCGTCGGGGGTGGCGGTGGCAATGCTGTCGAACACATGGTACGTGAGCGTATTGAAGGTGTTGAGTTTTTTGCAGTAAATACGGATGCGCAAGCATTACGTAAAACAGCAGTCGGCCAAACGATCCAAATTGGTAATAACATTACTAAAGGATTAGGGGCTGGTGCTAACCCTGAAGTGGGTCGTAATTCAGCTGAAGAGGATCGCGAAGCGCTCCGTGCTGCGCTTGACGGTGCTGATATGGTGTTTATCGCAGCAGGTATGGGCGGCGGTACTGGTACCGGCGCAGCGCCAGTGGTCGCTGAGGTGGCTAAAGACCTAGGGATTTTGACCGTTGCCGTAGTGACTAAGCCTTTTAATTTTGAAGGCAAAAAACGGATGGCTTTTGCTGAGCAGGGCATTGCTGAGCTTTCTAAGCACGTTGATTCTTTAATCACTATTCCTAACGATAAGTTATTAAAAGTCCTCGGCCGTGGTATCTCTCTTCTCGATGCTTTCGGTGCAGCGAATGATGTCTTAAAAGGTGCCGTACAAGGTATTGCAGAGCTAATTACCCGTCCGGGCCTAATGAACGTCGACTTTGCTGACGTACGCACGGTGATGTCTGAAATGGGTTATGCCATGATGGGCTCAGGTATTGCTTGTGGCGAAGACCGCGCAGAAGAAGCGGCGGAAATGGCTATTTCAAGCCCGCTTCTGGAAGATATCGATCTATCAGGTGCCCGTGGCGTGCTGGTTAACATTACTGCAGGCTTCGATTTACGCTTGGACGAGTTTGAGACGGTAGGTAATACTATCCGTGCATTTGCCTCTGACAACGCGACAGTGGTTATCGGTACCTCTCTTGACCCAGAAATGAATGACGAACTTCGAGTGACTGTTGTTGCTACCGGTATCGGTATGGATAAACGTCCAGAAATCACGTTAGTGACTAATAAGAATAATGCTCAACCGGTCGTTGATCATCGTTATCAGCAGCACGGTTTAACGCCACTTCCGCAAGAGAATAAACCTGCGGCAAAAGTCGTTAATGAGCCTAATGCTCAACCGAACAAAGAACCTGATTACTTAGATATTCCAGCTTTCTTACGTAAACAAGCAGACTAGGATATTACTGAAAATTGGCGACAACCGCTTTTTGTGCTAAAGTCTACGTCCGTTTATGGGGTATATTCCCGTTTGGAAATAGTAATTTTGCGAGATTGATACGATGATCAAACAAAGGACATTAAAACGTATTGTTCAGGCGACTGGTGTCGGTTTACATACCGGCAAGAAAGTTACGCTGAACTTGCGCCCTGCGCCAGCAAATACTGGGGTCATCTATCGCCGCACTGACCTGAATCCACCGGTTGATTTCCCGGCTGATGCTAAATTTGTGCGCGACACGATGCTTAGTACTTGCCTTATCAATGACCAAGGAATCCGTATTTCTACGGTTGAACACCTTAACTCTGCATTAGCAGGGCTAGGTATTGATAACATTATTGTTGAAGTCGACGCGCCTGAAATTCCGATTATGGATGGTAGCGCAGCCCCCTTCGTTCACTTGTTGTTAGATGCAGGTATCGAAGAGTTAAATAGCGCTAAAAAATTCTTGCGTGTTAAGCAGACTGTGCGTGTTGAAGAGGGTGACAAATGGGCAGAAGTAAAACCTCATAATGGTTTCTCCCTTGATTTCACCATCGACTTTAAGCATCCAGCGATTGACGCGAGTTCTCAGAGCTACAGTCTGAATTTTTCTACTGAAGCCTTTATTCGTCAGATCAGTCGTGCAAGGACCTTTGGGTTTATGCGCGACATAGAACAATTACAGTCTCGTGGCCTGTGCCTGGGTGGAAGTCTTGACTGTGCAATTGGCCTAGATGATTTCCGAGTATTGAATGAAGATGGACTACGTTTTGATGATGAGTTTGTTCGTCATAAAATGTTAGATGCTATCGGCGATTTGTTTATGTGTGGCCATAACATGATTGGTGCATTTTCTGCCTATAAATCTGGCCATGGCTTAAATAATAAGCTGTTGCAAGCCGTGCTGGCTAACCAAGAAGCTTTCGAATGGGCAACCTTCGAAAATGAGGCTGAAATTCCTCAAGCCTTTAAGCTAAAAAACTTCGTTCTCGCTTAATAATAAGTTGACGGTTTACGCCGTCAGCTAAGACGAGCTTTGCTGATTACTCTCCGTTCAGCAAGCTCGTTTTTTTTTGTACAAAACTCATGCGATTGATCGCTTTTTAGGTTTCACTGCGTAATCATTAGTGTGGCCTATCTAGATTGATGCTACTATCGGGGTTATCTGCAAGGTGGAAAACCGAGATAAGACTTCAGCTGTCGTTAAAGGCAGTAATAGAAGCTATTTTTCAACATCAATGGATGAATTGTGATTGGTTTGATTTCGCGCTGGGGACAACTGGGAAGACGCTATCTATGGCCGCATCTCTTATTAGGGATCGTTGCAGCCGGATGGGGGCTACCTTTTACCAGCGGTTTATTAACCTCACCGAATGATGCGACGCTATCCAATAAGCTTACCGTCTCCCCTCAAGCTCGTATTTATCACCTTATTCGCCTACATGAGCGGGTTATGCGTCCCACTTATGTGCAAAATTTTTGGCATCAGCAAACGCTCCGTACTGTCATTCGTCATCTCTCTTTTTCATTACCCCGTACAACCAATGCAGAAGCTAGCTATGCGCAGTTAACAGTAAGAAGTTTAGCGGCGCTCTATTCTTTAATTACATTACTCACCGCTTCTGCTTCGCTTAAGGCCAGACGGTTAAATCGTCATCTGGTTCCAATGCGCTCACCTATGGGGTTCTCTACCGGCCATTGGTTAGCGCAAGTCCAAGGGATCCGAGCCGGACCAATCCACAGCTACGCTTAAAAAATGTCAGTGCAAGCTAGTGGATTTATTGTCTAAATAGAGAATTTAAAATCATGGTAATGAAGTTATTAACAAAAATTTTTGGTAGTAGTAATGACCGCACCTTACGTCGTATGCGCAAGGTGGTTGATGTGATTAATAAAATGGAACCGGATTACGTCGCGTTGAGCGATGATCAGCTGAAAGCAAAAACGACTGAATTTCGTCAGCGTCTCGCAAAAGGCGAAAGTCTGGAAAGCCTAATTCCAGAAGCTTTTGCAACGGTCCGTGAAGCGAGTAAACGTGTTTTCAATATGCGCCATTTCGATGTGCAACTATTGGGCGGGATGGTACTGAATGAACGCTGCATCGCAGAAATGCGTACTGGTGAAGGTAAAACCCTAACTGCGACCCTTCCCGCTTACCTTAATGCCTTAAGTGGAAAAGGCGTTCACGTGGTTACCGTCAATGATTACCTCGCACAACGTGACGCAGAAAATAACCGTCCTTTGTTTGAGTTTCTTGGTCTAACTATTGGAATTAACTTACCTGGTATGCAAGCGCCTGCGAAACGTGAGGCCTACGCTGCAGATATTACCTACGGAACCAATAATGAGTACGGGTTCGATTATCTTCGCGATAATATGGCCTTTAGTCCAGAAGAGCGAGTACAGCGCAAGCTTCATTATGCGTTAGTGGATGAAGTTGACTCCATTCTAATCGATGAAGCCCGTACACCACTGATTATCTCCGGCCCCGCAGAAGATAGCTCTGAGCTTTATATTAAAGTTAATAAAATTATCCCGCATCTTGTTCGTCAAGACAAAGAAGACTCTGACACTTTCCAAGGTGAAGGTGACTTTTCAGTTGATGAGAAAGCGCGTCAAGTTCATTTGACTGAACGCGGATTAGTAAAAATTGAGCAGTTATTGGTTGCACAGAATATTATGGAAGAGGGTGAGTCGCTGTATTCCCCGACTAATATTATGCTGATGCACCATGTAACGGCGGCACTCCGCGCACACGCACTCTTTACGCGTGATGTCGATTATATTGTAAAAGACGGCGAAGTTATCATTGTCGATGAACATACCGGTCGGACGATGCAAGGTCGTCGTTGGTCGGAAGGGTTACACCAAGCGGTTGAAGCTAAAGAAGGTGTAGAGATCCAGAATGAGAACCAAACCTTAGCGTCGATCACTTTCCAAAACTACTTCCGTATTTACGAAAAATTGGCTGGGATGACCGGGACTGCTGATACTGAAGCCTTTGAATTTAGCAGCATTTATAAGCTGGACACTATTGTTGTTCCAACTAACCGCCCAATGGTGCGTAAAGATAACGCTGACTTAGTCTATATGACTGAGAAAGAAAAAATTGATGCCATCATTGAAGATATTAAAGATTGTACATCACGAGGGCAGCCAGTGCTTGTGGGGACTATTTCGATTGAAAAATCAGAAGTTGTCGCCGATGCTCTGAGTCGTGCAGGAATTAAACATAGCGTATTGAACGCCAAATTCCACGCCAGCGAAGCTGATATCATCGCGCAAGCTGGTCAGCCTGGTGCGGTGACTATCGCAACCAATATGGCGGGACGTGGTACGGATATTATGTTAGGCGGCAGTTGGCACGCTGAGGTTGAGGCATTAACCGATCCGACCGATGCGGATATTGCAGCGATTAAAGAAGCTTGGCAAAAACGCCATGATGCAGTGCTTGAAGCCGGTGGTTTACATATTATTGGTACTGAGCGTCACGAATCACGTCGTATTGATAACCAGCTCCGCGGTCGTGCGGGTCGTCAGGGTGACAAGGGTTCTTCACGCTTCTATCTTTCAATGGAAGATGCCTTAATGCGTATTTTCGCCTCTGATCGTGTATCGGGTATGATGCGTAAGTTAGGGATGAAGCCAGGGGAAGCGATTGAACACCCATGGGTAACCAAGGCGATAGCTAACGCTCAGCGTAAAGTAGAGAGTCGTAACTTCGATATTCGTAAGCAATTATTAGAGTATGACGATGTGGCGAACGATCAACGTAAAGCCATCTACTCACAACGTAATGAATTGCTCGACGTTTCTGATGTCAGCGAGACTATCAGCAGCATTCGTGAGGATGTCCTTAGCTCTACGATTAGTCAGTTTATACCTCCCCAATCACTAGAAGAAATGTGGGATGTCCCTGGGTTAGAAGAGCGCCTGCGTACTGATTTTGAATTACATCTTCCGCTTACTGAGTGGCTAGACAAAGAACCTGAGTTGCATGAAGAAGTTCTACGTGAGCGTATTCTACAAAGTTCTCTACAACAGTATGCAGATAAAGAAGCGGCTGTCGGTGTCGAAACGATGCGTAGCTTTGAAAAAGGTATCATGCTACAGACGTTGGATACACTGTGGAAAGAGCACCTTGCCGCCATGGACTACTTACGACAAGGGATTCATTTACGCGGCTATGCGCAGAAGGACCCTAAACAAGAGTATAAGCGTGAATCTTTTGCTATGTTTGCCAACATGCTTGAGGCACTTAAGTACGAAGTAGTCAGTACGTTAAGTAAAGTACAAGTACGGATGCCAGAAGAGGTTGAAGCGATGGAACAACAGTTCCGCGATGAAGCCGAGCGCTTGGCTGAACAGCAACAGCTTAGCCATGTTGATGACGCTACTGCTGCGGCTAATGAATTGGCGAGTCAAGGTGGTGAACGAAAAGTAGGGCGTAATGATTTATGTCCTTGTGGATCAGGGAAAAAATATAAGCAGTGTCATGGACGCCTAGCTTAAATCCTACTTTTAGTCTGTATTAAAAAGAAAGGTCCATGGAAACATGGGCCTTTTTACTATTTAGCGAGGAAGTTAACGATGAAAAACCTGCATGTTGCCGTTGGCATCATCCGTAATGATAAAAAAGAAATCTTTCTTACACAGCGGGCCTCGACCTCGCATATGGCCAATAAATGGGAATTTCCGGGCGGAAAAATTGAACAGGGAGAAGCGCCTCTTGAAGGTCTCATCCGCGAATTGATGGAAGAGACTGGGATTACGGTTGTTGAGGCGCAGGCCGTTGGTACGGCGAGTCATACTTATGAAGACGTAAGCGTCACCCTTTATTTCTATTTGGTTGAAAAATGGCAGGGTGCACCTTGGGGGAAAGAGGGGCAACCTCAGCGTTGGGTCGCTCAAACAGACTTAAAGGCTGAAGAATTCCCTCCTGCGAATATCGACATGGTAAGGCGATTAGTACAGGGTGAGCTGTAGCCATCATTAGGCAAATTAAGACTCTGGGTCTTGTTCGCTCCATGCCTCATGGTCGAAATGTGTGGGTTGCCCTGGAATAGATTTTTCCTCGGCGGCCCATTCTCCTAAGTCAATCATTTGGCAGCGTTTAGAACAGAAAGGACGCCAAGGGCTTAATTCATCCCAGATCACCTCTTTTTGGCACTGCGGACAACTAACGGTAGTGATTTCGGGTTGCATAAGACCTCTTAACAGCAAGCGAGTTGGAACAATAAAATTTCTGGGACTCTACCATCGTTCTCTAATGGAAAAAAGCGAATTGAAAAACGAGCCTTATGGCCAGAGACTTGCGGATAAATTTCATCCTCGCTTGGCAGCATAATGCGGACCAATTCTTTTTCCTCTGCAGAATGTTGATAGAAGCCCTGATGGGCTTGTGCCTCGTAAAATGGTCCACTTTGCCTAATCAGATGCAGCAATGTCTGTAAGCTAAGGTGAAGCGACTCCATACCCGAGTACCAATTGTCGAGCTGTGCTTGGCGTTTCTCTACAGACAAGTGTTGCCAGAGATGGAGAGTGGGTGTATCAAAATTACAATACCCACCTGGAATCGAGAGCCTCTGACGCAGCTGACTAATAAAGCGATCTTCTTTAAAGGTGCTGCCAAATTTAGGTGCAGTATTAATTTTTTGGCTGTGAGCACCGAGTTCATCAATTAATTGGTTAACTCTTTGAACATCGATTTCTGGGACGGTTAACCATTGCTTTAGTTTACTTTGTTGCTTATCGAACTCTTTTAATAGGTCGCCTCGTAACTCGCTACGTTCAAAAATATCAAGTAATTCGGTCAGGGTACGTAGGAATAGCAAACAAGCTTCCGGGCTTTGGGCCTGCTTTGAGGCAATAAGTTGGTTGAGTAAGTACTCGACACGTAACCAGCTACGCATTTTTTCATTGAGGGGGTATTCGAAAATCACCGTAGGTTGTGTCATTGCTTGTGCCTCTTATGATCTGCTGCTAACTGATTGTAGGTCAAAATAAGCTGTGAAACCCTCTCGCTTAGTGCACTTTTGGATAAGTTATTATCGATCACATCATCGGCAATCGCTAATCTCTGCTCCCGAGTGGCTTGTGCGTTAATAATGGCTAGGGCCTCGGGATACGAAATACCATCGCGTTGACACACTCTTTCTATTTGACGTGCTTGATCGCTATCCACGACAACCACGCGTTGCGCACGATCTTGAAGTTGGTTTTCGACGAGAAGTGGGACCACCCATAAACACCAATCGGCCGAGCATTGGGAAATCTGTTGTTGCGTTCTTTGCTGAATCAGTGGATGTAGCAAGGCGTTTACCCACTTTTTCTGTGCTGGATCAGAAAAAATAATACTACGCAGCTGTTTACGATCGAGATAGCCATCGTCGAGCAATATTTTCTGGCCGAAATGCTCAACCATTTTAATTAACGCCGGTTGTCCAGGCTCGACGACTTCACGCGCAATGATATCCGCGTCGATGATATCGATATTTTTTACCGCGAAGAGATCAGCAACCGTAGATTTACCACTCGCGATCCCTCCGGTAAGCGCCACAATATAAGTCATTATCTGCCGCCTCACTCAATATAATGCGTCCGACTAGTTAGCATTATGTCTTATTTATTAAGCCAAGTATGAAGGGGATAAAGAAGGGTGTAAACCGGAGGAATAGAGAGATAACTATCCCAATGCTTCGCCTAGATAAAAAATAGGTAGGTACAAGGCTATTACGACGCTTCCTACTAGCCCGCCACTCAATGCCAACATCAGCGGTTCAATACGTTGGGTTAAGCGCTGCCTCAGCAATAATGCTTGATCAGAGTACCAGCTCTCTAATTGTAGAAAAGCGTGGTCTAGCTGCCCAGTTTCTTCGGCCGAACGAATCAATAATAATACTAAAGAAGGGAATTCGTCGTAATGTGTCATTGCGGCGGATAATTTCTCTCCAGTATAAAGACGTTGATAAATGTCCTCAATTCGCTTTTTCCATAAGGGCGAGCTGAATATTTCAGTGACGAGCTGTAAACCGTTAAGCAGCGTAAGTCCTGATAATTGAGTCCTTGAGAGCGTAGAAAATAGCAGTGACAGTTGGTGGAATTGCCAGAGTTTACCAACCAGCGGCACAGTCAGTAACAATCGGTGACGAGCCAATTTCCAATGAGGATATTTACGGTCATAAAATTGGAACAGGACTAGAAGTAGCAACATTACGATCAATAGGTTTGGGATGACTAGGTTCATGGCGCTAGCAACCCGTAATAGTGCTTGAGTGAAAAAAGGGAGCGGTGTATTTAACGAACGATACATTAAAGCGAACTCAGGCAAGATGAATAATAACAGTCCACTTGTTGTAATAATAAGAAATAAAAGAGTGACGCATGGGTAACGTAAAGCTTTAATGAGTTCATCCTGCATTGCCTGTTGCTGCATTAAAAGATGTGCGACTTGTTGGCAGCTATTAGGAAGGTGGCCGGTAAATTCACCAGCATTAATCAAGGCTGAGACTGTAGGTGGGAAAACTTGCGGCCATTGGGTTAAGGCTTGCGACAACTTTTCTCCCGCCGTTATTTTTTTTAGTAATAGTTCAATCATCACCTGCCAAGAAAGGGATGATTGATTATTCACCAATAATTCCAAGCTTACGCTAAGTGTTAGCCCCGCATTAAGCATCGATTCTAATTGTTGGAAAAAGAGGATTAGTGTCCTCCTTGCCCATGTTTGGCGTCGGTGTTCTCGTTTAGTTTTTAACTGATAAGGGATAATCCCTTCGCTAATCAGTTGTAACTCAACATCTTGATAACTAGTGCTGAGTTGATATCCACTGCAAGGCTCACCTTTGCTATCTATACCCTGCCAAATATAAAGGTTAAGTCGCCGCATCATTCTTACCTATTACGCGTAATAGTTCTTGATAGGAGGTTATTCCCTGTGCCACCGCACTGAGTCCAGCTTCATAGAGCGATTGGATCTTTCTTTCCTGTAATAAGTATCGAATTTTTTGCGTGCGGCGATGGTCAATAATAGTGTTCTGTATCGCACTATCGATAGGGAGTAATTCAAACAACGCATGACGGCCTATATAGCCTGAAATACACTGCTGGCAACCTGTCGCAAACCAGTGTTTGCAAGGCGTTAGTGGAGGACCTAGTGAAAGAGGTTGTGGCGCGAGGGCTCGACAATGTGCGCATAGACGCCTGACCAGACGTTGAGCAATAATGAGTTTCACCGATCCTGCGATGAGATACTCGGCAATCCCCATTTGCGTAAGTCGGCTCAATGTCTCGACTGTTGAGTTGGTATGTAATGTGCTTAACACTAAGTGGCCTGTTTGTGCGGCTTTTATTGCCATTTCTGCAGTTTGATTATCACGAATTTCACCGATCATGAGGATATCAGGGTCTTGGCGTAGTAATGCGCGTAAGATGGTCGGGAAGTCTAAACCTGCTTTGATATTTATTTGTGTTTGATTAATGCCTGCTATCACCAGTTCGATAGGATCTTCGACACTACATAGATTGCGCTCAGGACGATTAAGATAAGTCAGTGCGCTGTATAATGTTGTGGTTTTGCCACTTCCAGTTGGTCCTGTGACGATGATCAGTCCTTGTGGGTGGTCCAAAGCCTCTTTAATCATGGTCAGTTGTTGAGGGGGTAAGCCTAAATTTTCTAATAACAATTCCCCTCTGAATGTTTCCAGTAAACGTAAAACAACCTTTTCACCGAACCGTGTGGGGAGCGTTGCGAGACGGAATGAATATTCGGCATCATGGTAATGAAATGTTAGTTGGCCATCTTGTGGACGACGATTTTCTGCGATATCAACGCCTGCAAGAAGTTTGAAGCGACTCTCAATGGCTGACGTTTCTTTGCTAGTGATTTCCCCATGTCGATGTAAAACACCATCGATTCTAAAACGGATTTTTGCCCCTGTAGCATGAGGTTCGATATGTATATCAGAGGCTTTTTGTTGAATAGCTTGGCTAAGAATAGCTTGGCAACTTTCTATTATTGAAGGCGCATCTTCACTAACGGCTTGCGCGTGAAAGAGAGCGGGTGAGCGAACCTGACAATGCTCAATAAACTTTGTTTCGGGGACTATGTCGATATTAATTTTTTTTTGGCAAGTGAAAGTGAGTTGTTCAATTACCGCTTGGGTAATGGGCGACATCACAACGAGAAAGAGGGTTTCTTTATTCTCCTTAATAATACATGCAGGGTGGCTCTCACAAAATTGTTTAAGGTATGTCGCGTCAG
>Ga0157364_1002904_pt1 | contig 16374 bp, 8 predicted proteins | sample AttsexASBM2_FD_111476 | JGI IMG/M metagenome (GOLD analysis project Ga0157364, IMG submission 111476) | Fungus gardens microbial communities from leaf cutter ant in Ribeirão Preto, State of São Paulo, Brazil - Atta sexdens ASBM2 | ecosystem: Host-associated > Fungi > Mycelium > Unclassified ...
GAAAGATGGGAGAAAGTAGTGGCCAGCGATGGACAATACTTTGAATCATAAATGTATAACCAGTTTTTTACAATAAAGCCTCGAATTTCGGAAAAAAATGGCGGAAGCAAAGTTGTACACCTATAAATATATAAGTTCATTACTTAATAAATTTATTATTATTTACATAAATAATATTTTTTATTGCTGTAATAAATATACTATTAAAAAATTTTATATATTTAACAAAATTTAACTATAAACAACTGATAACCATAAATTAATCACAATAATTATGGACAACAAAAATTAAAATCTTCTCTACGTATTTCGGAAGGCAACCATGGTTTATAAACGTGTCCATCGGCTTCTTTGCTAGCCAAATACGTGAAAAAAGTTCTTTTGAATGACGCGGAAGGGAATTTTCCATGTTCCATGGTACTCCACATCAGACGAGCATGAGAAACGCGTGTCTTACGTACTTCATTGTGATATATCTCTTTGATCTTTTCAATCTTGAGAGAAATACAGATTATAATAATTAATTATTTTAAAATAAAATGTAAAGAATTACTTTAAAACTTACATGTTTAAGAAATTAATATCGATAGTTACGTATTAAAGGTATAAAAGAAAAAAATTAAAAAATCAAGGTTATAGATTTAATGTATATACACATAACTTTTGTATTTAAATTTGCAAATAATGACAATTTGATAATCTACCTTTTTCTTGAATCTTTCGGCTTGATCGAAAGTCAATCTCTTTAACTGAGATTTCGTCATGTGCAATGATGGTTTCTCGATTTGTATAGGCAATTTTTTAGTTGTTATTGTGTCCCATATAATACGAGTCTCTTGCATCAAATTTTCTAATAAGGAAAAAAATTAAGTAAATAAAAAATAAATTGGAAGTTAAAAAGCTGATTAAAAATAAAAGAACAATTAATTCTGCCATCGAAATTATACTTTTGTCTGTTTCCGAGAAAACAACACCCTGCCTGTACATGACCCAATCCTGAAGCTGCGGCATTAGATAACATTTCGGTAACTTGGCAAATATATAACCTTCTGCAGCCATTTTCTTCAATTCGATCTAATATTTTATATATCTATATTCAATATTGATAGAGGAAAGATCCCTATTATGAGATACCGAGTTCATTTTGGGTAAATGCTAGAAATCTATAGACAGAATTTAAAAAAATAATAGGTCATTTTCAAAGGAATTTAATAAGCTTTAAGGAGTAACACTTATGTAACCGGTTGTAAATAAGGTCTATCTTTGAGAATTTTTTTTTATTTAATAAACCGTGTTATTAAAAAATGAATTTTAAAACTCTATTAAGCATATAAAATAAATATAAAAAGTACAAAAAATAATTTTTTCAGAATTTTATTTATCAAAATGGCGGATCTGCAGCAACGTAAAGGAAATCGAATTGGCACAGTGTTCCGCGACTAGCAGCACAAGTGTTGTAATTTTTGGTCTATAACTAAAAAACAAATTTTTTATTTTCTTTACTTAAATATCTACAAAAATACAGAGTCGTTTTTGAAAATATTGATTTTTGACAAAATGGCGGAAGTACAAACAAAAATTCCATTTTCGTCACAAAAAAATCGAGAAAAATCAGTTATATAAAAAAAGCTTATTAAAAAAATAACAAGAAAGAGCTACAAGCTAGATTTTTATTTCAAATTCTTAGAACATATATTTCAACTTTATTATTAAGTCATCCTCAGTGTAAAGAAATACGCAAAAAGTTGGTAGTATTTCTTCCACAACAATGCAATGCTTTTCGTTCTGATAATATTATCGTTATATTCTTCCATTATAACAGTCGCAATAAGTCTATAATGATAAAAATATTGAATATAATGAGTCATTAAATAAAAATGTACCAGCATACATTCTGTTATCAAATTAATAGAATAGATTATAAAAATTAAAAAAATGAAGAAACTACTAACTTTTTGCGTAACTATAAATTGTATAATTCAATCGTTTTATTAATTTTATCAAATTTGTATTTAATTTCTTAACACTGAGCACAATCTAATAATAAGGTCAAAACGTATCTAAGAATTTGAAATACATAAAAATCTGATTTGTAGTCTTCTTGTTATTTAGTCTTCACTTCTTGTTATTTATTGTTTATCAAAAAAATCTTATATATTTCCTTAGAAAATGTAATTTTTTAAATACTGTTAAAATTTGAAGCAAACTAGTTAAAAATTGTTTAAGTTTAGCTGCTAACCAACTTAAAAAATGTTTTGAGAAGAACGCGTTTAAAGTGCGACCGTCGTCTCAACAGCTATACTGACGATTAATATATTTGATAATATATTGATAATATATTGATATTAATATATTTGAATGTAGTAGAGTATCTCGTCATCTGTGTTCTAATAGAAAAGCTCAGAATCGTCGCAGATAAAAACGCAGATAAAAATATTTGAATCCTACAAGCCTTGAATATATTTTGGCGTACCGAGCGGGCGGTCCATTCAGCCAATAGTACTTTGAAGCGCTTGACGCGGGAGTCTATAACTTTCAAAAAAAATTATCGCAATAAAATCACTTACACTTCATTTTTGAGACTCTAAAGTGTATTTTAATAGAAAAAAATCGATTTTTCGAAAATTTACATAGGTGTTACGCCTTAAGATAATGTAAAACTTCAAATTCTATTTTTTTTTTAACTAAAGAAATGTAAAATGTGAGCAAATTAAAAAAAATCGCAAAGTCAAAAAATTAGACTCCTAATACGGAATGCCTCGAGTTGATATAAAGGCAAAGAATCAGTACAATTAAAAAATTTTATTTAATGTTTCTAAAATACAAACAGCCAGTGCGTGCGCAAAATGAGCATGCGATGAATTGTACTTACACTGTTAGAAATGTTCTTAAATTTCATTAACTTTTAAGTTACACAATTTGAACTTAATTTCATAACATTAAATTTATTTATAACTAAAAAGTACATATTTATGTACATATACATGAAATTTAATGTATTTTTTATGAAAATTTAAGAAATTTAATGTATTTTTCATAAAATTTTATTAAAAGTACATTAACTCTTTGTTGACACTCGGATTGTGTGTGAACCATCCACAAAATTATTTTAACTTTCTGAAATTCAATTTTCTTTTATTTTGTAGAACAAAAAATACAATGTTTATAAAAAAATATGTTTTTTTAAATTTCTAAAATAGCCTACATTCAATATGCAAAATAAATACCCTTTATCCAAAACCAACTTGTAAACTTTTTTTTCAAAGTATCATATCTGAACAACAATTCTGTAAATTTTTAACTTTTAATATTGAATTTTTTAAAAGTTAATTCAATTTTTCAAAGATTTTACTCGTTTATTTTTTTATTCATTAAACTCAAGAATTTTTTTTATAGAAACTGTAATGAAATTTTAATCAAAAACTATTTGAATGTATTCTACAAACTTTGAAATTGATCCATAATTTTTTCCATTGATTGGATTTTTTAAATAAGAATGTCAGTTATTTAAATATTGCTCTGGATGTGAGTCACCCAATGTGTCAAAAAGCGATCGAAAAAAGAGAGAGTGTCAACGAAGAATTAAATGTCATAAATTTAATATACACGTTCATTGCATTTAAGTAACTACTATAATTTAATTTTCAGTTAAATCATTCATTACTTTTAATTTTGTTCATAACCAGCTTTATTTACATGTAAAGGAAACTCGAGGTTACATTTCTAACAGTATAGAATTCGTCTTCAGAAGTTAGTTGGAAGCATCGAAGAAATAGATACTCGACATTCATCCCGGTTGTCTTTTTTATTATTGTAAAATAACATTTATTTTAGCAATGATTTTCACTATGACATAAGAGCATAGGTTATTTTATATTAGAAATACCCATCTTATATTGCAATTTCCATACCTTACGATTTTATGATCATCAAATCTAATTTTTGTAATTAAGCAATTCAACATATCTCATATTTTTTTATTAATATGATTTTACTCTATCACTACATGAAAAATTTATTGCCAAATATTTAACTCTTGTTAAATAATAAAGTTAAATAACAAGATTTAAAGATACAGTTCAATGAAACTTGAAGACATCCAAATTCTAAAATTTTTTTTACAATGACTTTTACAGACATAATTTAATAATGATGAATTTTACACTAAATAGTTTTCAATTCAAGAGCAATAAATCCGTGGTGGAACCAACAGATAGCATTTATTAGTTCAGTCGAAACGCTATTATCTCATATTAGGGGGCTTTCCTCTATTATATTTATTCATGAATAACGTAATTAATATTAATATATTGCGATATTTATATATATTAATTAATTAATTATATATTAATTATATATTAATTATATATTAATTATATATTAATTAATCATCAAATTAAAAAGATTCACGAAAATACCTTCATTATCGCTATAAGTTGGTCAAACTCGTTTACATATTTCTTATCGCCACCGCCGCGTATTCGATGACTCTTATCGTCAATCTTTTCTTTTATCTTTTCAATTTGTTTGTGTGATACATTTTGCTGATTGATCTCGTCAATAATTTCCTCAGAATATTTATTTTCATGAATTATTTTGCCAATAGTTTCTTTATGTGGTACATCTCTTCGATGTCCTATTTTGCTACATGTCTCCTCATTCAATGATTGTAATTCCGCTATTACTTTAGACGTTTTCTTCTTTATACTTTCCTTCGTATTATCTATTCTCTTATCAACTTTTTTAATCAATTCACCTTGATAATTATGAGTCGTTAAATAAGATATATCTTGTTCGTTCTTATCCCCATAAATAAACTTTAATGCGTCATCTCTAACTTTCTCTCTACTAACTTCTTCCATTTCTTTTTTTAAGGTAGCGTCCTTTCTCGGCAACGGATTTGATGGAATATTCATGGGCGACCAATGTCGATGCAAAACATCAGTTTGTAAAATATCTTCTGCACTAGATGAGGGTGTTTGGAAGGGCGTAGACATTTTCAGACCGTCAATTATTTTCAGAGGTGGCGACATAGAAATGTCATCTTTCTCATCTTCCCGCGAGATTTTTTTCATATCTGATACAATAAACTTCTTATCTTTTATCATCGGTCTTGAGATACCGACAATATGCATGAAAGGTTGCTTCTTCAAATCCTTCAATCTTCGTTGACGAGTCTTCCATTTCATTCTTTCTTCATTTCGCTCCACAATTTTTCTTTCATATTTACATTCACACACGGGTTTTACTACCTTCAATCGACGAGGTCTACAATTAATTTATATATTTTATAATATATAAAGTCGCTGATATTGATTATGTTTAAATATATTGAAAATTAAATATTAAATTACTTGTTTTTATTAAAACAAGTCAAAATTACTAATTACTGAATTTAATGCTGTAAATTGAAAGTATTAGTACGATTAATATAATGAATTATTTAATAACTTTAATAATTATAATTTTGTTAAGCTAATGTTTTTTTTTACTAACCTATAACTCCGAGCAATTTTCTTGCAGGTCGTCCAGCAAGGTATGTTATTGTCGCGTTGCATAAAATAATCTGTCAGTGCTGCATCCTTCAAAGCTATCTTCCATCTTTCTTCCGGTAATTTGGATTCCATAAACTTTTTTCTAGTCTCTTCAAGATCTTTCTTCTGTTCAATGAGATGGTCTTCTTTGATGATATTATTACAACAATTGCATGATTTTGGTTTTTTCCGTATTTTTTCTACTAAATTTTTGGGTCCGGAATACTTTTCTATTAGTTTCAACTTTTCATCCATAGCTTCGCTAACACACATGTCGTATGGCGATTTGAAAAGATCATATTCTGGAACATATTCATCACTTCTTCGGGGACTAATGGGTGGTGTAACGTAAAGGACACCGTCAATTATTCTATTCTCTTTCTTTAATTTCTTTCTATTAGTTCTTCTTTCATCTCTTTTGTTCTCAACCAAACCACTTATATTGTACGTAAGAATCTTTTTCTTGTTTCTATTTTCCCTACATTGGCAAGGTCGTCCTCCAGGACGTACTGCCATTGTCTCTAGAGGATAATCCGGCTCGCAGAGATAGGCCACAGTCTTTTTTACTGGAAGTTCCTGTTCCGACTTCGTTCTCCAACCGCAAGGTTCCTTTTTGGTTCTACGTATCTCTTCTTCGTCATCAGTAGCTGAAAAATCTATCTTTTCAGTTTTCTTTTCTAGTTGACTAATTGCCAATAATTCTTCTGGAAGAACTGCCGGCTGGATATTCCCTAAAACTCCCGCGAAAGGTTTGAACATATTCTTTAACCGCGCCATTTCTCGTTTGCGATTTTTAATTTTCTCAGCTTTATCTATATTTTTCTTTCCATTTTTCTTCACAAAACTATGTTTATTTAACTTACTAATTTTGTTAGATTGCTTAATTGGATTGTTACGTAATGATGATTTCGTTTGTTGCTTCTTTTTCATTTCGGATGTTGCTATCGATCCGGAAATTGTATTCAACAGTTTTGTATCTTTTTTATTAAATGTAAATTTCTTTAAAGATATTGGTTCTATTTTTTGGTTTTTTATATTTTTTATTTCTTTTTTTCCATTGCTCATTCTTTTTTTAAATTTTTTTTGTGATTTTAAGGAGGTTTTTGTATTAATTTTTTTGACTAAAGTATCATTTTTTATTTTCTTCAAATTCTTTGAGAAGATGTCATTTTGCCTCTCTTGCATTTTTAATGGCAAAGAAGTTGTAGGCCATTCTGGAGATGTCAACTTCAAGGCTGTTTCATAATCTGTTTTGTTAATTTTTACTGGCGGCGCAGTTCGTAATATATTCCAAGGATTGTCATAAGCAGGATAATTAGGATCAGGAATAAATTTATCTCTCTTTTTCTCTATAATGTCTTTTTCTGGAACTTGAATCTCTTTCTTAATCGCTTCAATGAATTTTGTCTTTTCTTTCATTTCTTCTTCTTCTTTTTGTTTTTCTATTTTTTTTCTTTCCATCTTTATTATTTCTTTCATGAAAGGATTATGCCTGTAGAATTTATCTCCAGAATACATTTTGCAAGAATATGCACCTGATTGTTTTGGTCTATATTTCATTCCGGGACACAATTCTTCTTTCGAACAAGGAATGCTTTCCTTATTTAGATAAGGAATAGATAGCCTAATATTATGAGTCATTTGTTGAATAGAAGAACATGAACAAGGTGGAACATTTTTAATAGGGTGAATTATGTTCGTTGTAATCTCATCCTCAGGAACCTGATTAATCGGTAATTCTATTGGATTTTGTTCTGAAGATTGTATCGCCATCGAATCTGCGATATATCTGTCAAAAATAACATATTCTTGTACTTTATGATCATTGCATCACTGAGTTTTTAAAATATTAATTTTCAAAATTCTATAATTTTTTAAGCCTTGAAGAGAAGTTTTAAAAGGATTATAAGATTATAAAACATATCAATCTTGCTGGATCTCATTGGCCTACGATCTCGTAAATTGCAGGATAAAAAAAAAATTAAAATTTAGAAACCGCGGAGTTTTAAGGATTCTAGAATCCTATAATTAGAATCAGAGGATGTCAAAGATGAAAACATCTACATTTTTGAAAATTTCAAAATTAATATTAAAATTGCTAATTGTTATAATCTATTTAATTAATAACTGACCGTAAAAGAATTTATAATAAACAAATTATACAATAAATATTATAGATTAGACAATTTAAACAACCATTTAAGTTATCTACATAATTTTGTCTAAATCTTAGACAAAAATCTTAGACTAAATCTAGCCTTAGTAATAATTTCTCACATATTTTTCTCTCCATCAATTAACGCCTTGCTAATCTTGCTTTGTTGTTCTTCAAATTTTTTAATCTGTCGGCAGGCACAGCAACTATCGCAAAAGGGTGCAGGAAGTACCAATTTTATAGTTGTCTGTACATTCTTAATTAACTCATCAGTTTCTTCCTCCAATTGTTTATAACTTTCATCGGCGTTTTGCAGCCACATTTGCCAATTTATTGACAGATTTTCTCTGCCACAGGGAAAAATCTTTTTGGTATGGTCGCCGAGTTTCAGCATCGCGAAGAATTCTTCATCGCTATTGCTGGGTGTCACATTAACAACGCCTGCGATCTCGTAAGTTACAGGATAATCATGTGAATTTTCAGTGGATACTCCAGCTATCATATAATGAGCGTCCTTTTTTCTCAGCCAAGATTTTATACCTGCTCCTGGCGGTTTCGGCGGACCTAAAATTTTTCAAATATTTGAAGAAAATTGTGAAGCTTTCTGATAGTAATTTTCTAATATTATAACTTCAGAATTATTATATCTTTTGAAATATTTCCTATTTTTCATTAAGAAAAATCAATAAGATTGCACTATATTTTATACCATAAATTTTATTTTCAACGGTTTTTGGCTTTTTACTAAGACTCTTGAAATTAGATTTTTCACTGTCATTTGCTGGTTCAAGAATCGATTCCAAAGTTTTTTCTCTTGAGGAATCTATATCTTTGAAAATTTATCAATATTTATTATATATATATATATATATATATATATATATATATATATATATATATACACAGAATATCCCATAAGTTTTGGCCAATCGCTTTTATGATAGAGCGAACTAAACTGAGTCAAAAAATCCTTTTCGCAATTTTCACAATAGTTAACGAGATATTAATTATTAAAAATCGTTAAATATTGGTTTTCAATAATTTTTTACTTAAATACTATCAACTTTATAAAAAAATAATAAGAGATAAAAATTGTTTATTTTCTTCTTATAAATTTCCGAGAATTTTTTCAGCATTTTTTCAAAATTTTTTAATAACCGTATTTTTTCATGGTGATAAGAATAGAAAATACAGTATTAAAAAATTGATAAAAAATTCTGAAAAAATTCTTAAAGTTCTAAGAAGAAAATAAACAATTTTTTAGTCTTTCAGTTTTTCTATAAAGTTGATAGTATTCGAGTGAAAAATTATTGAAGACCAATTTTTGGCAATTTTTACTAATTAATATCTAATTAATATCGTTAACCATTGCGAAAATTGCAAAATAGAGGACTTTTCAACTCAATTAGTTCGCTCTATCTACATAAAAGCGATTGGCCAAAATTTACGGGACATCCTGTATACATATATATATATATATACACACACAGATATACAAAAATATTAGGCACTTACAATTTTCTCGCATTTTATGAAAAATTAAATATCTCGGCGAAAAGAAATCTCAGAGAGATTTTTGACCATGCATTTTCAAGCATAAAGATAAGATAGGGCTTTAAATCTGTGTTTGAATTTTTTATATCTATGATTTTGTTCTTAAGTTACATAAAATTAAAAAATAATATCTTTACAATATTTTTGTCTTACTTTAAAGCGCTACAGTTCAATAAAACATCAACAAAATTTAATGTGAAAGAATCTTAAAGTAGGCTTCCTAAAATGCTTTTTGAAAAAAATTTGTACGATAATTTTTCGCAAAAATATCGTATTTTTTATTATGTGAAATTTTATTGTGTACAAACTTTTTTAAAATTGATGATCAAATTTTTAAAAAATTTGAAAAAATTTATACGAATCAAGAACATTATAATAAACATTTTTTCTCTTTTGTCTTTTTTCCTTATATTTTTAAATTTCGAAATTCAGAATCATTTTAGAAGAAATAAGTTTTTACGCAATAAAATTTTATATAAAAAATACGATATCTTTGCAAAAAATTAACGTATAAATTTTTTTCAAAAAGCATTTTAAAGCTTAGGAAGCCTACTTTAAGATACTTTTATATTAAATTTTGTTTGTTGAATGTTTTATTGAATTGCATTAAAATAAGATAAAAATATTTCAAAGATATCATTTTTCAATTTTATGTAACTTAGGAACAAAATATCATGGACAAAATATCATGGACAAAAAATTCAAACACAGATTTAAAACTCTATCTTTATGCTTTAAAATGCATGATCAAAAATCTTTCTAAGATTTCTTTTCGCCGAGATATTTAACTTTTCATAAAATGCGAGAAAATTATAACTGCCTAATACTTTTACACATCTGTATATGTATATAATTACTTGATTGATTATGTACTTTGATAAATCTCTTAATTATATAATAATTAATTATTATATAATTAATTAATTAATTAGTGCTGTTACGTCCTGTCATCTGTATTTTTGATTTTATCACTATATATTTTCTTTTACTATTTTGCTTTACATCATTTATATGAAGAAATTGTTAATTTGAATATTTTGCGTGAATATTTTGTGTGGAAATGTATCAAAGGATAGCATTTGAATAGTCATATTGCTATTTATTACGCCGTACCGGCGTGACGCATGTGTTGATTCGCGCGAGCTAATCGAATCACTCGCAAGGCGCGTGACGCGTGCCGATGCCAAACAACGAAATTCTCGGAAGAAATAACTTTGTCCCGAGTTGAGAAATTTACCTACAAGCCTTTATTGTATTGTTATCCTGCATAAAAATCATCATGAATTAGTTCGATTGAGACATTCAATTCTTGTAATCCCTTGAAACGAGTATCGATTATCGCGCAATCATGAACTGCAACATGCGTGTCACTCGAATTCCCGTACGAAATTTCGGTTGTAAAAGCTAAGAACGCTTATTATTTCGTAATTCTGTGTCATATTTATTCCTTACACTTCTATCCAGTTCATTATTTTTATCGTTATAATTATTTTATAGAAGTCTGAAATAAGTATAAGCTAATTATGTTTCTTGCGAGGAGCCTGACGCGCGCTGACCAATCAGGGTCCTGGAAAAGAGTAGTTTAGACCAGAATGAAAGATCTGAGAAATAAACCAGTTAATAACTCTGAAATTTTATTAAATAATAAAAAATTGATTCGATCTTTCGAATCTGCATCAATTTGAGGCAAATTCAGTTGCTTGTGTGCCAAAATCCAGTTTGGCACGACCGATATTTCTATCTAATGCCCATATTTGGCAATGTGTTGCCGATTTCTGGAAAACCGAACCTTTCTTTTCTTCTGGATTGCAAGCGCCAACCCACGTCTATATAAACGCGGCGAAAATTGTTATTGGCATTATTACGATTCAGAATCTTTGTTTGAAACAGGACACTTCGCTATAAGATTAAAAGATTGGAATATCCCAAGAAATAAAAATCTCTGAAAAAGTATATATAGTTTCGTTTATTTTCGCCATTTGTCTTTCTCTTTTCCTCCAAGATGGCTGACTGCGTTTGAAGGAGCTGCTCAGTCTTTCTCTTTGTATGTCTCTTGTAAGCATTAATAAATTCACGGTTACTTATCAAAATTCGCTAGAGAAATCAACCCTTTCGTCTTCTCTCGGAACCTTCCGGACCCTCCAGGGTTGAGTTCCAAAATTCAATTCTACCAACTCGAGTATTATTTTATCCTTGTCGGTCATCGAATGTTGAATAAAGATAAAAGATACTTGGAGTTGACAGAGTCAAGTTTTGGAATGCATCCCTCATTCTCGCACGCCCCCCTTCCTTTCCCAGGGAAATAGAGAGAATAGAGGGTACAGCAGTCTCTCCGGAGCAGCGCGAGGATTGGACCCATTGCTGTCGGAGCACTATCCATCTCGTGATAGGCCTCGAGGCCTATCGAGAGGAACTTTTCAGATCGTATTGAATACTCCAGTCAACCGGAACTCGCGTTCCGACAGGATAAGTAAATAAAAATATAGCAGAAAATTATTTAATCTCTCTGCTCATTTCTTTCTCTCAGCCCACTCCTTTTCCCATTCTTTATTGGGAAATGATGAAAAGGTTCGAATTGTTGGGATTAATTATAAATTTCCTTGCTCAAAGAATGTAATCTGTTCGAATCAATTAATTGTTCTCAATCTTAGAAGCATAAATGCTAAATATCGAATCAATTAATGCTCTACATCCCTATCAATAAGAAATTAATTTTGTGCTCAGATAACACATTATCTTAATTTTCAAAAATACCAAATTTTAATATTTAAAGGAATCAATGATTAATATTAATTTTCAATATTTCGACTCAATTAAGTAATGAAATATTCTTATAAGAATGTTTTAAGAATTTATAACATGCGATACGCCGGCGCTTATAGGTCTATTGACCTACAGAGGATTGCTCGACCTAAGATTCGCCACTTATACTCTGATCGTACTTCTCCCACTCTTATAAGCAATTCACCACTCTTCCAATCCTCAATCCACGCACACGCATCGCACCGTATCATTTATTTCTCGATCCCTATACCTGGCGGCGGTCGTAACATAATTTCAATTTTCGTATACAATTTCAATTGTTACCACCGACGGACGTAACAGTGCTATTAAACTACACATTAAATAGAGCTAATTGTATAGATACTTAAAAATCGTATATTTACTACAATTCTATTTAATTAATCTATTAAACATTTTTACCTTTCTGATGATCATACATAGTTAAGGAAATTTTTTGTAATTTCTTTGTATCGATTTTTTTGAGGTGTTCAGTGGAAGTATCTTTCCTCCGCTTTTTAACATCCGATCTATCATCAATAAAAAACTGGCCACATTTATTCAGTGGCAAGATTACTTTCGGAATTGCAATTAATTTAGAATGTTTTTGCCATTTCTGTAAAGCATTTCGATAACCAGCCCAATCCGGACGTTTAAACAATTCTTCCTTGTAAGGACAGATATCTTTTCGCCTCGTCAGATATGTTAGTTTTGCTAAAATGTATTATTAGTTGTGTGAGAGTAATAATATTTATTTAGTTTAATAATAAATAATTATAAGATAATTATTAGGTGATGAAATAATATTATTAAATTTGTAGTAATTAATAATAATACGTATCTAATAATATGAACATTCAATTATAGTTGATTAAACTTTTTAATATTTTGAAATATAAAATTACGTTTCGATGGTAATCTTGGCATAGTTACTACTGGCAATCTCTTATGTAATTCCTTCACTGTTTCTGGCAATGTTAAAAATGCAATGGCCGACAATATTATTCTCTCATTGCAATCGTAAACTTTCTCTGGAAATTAAATAATTTTATAATTATTATAAATAATTCTATTCATTTTTTAATTTAAGTTTTAATTTAAATAAAAATAAAATCTGAAATATACTATATTCCTCTTCACAGAAATCATTTCCCGTTAAGATTCTGTAAATTTCTCGTAAAAAATCCACGCTATTCAATTTGGATGATTTATGTAATTTTTTTATAGTACTTGGCTTTAATTTAAATAACGTTGAAATGACGCCAATAGCTATTAATGTCATTTGCGTGCCAGTTGTCTTTGTCTCTTCGTAATCGGTGAGCATTACATTTTCCAATTTCATTAAATACTCCAACTATGAATTTATATAACTTAATTTCATAATACGTAGAGAGAATTACTACAATTTTATTTTAGAAAAAAATCTCTTAAATACTAATGCACACTCAGTACACATTAAAGCTATTGTACACTATTCTAATAATTCTTTAAATATAAAAGTGAGATATCTCAATTGATAAAATACCCAATATACACTTTATCAAATAGCACAATAAAATGTATTGAATATTTCGCGGTTTAATTCATTTTTATATTTTTATTAAACGTACATCTTTACGTCGATTTTTGTACATTGGTTTTAAAGTGCACTGAGTGCGAACTAGTTCTGCCAAAATAAAAAACGCTATAAAATCGAAAAATAATATTTTACTTAATGAGAGAATGAGTTGAACTATAATATTTTACAAAAAACAATCTTTTATCACATTTTAATATTGAACTTTATTTATCGAAACGAAATTTGTATGAGATCACTCATTTTTACGTTCATACTTGATCAAGGGAAAAATCTTGGTACCATCGTGGATATTTTATAAGTTTTAAAAAGCTTTTCTTATCTATTGAAAGAGTAAATAATATTATTAATATATTAATTTAAAATACACAGTTACAAATTTAACGTTTTAATATAATATTTATATTACATTTTTTAAAAATTAAATTCTTTTTTTTTCTTAACTATATTATTCCGTCCAATATTAAAATAATATTAGCATTTATACAAAATGAAATAAAATTAAATAATTATATTTCATTTATATTAAATTTTGTTAAATATTGATCTTGTTGTAATGCTACTGTCTTAAAATATTTTTTTTTAATTTAATTTAATATTGTCCGAAAAGTTCGTGCCGATGTTGAAGGAAAATTGAAACGCAGAAAATTTTAATTTAATAAATGTATACTAAAATTTAAATTTTCGGCAATAGATCGGACGCACTGGATAGTGCATATTAAAGCCGTTGTACAATTGACGTAAAAAAGTGTTTAATATAAATTTAAGTTTGATTAAAATCATGAAAATCTCTATACATTTTATTGTATCATTAAATAAAATATATATTTTATAATTCGAAATATTTGCATTTTACTTTTACATTTAGATTAATTAGTGTACTAGGGCTTTAATATGCACCAATGCTCATTAATGCATTCAAACAAATTTGCTCTTAATTCAATCTTGTATTTTTGCTGTTAGAAGAGGCTTACTTTTCTTCTTTGCTATTTTTATTGCCTTGTTGTTTGTCTCTTTGTAAATTCTTTTCTTTTTTGCCCAGAAGATATCCTTTGCTAATGCAATTTCATCTTCTAGATAATGCCTTATAAAGCGATTTTTTTTTATTTGGAAATAATTTAATTCATTCTTTAATGATTGTTGCTGTTCTCCTGCATTTGACTTTCTTGTTTTAGACGGTCTCTTTTTCTCCCGAGAAAGTCGGGACATGGAAAATTTTATTTGCATTTTAGCCACCGGACACTCGTGCATAGAAGTTATTGTCATTAGTGAAGATTTATAGGGTGGCTTTCGTTGATCATATCGCGAAAGAGGATCGAAACGATCCAGAGAACAACAAAATCTGAATGGCTTCAGCTTTGAATTCTTCTTTGGCCATTTTTCTTGAAAAACAGTGTTCGATAAATAACTTTTTTTTTTTGTCGGCGAACTGTAGATAAGATATGAAGATTATCTGATTGATGTTAACAGAATTAATTAACACAAATTATAAAATTAAAGAAAATTAATTAAAGAAAAGAAAATATCTTTACAACTAAAAAAAAAATAAAATTAAAATTATATGTAAAAAAATTTCTATTAATGTGACTGTAATTAATAATTTCTACATAATAATTTAATGTTTTATTTTTAACGGCATTGATTGTTTACTTTAAATGTTGGAACGAAGGTTTCTTCGAAGCCTTTAAAGTAATTTTAGACATTTTTTAAGCAAAGAACTAAATTGATCTTTATTAATAAACTATATTTTGGGAATAAATTAAATTTTGTAATTAATACTTGTAAATTTATAAATGATTATAGGAAACGTAATAGGTTATGTTCGAATGAATGAAGTTTTGAGTGAATTCAGAATAAAATTTTTACTTTATTTTGTTTATAATTGTAGCCTACTTTAGACGATTTACAATTTGCATCAAATTTTAAGATCGAAATTTATTTATAATTTTTTAAAGATATAATAAACACTCTTATTAATTGTTTCTATTAATTATTTTATTTCATATTATTATATAATTTATTTATGATTTCTTAATTACTATAATTATAGCCAAAAATGAAAATATTTTTCTTTTTTTTGCATACTTTAAGAGGGAAGTATCGTCTTAGATCTGCGAAAGCATTAGCACACTACATTTTCAGTTTTGATTTTTTAGTATAAAAACTTTTTTTATTTTTATAAGAATAACTAGAGAATTATAAAAAGTACTACTGAAATTGTTATTATTTTTTTTTATTAATAGAATGTTCTGTTAACTTCTGCATAGTATTTTATATTTGATGATTGCCTTAATTACAATCTTAAGATTATTTAACTATAATAATTAACTATAATAACTATAATAACGACAGAAATTATGCTTTTAACAATCTTAAATGTATGTATTGCCTTAGTAATTTTAACAGATTTGCAAAAAATTAAATTATTGTGTATTACCCGGGAAAAAATGTTTCATATATAATTATATTAAATTATGTAGAGTGTTTTCTCTAACTTGATCATCTAAAATATCTCCATCTAAGATATCTTGTTTTTAAGGAGAAAATATCAAAGAAGAAAGTTATTCGATTCGAAGAAGTCATATTATGATGAGCAAAAAATTTTTCTCAAGATCATATTTTTTGAGACTTCACTTCCACTTTTTTAAATGGAATTGTATAATTTTTTTATACAATATGATTCCTTTAATTATTCTAAATATAAAAATATTAAGGAGTGATGTAAAAAACCAATAGTTTACAAGATATTTTATATTTTATTCTGGCATATATTA
>Ga0157364_1002905_pt1 | contig 16373 bp, 10 predicted proteins | sample AttsexASBM2_FD_111476 | JGI IMG/M metagenome (GOLD analysis project Ga0157364, IMG submission 111476) | Fungus gardens microbial communities from leaf cutter ant in Ribeirão Preto, State of São Paulo, Brazil - Atta sexdens ASBM2 | ecosystem: Host-associated > Fungi > Mycelium > Unclassified ...
ATAACACGACTGTGGTATTTCGAAACTCACGTAATAGACTCAAGATTAAAAGAAACAATAATAACGATGTATTCCAATTATTACATCGATTTCCGATGTGCAAATTTCACATAATTATTTTACATCTATAATTACTAAAAATAATTCATGTTAATAATACATGTTTTTCAAAAAAATCAATAATTGAATAATAAAATCATAACGTTTTATATGCATTTTACATGCAAACCAGTCAAGTTTATAGCGTGTATAAATATAAATAGATGATAAATAGAATCTTATTTGAGTTTAAGATCATTTCATCGATTTAAATTGTATCACAGATTGATTCGACATCGAATAATCTTGTTATTTTTGTTCTTATAAAACAACATGTATCTAATTAATAAGAAAAAATGTACGAAAAGCAAGTTTCTTATTGCATTGATCCTATCAACGATGAGAAATAAGCTATCTTTTAAATCGTTTTAGAGTCTTGTAGCCGGAGGAAGTGAAGATCAATAAAACAGTGAGAGAAAAAGAACAATTTGAGGGTGGCTCCGGTTTCACAGCGACGGTGCACGTTTGATGGGCAAGGGAGACGCGAAGGGTGCGAGAGGGTAGCGAAAGAAGGGTAGTTGAATGGTGTGGCGCGCAAGGTGGGTGGAGATGGCGCGACATTTCATTCAATTTAAATGAAACTCGTATTAACGATGTGAAATCAGTGAATTCAATTAGGCGAGCTTTATTAATACAACATGATTAATTAAACAATAGCGCGATAGAGGAGGGAAACGAAATAAGAACGGGGAATGAGCAAAGGGTTACCCCGAGAGAGCGCGGCAGATGTTCGTGGCGTCAACCGAATTATTAAATATCGTAAGTTTGCACGTCTGTCGCGAACAAGCTTTTTCAGTAGATCTTTCTACTATCACCAGTCGATTTGTCCTGGCATATTATATCGAATTGGTTAATATAAAAGAAAATTTCCTACTTTGTTCTTAATGATGTACTTACATATTTAATGAAAGAGAGTAAATGTAAGGATGTCATTATTACATCAATGTCGTTTGACATCATTACATCAAACCGTTCAAGAAAGAGAATACGTCTATTTGCTTGGAATTCTAAAAGGTGTTTATAAGTGAAACGGCATTTCCTTTTATTCTCGCCGATAATGGAAACGGGTATATACCTCAGTTGCCTAAACTAAAACGACACGAGTGAATTTAACCGAAAAATCACCATCTGAAAAATGAGCCTCTCTAAATTCTACTGTGACCGTAGACCTAAGAGAATAACTCACGGATTCTATTTCATGCTATGAAAGCAGAACTTGAAGGAACTAAGAGTGGTGAGGTTTTGCTTATGACGAGATTGAGTCGGATTAAACGCAAGAAAGGGGGACGAATAAAAGAAAATAAAATAATCTCGCTTCACTAATTTTTCTTTAACTAGCTAGAAGGCTTAAGTCACTTTAATTGCAGCTGACTTGTTAGCGCGTTATCGCGACTTTTAGCTAAAATATCTCATTCCCTGTAACTCTTCATATCGAGTCGGGCATACAAGCAACGTTCTAAGGTTTAGACGAACTTTTTCAATGAAGATTATTCCGAAGTCCGCCAACTACTCAGCGCTCTCTTGAGGGTTTGCGCCAACTTTTTTCATTCGCCTAACTTTCCCGAGAGTCTGCGCCGACGAAGAAGAGTAGATTGGCGAGCACGGAAACAGGAACATGGAGACGGCTACATGTTTCGTTTACTGCCACCTTAAACCTGTTACGATTACGTTGCCTCGGGATCCACAATGCTCGTAAAAAGAGATGCTTTAATAACGATATTTATGCATAGTTAAAACTGCGCACTGCATTTATTATGGAAATAATTTTTTTAATTTAGATCATATATTATTATTAGGAATCAAATTTATATTATAATATTTTAATTATAAACGTAACATTTAATTGTTTTTAAAACAGTAAACGAGTGGGATTTAAGTCACGAGATAAGTATGCGTACACATATATTGTACTTAACAGACATTATAGAAAATATTACATTATGTAAAATCAATGTATATAAAATCAAATATTAAACGAAATACGATTATAACTGAATAAATAATATCACGCTGTATTAAACGATAAAATTTCCGTTTATAAATTAATCTTCATTTACGTTATTATATTACGGTAGCAGCAATGTGCTTTTCATGTCGTTACAGCTCGGTCGTCTCTCTATCGAGTAGTCGACGACACGGATTCATCCCAAGAAGGGCCCACGCGATTTATCGCTCGTTAGCCTTCAGAGCAAGACCAGTCGACCGGTCTCACCACCACCACTGCTCGATTCGAGCATAATGACTGTAAGAGGTATGCAGCGTATTCAGGCGTCAAAATCCGCGGCCTTACGTTGCCGTAATTGGTCCGTCATTCTTCGACCCGTCAAAATACACAGTGGATATAAAGGAAGAGGGAGCTGCTGCTGTCGATGCTCGGCGAAGGACCTGATTAGCGACCCATGGATCCCTCGGACATCTACGTAAGTCCCCAGTCATGGAGGTGCGAGCTTGGTGGGGGCAAAGAACGAGAGAGAGAAAGAGAGAGAAAGGGAGAAAGAAGGCGAGGAGTCGCCGATGCGAGCACCTGACATTCATGACTCGAAACATCGTTTGACGTTCATTCAGGGCAACTTTTCGAGGCAGCCTGTTTTCAGCGCGCGGATCGAATAAGGCCCCCACAATGGCCCGTGATGCAGGCAGCGTAGATAATTGAACGTTTCAGTGGCTGCCTGCCACGAGTAATAACGGTATAGGGTACGTGCATACATCTGATTGCGAGAGATCGACCGCTTGTGGTTGTAGTATAAGGAGGGAAAACGTGGCTGGCATTAAGGATGCGCTGACTTAAACCTCCGCACGCAAGTCCTCTCATCGAGGAAGTGTCTTCATTATCCGTTGACAAGCTCATCGACTATGAATAGAGGCGTGGAACACGGACTTTGTCCGTGAACGAGGTACGACAAAGCGCGAAAACGCGATTGTACCAATATTGTTATGCACTCGTCTGTCGGTGTGATGTGAGCTGCGCATAATACTTCTTTGAAAAATATTTTTCCGCTTGTGCGCAACGTTGTAAGAGCGTCGTAAAGAATCGGCAGCTTAAAAATATGCTCCGCGCGTATCCCTCGTACAATGATTAATTACGACCGCGATATTAACCGTCGCATCCGCCAATACTATCGACAGCACTCGTACAGCTGGATTTCCGACAGCAATGACTTCAATCAGCAAAGGCGTACTAACGCATAACGCATTTCGAATATTGGCAATCAGGACGTCGCATTTAATTTTGGAACCCCCTCGTCACAAGAAACGACAAACGTTTTGATCAAACATTTGGCAAACACTTGTCGCATGAGCTCGAGCTCGGGCTCTCCCGCGTTCGTCTGAACCGAAACAACTCTGTCGCTTCCACAAACAATCGCTGAAGCAGGACCGGTGATGGAAGGAGATGGACGATCAGTTGTTTTGCTACTGTCTGCGCAGCCAAGTTCGCTGGGCTGCATATCTCGGGGCGTTTGCTTCGTCAACCTCTTCAACGTACTTTCCTACAGCTTCAGCTCTCTTCCCAGACATAATGTAATCTTTAATATTCACTCTTTAATATTCACTAATATACATATTATCATTAATATCGTAATTATTTTACATTAATATCGTAATTATTTTTTTCTCTAATCCATTTATAATATAAAAAATTAACAAATCGATTTAAAAACAAAATGTCTGTAATTATTATAAGCTTTTATTTTTTTTTTTCTATCAACGTTGCGATTGCAATATGAAAAAATATTCCCTACGAGTAATTATGTTGTTCTTGGGCAGTTGCCAATATATATAAGTATAATGCGAGTATAATGCACGTTTCAGACGCGATGATGTTAAGAAGAATACACGTTGCCATGACTTGATATAGGCTGGCAATAAAGCGACATGCCGTTGTTACCGTAACTATTAATTAGCAGCCAGCTACAATGCCGTCGTGCCGTCGCTCACGGGATCCGTTTCAACGTATATAAAGGTCGGAACATATCGCGTAGCCTAAATGGAAACGTCACGATGATCGTGTAAGTGGCTTGTCTAACATTTTGATTAACACGTCGGTTGCCGGCAAAACGAAGGCAGAAAGCTGCAAAACGCAAAAGGGTCCTCCCCTTGCCTTCCTCGTTCTTTATGGTGCGCGCACAGACGTAGGTTGGTATTAGCTTGTCGAGAAGAAGGCGGCTGTCACTCAGCCAGACCAGGTATCCCGAAAGACCGTCTGGTTGTGTCAGAAGGTAGATATACGTGAGGCTAGGGCATGTGAATCGATCTGTTAAGAACATGTTTACACGCTACCACCTCTCACTACTACCAGTTTTCGACCAATCTCACCCTTTCCCTGTATTTTCATCTGTCTCTCACGCGCGATTCTAATAATTTATCTCTTTCTAAATCGAATCAATTACACTGGCAATGATTTTATCTCTGGTATTATTTAGCTTTGTATGCATTATAGTTTTTCTTTCGATCATTATTCTGCAATAGACGCTTGTGCGTTTCTCACGTATTCTTAAGATGATACACAATTTTCTCGGTGGAATCCACTAGAGAATCGAATGACGCACACTCGACAAATGGTCGTTTGCCTATCCAAGGCTCTTATTCCGGGTGCCGGGCCAAATAAGTACAGTTTACAGTCGAGGGTCGTAGGGTTCATGACGTTACTTATGCAATGTAACTCAACTTGGCTCGGTTCGCGGCTCGACTCGGCGCGGGAGAAGCCGTGAGGCAGACGGGAGACGAGGTGGAGTATGCCCGTCGAATTCATGCCCTCTTAGAATACAACCCTTATGCGGAAGGGTCGCGGGGGAACCCTTATATTACTTACGTAGACCCGGATCAGGACCACTCGGCCCCTTTTATGTATGAAACCCCTGCGTATAATACTCTCCTCTCGCTAGCGAGAGGCATCGCGCTCGTCGGGGGTGGATTCGAGTTGGATCATGGTCACCGACAGTCTTCTCAAATTACCGATCGTTTAGAACTCGTTTCTCGCCGGTGAGTGCAAATGCATACAAATATATATGCTGATCGCACTCTGGTAGGGGCGCCTATATAAAGGGCTCCGCTCGTTTGACTGCGCATTGAATGATGTTTATCGGATTATATCGAATACCAATCTGGAGAGATCCGTTTCGTAGTTCATTAATCCTGTCCACGAAGTGTCTCGCGTGTTAAAAATTATTTCTAATACATGAAAGGCCACAATATTGTACAAATATATATAATTACAGTTAAAGAGGATTGCTGCAAGAGGATCTATCGATCAATATTGATTTCAATCTAGAAAATTTTATATGTATTTTATATGTATTTCTCTCAGTCTATTATTCAATCACGCGAGGTGATAGATTTAAAAATATATAAATATTACAACTATATATGAAACTTTCCGGTTATATAATATACTTTCACGAATTGCTGATCTAATTATAAACTAATTATTTACACATAGATGTTATAACTTTTGTCGTATTAATTGTTGTCTTCGAAAAAAAATCAACGAAATTTAGCGAATCAGGTAACGTCTTGTCGACAGCTGCCTTATTTTTTGACATCTCGTCTGTGTGACAGAAGAGAGCAACTGGGACAAAGCGTTGATGTGAAAAGAAAGAGAGTGGCGGCGGTGAGCTACGAAGAAGTAGCGAGTAAAAGAAAACGGCTTCTTTGACAAATTCGATTCGCGTGTCACGGCACGTGGAACACGGCGAGAGCCGGAAAACTGGAGGGTGTTCCACTCTCGCAGTCGCTAAATCAGCTAAATGGCTGGCAGAACCAGCGGGGATTGAGAACCTGTGTAACGCGAGGTGTGACAGGCGTGGTTGACGCCATCGGTAAAATCTTGAATATTTGATGCCGCGCGTCTCGCGGCTGCCGTTGCGACGACTACGACAACGCCGACGAGATATTGAGAGCCGCGAGAATTTCAAGCGTCGTGCAGAAAATCAAGTCTCATCGCCCTTCCTCTAAGAGGAATCGAGTGTAGGAATACCGGATTGTCTGGCCCGTCACCTCTTATCTTCGTTACCCGTCATCGCTCTTCGTTCCGCGAGAATTATTCAACGACTTTAATGCTGCGCATACACTGCAAGCGCGGCTGAATTGATATTACTTGCGCTATTCATTCGGCTAGGTATTAATTATTTCTATTACGTATGCAGAGTATGTAGCAATTTAATTATAGAAATTATGTTTATTGCATAGATGTAATAAGAATGGACATTCTTATTACAATTCTTATTAAGTTGTTACTATTAGTTTAAAAAGAGAGAGAGAGAGATATCATATCACTTGAATCGTATCATATCACTCTCCTCTCGTGTATCTCGAGAATCTCTCGACATGAAGAGATATGCTGATATAAATCAATACTTTTTAAGAGAGCATACTGAGAAAAAAGTTTTTAGTATTTGTAATACAAGTATATTATGACTATTATTATGACTATTATTATTATGACTATAATTATGACCATTATTGTTATGTTAATAATTATAATTATATGTATAATTATATGTATAGTTCTATCAATAAATATGTATAATTGAAAAAAATGATAATAGTATTACTTTAAAAATGGTTGAAATTATTATAATTTAACTTGAGTTTATATAACAATTGTATTTTTATAGAATTTATTATTACTAACATTAATATATTATTATTAATGTTATAGAAGTAATATAATAATAATTGTGGTAACATCGTAATTACAATTACAAATAAAAATTACTAAAAATTACTAAAAATTTTTTCTGCAAATAAAGGAGAGTCAGAGAATGCGCAATCTATATCTATATCTATCAAGTATAACTTATTAAGATTGTCGTTCCCTTAAAAAAAATGTATGTAGGCAGCTTATATCTCTTTTAACACTGATGTCAAATGAATCTATATCCGATGAAGCTTTTTCGAGTGCATAAATAATTTGCGAAATATCATCACATATTGCAAGCTTATTTTACCTTTAATGAAATAATATTTGCGTACACAAAGAAATTGAATGTTCCTCGCGCGCGCAATAATTCGCATTGTATCACGGATTCGATATGAGTCATCTCGGACGCGAAACGACCAAGTGTGATAACACTTCGCGTTAACGTTTTTACGACGTATGTTCAGGCGGATCCATTGGATACACTGGTGCACGCTGTCAGCGAGAAATGATGATTGAATTAAGTGTCTTAAAACTAGAGATGTCCATTGACGACCGCGCAACGATTGGCGCAAACAGTTTTAGTACCTCACGGTAAAGAGAACCTATATTCCAGAACGGACTCATTCCAGGACTTATCCAATTAATCATTTTACGAGCCATCGATTCTTCCCTCGTTTTGCCGTACAGTTCTATGGTCGCGTATCGTTGTTCGTTCTGTTGCAAAAAGAGAAACACGGAACGTGAACAGTAAAAAAAAACAAAGAGAGAATAAAAATACAACGGCGTAATTTTTATCGTTGAATGTTCCGACGCTGGCCGTGACACGTCGAGCGAATTAACAAGCTCGGCTCGCGATTTCCGACGGTACATCAACAACGCCGTCCCCTCCTACCCCGTTTCCGATGTTAATGCGTATTAATGTCGAGCGTGTAGATATTCGCTTTACGTGAGTCCACCGTGTGTAGGTAACAAGCGCATTTATTTATGGATAGCTGGAACGCCCGATGAAACATCAATGTGTCCGCGCGAGAGCAGGAACGTGGGAGCGATGCGAGTGCAAGGGAGAGATGTTCATAGACGAACTAGCGAGGTAGTCGGAGAAAGAGGATACCAGAAAAAGAGAGGGAGAGAGAGAACATGCAAGGACGAAGAGAAAAAGGGATGACCATAGAGAAAGAGAATGAATAGGCGCGGAACGAACGTGTTTGTGAAAAGTACGAAATCGTTGGTTGATAATGGGTGCAGTTTATCAGACCTCTCCCTCGCCCGTCCCCTTCCACCTTTTCGTGTCCACAGCTCCTGTACCGCTCTTCCGTACCAACGGCGGCAATAGCGGGTGCTTTCATTGTACACGCGGCCTGCAAACAATAATCATGACACGCGGGATTGCCCGGCAATGACAATGGAATTGATGAAATATCGATTGCGCGCCCGACGACACCGTATAATTGTTTTACAACGACTGGTGTGCGCCATTCGGCGCTGCCGATAGGATTCTGCGGTGGCTACGTAAAATCGCTCCCGTACGTTTTCCAGGCGGGATATATGCGCGCCTTCATGCCCCTTTCGGCAAACGAATGTTCTCTCTTCTCGTGAAAAAGAGAGAGACTAGTCGATGTGTTTTAACGCGGCTCGAATAATTGAAGAGACTATTCCAAAACGAGCCGCATCTACTTTTAATCCAAAATGAACTCGACACGCGGCTAGATACGTCGCTTTTATATATATATATATATATATATATATATATATATTTTTTTATTTTTAAAGAATGTATATATTATATATTTTCTCTCAGTAATTATGATTTGGCATAATAAGAGACAAAGAATGTAAATAGGTACTTCAGCATAGCTTTTCAGATAATTGCGAATAGACACAACTTTAACGTGCACTTAATATCAAGTGTTAAAGTGTCACGCAGTACAGTACAATGTTTAATCCTCCCCCTATCTCTAAGATTCCAATGTAAATTTGACGTGAACATTAATCGCACGCAATTACTCGACGTGTCGCATCGAGGAAACGCGCTTTCCAAGGTATCAGCGTGTCAGCGGACCGACACATGATGCAATAATCTTGAATCTCATAAGCAACTGTGTGTCACACACAAGCGTATGTTGCGGGAGCGGGCGGGTGTTGGCCCTCTAAGAACAGGTGGTGCCTAAAGGGCGAGGAGATTTGTAGTTTCATTAGGCAGCGGCTGCTGCTTATGACGCCTGGGCTTGGTTGTCTACAACCACTTACATCGCTACTTACCTGCGTCGCGTAAGTAACCTCTCTCCAATTCGATGTGGCGTTGAGCCACTTGCAAACCCGACGAGGAAAACGAGCAAGAACTGTGCGTTCAGTTGAGTAAGTGCCATCAAGAGCGAGTTATACGTAACTTAAGCAAATGCGCGAAAATAAAGCCTCTGCGCGTAGAAGAGGATGGTTTTGTGCGGTGCAGAGAAACATGAAGAAGACTTAAGTTTACAACGATACTGTCGATCGTAACAATTTTTCCAATTTCTAACTCTTCCGGTTCACTTGTAAATCGTAAAATCAATACGGAAAATTAATATAGAAATCTTGACGAAACGGCTCGATAAAAATAAGAGGACTTCTTGGAAGTTTATATTACAAGTAAGACAGATAGAATGGAGCTTGAAAAAGTAGCAGTTTGGAAGTCGACGGTTCCCCAAAGCCACAAGATTGGCTTTCGAAAGCATCCACATCAAAAAGTTCGCGCAATTGCCTTTCGGAACCGCGCGGACGCGCAGAGGGAGAAAAGAAGATTCTAAAGAAGTTTTCCAAATTGCGCGACGATTTTGTTGAAACGACGTTCACCAAGCGTGTTCGAATCCACGAGCGGTTCCGTCGAAAACTTTTGACGCTGATGTCACAGTAGGTACGTGTGATGTGTATCCAGCATTCATACATTCGCACGAAAAAGATGCAGATGGTGTTCACATAATACAAACTCTGAGAGGCAGCTGCACGGATATATATACGACGGATTCTCGCGACTCTCACCGAATAAGTTCCGTCGTTTTATTCTAACGACCAAAAGAGAGAGAAATATTTATGTATGTATGTGTTTATTAATATATATATATATATATATATATATATTGGGTTGTCCAGAAAGTTCGTGCCGCGAAAGATTTAAATTTAATAAATGAAATTAAAAATTTAAATCTTCTGCGTTTCAATTTTCCTTCAAAATCGGCATGAACTTTCCGAACAACCCAATATATATATATATATATATATATATATATATATATATATTTTTAGCCACCAAGACCTGCCTTTATCAAATATGGTTTTCTTCATTCATTTGTATTGAATATCCTCAGTTCATTTTCACTTTATATATATAAAACATTTGACAAATTAAATTTTATAAAAAAGAAAGCTAATGTCCTTTTTTAAAATTCTGCTTTAAATTTTATTTACATGTTACATGTTAATCATGTCAATTTCTGTAGTCTGATAAATATCAGAAATATCGAGGATTATGTGTTGTGATGGATATACGATCCGTTTCAACGGATAAATTTGACCGCACAGGACTGAAAAACATTTCACTCAGCTTACATGATGTCCAGGCAGATGCTGGAGTAATTTCGACCACGTCACGAGTTTTTCAAAATGGATTATTATATCCTCCTTTCTCCATCTCTCCTCTTTTTTTTCCACTGCGAACGTGCTTGAGACTCTGATCCGTGGATTTCACTGAGTAACGTAACCGCGATTCTACGAAGATCGGTGGCAAAACAGCCGCCAGCTACCTCAATCCACCCCGCCATCCCGAGGCAACGAGGCGTCGTTGTGACGTATCGACTTCGCAGAAGTGCTGGACGTGTTCCTGCTCGAAAGCGCCGTAATTACGGGTATCTTTTATAGGCAGGAAGAAGATATTTATACAGCCGACGTGCTGGATGATCGAGGAGGCTCTCTCACTCTCCCGACGATGACGCGACCTTTTCCGTATCAACCAGAGGTGGGATGATCCACGGTCGATCCAGCCGGACCACGATTCTAACTTAGCAGTATTTTTCATGTACGGTATGCTCGGTAAATTAAGCGTCCATTCAACGCCATTCGACACCGAGAATGCTTCTTGCGTTCATGACGTTGTTTGCTTAAAGGCACAATGCTGCTGTTGCGCGATGATAAAGCATCGTTAAAAATAACTGACGTGATCGAAACATATAGCGGAATAACGAAAGCACCTGTATAGATTGAATATTCAAGTGCAAAGTGTAAATCAAGTTTATAACGACCATATCTTAAAATATAAAAATTAGATGATTATAAATATTGAAGTATATTTTTGATAAAAATTTCTAATCTTTCTAGTTGTACAAATTAAACAATATCATAAAAGAATACACAATTTTATTATTTGATTGTAGCACGTGGAATTTTTAGCGCCTATTTTATAGGCGAGAGAAAAGCAAAGTCGGGAAGTGATAGAGAACGCGCGCGAGGGACAGCGAGTTAATTTCATAGCTGATCACCCCGAGTAATCCAACCGGGGGCGATGCCGCTGATGCGGAAAACAAAGCTGCAGGGTGCGACGAGTCACCCTACCAAGCTTTTCCGAGTCGTACGTCATAAGTGCTTCCGCGCTAGATTCATCATCTTAGCCGACCGGCTTCCAGCAAGGTTATCCACTTTTTCCACCCTTGTCGACGACGGTAGACGGCACGGTGACGGGGATTATTCTGCTTGAACCGTCCTAAAATCTTCTCTTCTCGAAGAAAAGGATATTTCTCGCGTAGAGAAAAGCTCTACAGAATTTTTCTCTTAAAACGGAAAGTACCTCTCCGTTAATCGTTTCAGCATCTAATACTACGCAGTCCTCCGTTACTGCATAAAATCCCATGATTCTGACAATAAAAGTGCGCGAGAACCGTGCGTTTATTTTCATAGTTTTGATGTAAAACCTGATCGAATCATATTCGTACATAGACAGAACCTGTGATACTATTTTATTGCGCACATCGGTTACATAATGCCTTGACATTGTTCCGCATGTACCAATGTTATCTGTTACGCTGCGTCGACACGATTCAACGTGCTCGTATACGGTACGACCGCCGCGGTAAAAATGCTCGCGTGCTTTACTCAGTCTGGCCGTTTGTTTTTACGAGCGCGTAAACGAATAACGTTAAGCCGCGGCGTGTGAAAGTTACGAGAAGCTCGACTCTCGTGTGATATTCAAAACGGGCCCGGAGGTAATGCGAATAAATGCCAAGAAGGAAGGATGTATAAGGGTGTAAGTATTGCATACACACCACAGAACCCTAATGGTGGCTGCTTACGAGTTGATTTATTTATCGGAGTGGCAATACCATGGTGAATCCACCCTAAGAGCATGCCAGATTAGCCTGGAGCCCTCGTGTGTATCTTTCTCGCGGCTCTATGGACGCATAATAGACACATGTGATAGACGAGAGAACGAAACAGCGTGACACGCGGAATAAAGTATACCCGGAGACGTAGAAAAAGCAAGAGACAATCATATACGAATGCATCCTGAACTAATTCTAGAACTAACATAGAAATATCCAATTAAACATCTAGTACAAAATAACCAATGTGTTCTTTAAATTTGAATTTCATTTAAATTTTTACCAAAATAAATTTCAACTAAAATTATATCTTCTCTACACTGAAAGAAACCTATTCAGTACTCGTGACTGTCATTAGATAGTAAAATAATTATTGTTAGGAGCGCCATATTTATTATTTTATAATGCTAGCATTATAAAATAATAATTATATTTACGATTCTATGTATCAAAATATATTTTTCTCTATAAAATTGTAAATATAATTACTATTATTAATATTACGAGATTAATATTATATATTATAGCATGTAACTATAAAAATGGAGCTCCTGACCATAATTATTTTATACATACAATTATAATCATAAATATATATTTTTCTGACAATAAATTTTCTAACTCTACTTTTGTATTACTAATTTTATTGAAATTCATGTCAATGCAAAATTTTCGGAAAGTATTTGGAAATGATAAATCGCCGATTCAACGAAGTTACATTATGCGCGACATAGTAATCGGTCTTGGCAGAAAGTCACTTGATATCTGGATCACCTTCCCATAATCTACGATAATCTCATAAATAATGTGCGCAACGTGCGCTCCGCTCGTTCGTCATGTTATGAAAAACAAACTCGTTTACGTGCTCGCGCATTAAATCCTCGGACCTAGTCGATGAGATTCTCAAGTCTCGTTCGCATACTTCGAACATCCATGAAAATGCATGTACGAGCATTATGACGCGTATCACTTCCACGAGAAGCCTATTCTACAATGCATGGCGGCAATGAGCGATCGTAATCGAAATTCCATTTCTCGCATTGTGAGCCCAGATGAATCCCGATATGCGTTCAAATAAAATCTAACAATGGCCGGCCGGGTCAACCTATCTCTTTTTTATTCTCTCCAAAAGAAAAAAATGGATTTTTTTTTACCGATTCGAGCGTACACAAAAGCACGTGTACTATCGTACGGGCGATGCAGAGACGCCAGCGCGAATGACCGCGTCATCCATATATTCCCGGCTAGATCTCGATTTTCATCCCCTTCGTCGACGGGACCGCTGAAGAGCAGAGGGGGGTGCGCGTGGACGTGGGGGGAGGGGAGGGAGAGGTGGAGGGAAGTAGGTGCCAGATTCGCAATGCGAGCGAATTGACCTCGCGATTTGACGCTACGCAAACGCTCCGGCCAATTATCCGCAGTCTCCCCCCATTTTTCGGATTTCATGCCCATTGTACATCCGACCCCTATGCGGCAGAGAATGCACATCGTGTATTCACTCGGCTAAGCGTTCTTGCCCGTTTCGTCGTACACTTTTGGTGTTGCAGCGCGTGTCGTAACAGGCGTTATACAATCAAACGTTACGTCGGTGTTGTCTGGATCGTTGATTGTCCTTTACGCTTTCAACTCTCTCCCACGATATCTTACTGAAATCACGATATCACATGTGTTCTGCGATCGTAACAGCGAGTGAATGGGATGAATTGGATTAAAATTAGAGCTTCACGTGTCAAAAAAGGAAAAAAATAACGACAAAAGATTATATAAATGCGAGAAGCTATAGCGGAAAGAATTTGCTGAAGTGTCTAATTTAGCTAATTTATAGATCTAAAAATAATTATGACTATCAAAATTATTATATAAGATATTCAAGTATAATGAGCAATACTGCAAAAAGTTTTGACTTTCTAATATCAGCTTGAAAATTCTATATAATTATTTCGATTTCTAACAAAATTATTTTTACACTGAGAGAAATGAATTTGTTATAAAAATAAAAAAAAGGGATGACAAATGTGAAGATTTAATAGGAAAATGGATCAATCATCAGTTTGCGAGTAGTTTCTCATTATTCATTAATGTAACAAATAATATTTATGATACAAATCACAATCAGTATTGCTAGCAAATAAAAGTCTATCAAAAAATAGGTTAAGTTTTACATAAATTTTGCTTCTATCACTAATAATATATACTAATAATAAATTGATTGGAATAACAGTTAGACTAGCATTAATTATAAGCACAAATATAACAAATATTAAAACAATAATTTGTTGTCACTATCTACAAATCTTTTGTTAAAGATATTGGCTTACTAAAAAAAAAAAAATCCTTACTTTCAGTGCAGATCTGTATTTAGCTAAAGAGTTTTTTAGATGCTTTATCAAAATCGTACTTTCCGTGATAAACTGTAAATTAAAATATACAAAGATCTAAATTTATTTAGAATTTTCAGCATTCAAGATTGAATCTGTCATATTCACGTTACGATAAAGGCAGAAAAGTTTCGACGCTCTAAATTCGAAGACACGTCATGCTTGGCGACTCCGAAGATGTCAGTCTACTCTCCGTTCTGCCATTCAAGACTTAGACATTCCCCTTTTGCTTGAAAGGACACGCGAGTTCTTGTCCAAATCTTTTCAATACATACATATGTATTATGTACACAAACGAACACGCGGGAGCATCTAAGGGGCGTGCAGGATTTCCTTGTCACAAAAGTTATATCTACTTGCGAGAGTAGAAGAGAAAAAAGAAAGAAAGAGATGGGACAAAGCAGCTATTTTATTACGGAATGGCAACACTTAGGCTTACACGAATCTCCTTCGTTTTTTTTTCACTGTAATAATATTTTCCCCTTCGTCGTACTGCTTGCTAATTTCTGTTACTTTGTACCTAATAGAATGCTAAGAATAATTTCTTTTAAAATAGAATTTATATGTTAACAGAAATTTAGTTCTCTAGACTTATAAGAGTTATACAAATAGCTATCGCATGTTTTAATATGATACTGTTTTTACGATACTGTTGGTTAATTATCCGAAACATTTAACGGCAGCGAAGTTATAACTAGACGCTTGCTCGCGGCAAAAGTGCAGGTGAAAAAAAATTGAAAATTTACTACGGCTGCGCTATAACAGAGTGTTATAGAAACAAAATTCCGCCACAACCTCCCAGTATGTTCAACATAGTCAGTATTACCATTTTATTCCGCTAATGCTTCATGCTGTAGCTACCGTATTCGCGCTTTTATTCATGAAACAAGTGAGGTTTATATACGGAACACATTCTGCATTTGAGGCAAAAACATCGATGTTAATGAACAGCGCATGATGAGAAAAAGTAAATCCTATGAAATCGTTCGCACGCAATAATTAAATATTATTGTAGAGTAACAGAATGGATCGCGAATCGTATTCCCTTGCGCATCACGATGCATTTCCGAAGAGTAAATCGCGAGAAATGAGAGCTGGAAAAAAAGGCTACTTCCGCTTTTGACAATGCGGATCTCTTCGGGGACCAACGAACCGGCCGTCGCTGTTCGAAGAGCCCAAGTGCAGACGGGTAACGGGGAAGTGGAAAAAACGGGCAAAACATGGACGTGTCAACGTGTCCTGTCGCATATTTTCTCGCCGCGCGCGGGTAATCATAAAACTCAAACCGCGCGCGTTATATATGTATAAAACTGAAGCGGCGCACTTTTCCGACCGGTGTACATTCGAGTCCTCGCTTTGAATACAGCGCCCGGAGGACGGCAATAAAGAGTTTTGACAAACGGGCTAGACGCGCGAGCGAGCGCGACGCCGGGCGTCGCGTCGCCACCCACCACGGTACACAACTCGGCGTCAGTGTGTGCACTGCAGATCGCGTGGCTATGTGCACCGCCTGGCTTTTTCATTCGGCCGGAAAAACGAATGAACGTCGGCCGTGACGACAAACGGCGGGTACACGTCGAGTACATGAATACACGAGCGGCCGTTTATACATTTCGTTCTCCGACTATATTGCAGCTGGCATATTCCGGCGTGCTTTTGCGAGATCGTCTTTGGGAGGAAAATCGCTGGGAGGGAGATCGAGATCGATGGTTTGTTTATTGAGACAATTAACACCGAGTTCTAGTACAATCTATCGTGTCGCTTTCTTTTTTTTAATGATCGTCCTTAAAGTCGAAATAGTTTTCACTAATATTTCAAGTGAATGATAAGTGACTTCATATACGTATGCGATTTAATTTTAAATATAAAGATAAGCTACCATATTGCAAAGAAAAATAAATTTATCATTTA
>Ga0157364_1002906_pt1 | contig 16368 bp, 7 predicted proteins | sample AttsexASBM2_FD_111476 | JGI IMG/M metagenome (GOLD analysis project Ga0157364, IMG submission 111476) | Fungus gardens microbial communities from leaf cutter ant in Ribeirão Preto, State of São Paulo, Brazil - Atta sexdens ASBM2 | ecosystem: Host-associated > Fungi > Mycelium > Unclassified ...
AAAAGGAAAAAAAGGAAAAAAAAAAAAATAAAAAAAAAATAAATAATTTATAAAATTTAAATAATATAAAAAGGGGGGGGGGGGGGGGGGGGGGGGGGGGGAGAGGAATTTTGGATATCCTATACCAAAATTAATTTGATGAAATCATAGAATTTACATGTATTCTCAATTTTTCAAAGTTTCGAAGAAAAGACAAAATTTGCTATGAATGATAATTCTATCCATGACGATAAATTTTATTTGCAAATATAAGGATCGCAAAATTATTTGCAGATATAATACGAATATTTATTTTTTTATACTTGCTACAAAAATTATTTGCAACAAATGTAAAGTATCTATCAAATGCAAATTTGTTTGCTATAAACAGCAAATAAATTTGACAATTCAAATTTTTGCAAACTTTTTGCGTTTATAATAAAATTATTATTTTTCTTCGTGATATATCAATAGCTGCGTTCAGCAGAAAAAGCAACTTTGCAGATGTTGCAATATTTTTTAATATGATTGATTTATACACTTACAATTAGATATAATGAAAAACCAAGACTAATCACTTTAAAGAATTTTACAACAGTTGCAAAATTGCTTTTTTCTGCTAAACGTAGCAATAATATGTATCCGATGTATGTTATTGATTTATGTATTTATTGATATACATAAAAGCTGCAAGAGACAAAAATCATTTATTTTCTTCTCATAAAGTTCTGAGAATTTTTTCAGAATTTTTTAATACCGTATTTTCTCATATTGGTAAAAATAAGAAAATGCAATACTAAAAATTGATAAAAAATCCTGAAAAAATTTTTAGAGTTCTCTTGCAGCTTTTCTATAAAGTTGATAATATTTGAGTAAAAATTATTCAAAATCAATATTTGACAATTTTTAGTAATTAATATCTTGTTAACTATTGCGAAAAATTGCAAAATAGTAAAGGACTTTTCGACTCAGTTCGATTCACTCTATCTGTTCATGATAAGTGACGAAATATGTTAAAATACCCTATATATCTCATGATATATGTCGTACATAATTTCATAAAACTGACGATTTAAATTGAATAATTACAACGCTGTGCATTATTGATTTTACACGGTTCTTCCCAATAATAATTAATTTAGAATATTTTTTCACTTCATTTATTATTATTTCTGGATCTTCGTAATTGGTAATTTTGTCGGCTTTATATCACATAATAAAATTATATTATAATTTTTTCAAATAATGACTGAAGTAATTGCTGAAAATACTGTTCTAATGACGATGTTCTTTTATCTATACATCTTATATATACATCTTATATTTTTTATTTATTTATATGTTTATTTTTCTATAAAGAATAGAATATATTGCCTATAAAAAAATGTTTAATAGTTTTTTGGAAACAATAAAGATTACGACACTAATTCTAGGTTTACTTTCTAAGATATAAAAATTTTATAAATAATTATTAAAATAATTATAAATAATCATTTGGATATATTCGATATATATTGGATATTTTTATATAAATATCATATCTCGAACTCTGAAATTTCTTTATATAAAAATAAAGAATGCAGTATAGTATAACAGAATATCTCCAGATCGTTTACCATACATCTTAAAATCAGAACACTGACACCGTTTACATTCTCTCTTCTATCTTAGAAAATACCATCACTTGAGAATAGAACTTTTCAAAAGTCACCGAAGAAACATCGACGATGTTTGAACAGTTTTGCTATCAAAAGACCTAATAATTACAATTTTCCTTTTATCTGGAAATATTTAACTATATACAAAATCTTAATATTAATAATCAAAATTTCGTTATTTGTTTGACTATTCGTTGTTAAACAAATTTTCGTTTTAAGTGTTTCCTCATTTATTTTGAAAATTAAGATAAGCTTCGTCTACTTTACGAAAATTAGGAAAGATAAAGCTTTCGGGAAAAACTAACTATTTACGAGATAACCGCAATAAGCTTTAATAGTTCCAACAGTATATCCGCACGAGTATATCAATACTTATTTATCGTGTTTCTTGTTGTAACCGTCAAATGTCAATCATTCAATAATTTCATTTACGAAAAATAAATATTAATTTTTTTAAATTATAAATTCCAAGTAAAATATTTCAATATATGCATTTTTTTCAATACGTTATTTTGAATTTGCTATTTGAAAACGCGTCGCAGTCGTCCTTTTTATTATTACTATAAAATGGTAAATAATTTTTAGAGAAAAAGTAAGAAGAATGTAACTACGAAGATGACAAGACGGAAAGCATTGCATTGTTGCGAATGAAAACAGACATGAATGAAGAAATAGGTCCATCACTTTACGTACTATAATTTGCACAGAAATTGTATTTAATCATTTTATGATTTTTATTAAATTTGCGTTAATTTATCGACATGTATACACTGAAGATGACCTGACAAATAGGTCGAAACGTATGTGTTTTTAAGAATCTAAATATATGAAAAATTTGGCTTTTAGTCCTTCTGTTATGCATTTTTGTTAAATAATTTTTAATTTATAATAATATAATAATTTATAATAATTTTTATTTTAGATTGAAAGCTTCCTACGCGCGCGACTGTTAATCCTAAACCTAAACTCGTGAACCACCGGTAAAAGTATAACGGCGATTGAATTATGCCTGTTAAACACAGATATGGTGAAATCGTGAGAAACACTGCGCCTTCGTCACGTTTACTGTAACTTATACGTTGCTTTGAAGGATTATAGATACAAAAGATATTAAATATTTCAGCAGCTTAAGAATGTATGTGTCACATCTCAAAACATTAACAAAAATATAAACATTTCATTGATTGTTCTAATATGTTACGTCTCTGAGTGTCTATGTAAAATTTGAGTATATTTCTAGCTTATTGGTTTAAAAGTTATTTAATTTTTTTGTTATTATTGTATGTCTTATTGTAAAATCGCGTTTTGTAATATTTATTTGCAAATTTTGATAAGCTCGTAACATTACGAATTAAATCAAATTTATTTATATACATATACTAATAAAATTCTAATAAATATTCGTGTAAAAATTTATTTGAATCTACTTTTTCACTTAAAAATTACTTACCTAAAACTCAAACAAAATATGGCAAACAAAAACAATAAATAATCTCCTATAATGGCCATTTTGCCATTATAGGAGATTATTTATTGTTTTTGCAATTGGTTACAGAGTGTATTTATGACAAAAATTTGTTGGCTAATATTAGTCGATATTAGTTTTTTAACTGATTTTTTTTATTGGATATTTTTACTGATACTGTATAGCCAAAACGTTTAGACGTGATTGTAGATAAATTCGCTGCACTCTCATTTTCGACAAAAAAAAAAAAGACAAACTGAAACGACCAACTTCACCGCGATTGTGCGATTAGTTGCACGGATGCAAGTATCGTTTCTGTGACAAGGAAGCGTTGTGTTGCAACTGACTGTCACAATCGCGATGTAGAAAGAAAACAATTTTTTTTTATGCAAACGCAAATGATTATAAATGCAAAAGGTCAACTATAAAAACGATTGCGACCTCGATACACCGCGATTGAAATTAAAATAGGTTTCGATACAAGAATTAGGTAAGTCAATAATTTAAAAAATCCACCCTAGATATGGATTTGTATTTGAATTAGATTTCAGAAGAGTTTATTTTCAATCTATTTGAAATTGTTAAGAAACACGTGGTGCCTTATAATGTATGCCCGCAAGCATATTTTAGATACTTTAAATATCCACACTCTTTCAGAAGAATGAAAAATAAGCTCTTGAGTTATAATACTGCCTCCTTCTTGCACTGATTCTTTCAATTCCTTTCTTTATACATGGTCTGTGACCTAGAAAAGTTTCCATGCAACATAAAAGATTACAATCCGCTATAGATAAAAAAACATCACCTGACATTTTCTGATAAGTTTTTGATACTTTTATTAATGAATTTTTATATGTCGTTTGTAGAGAAATAGCTAATCTTATGTACTTGTAAATGAAGGTAATTGACGTTCGATATACTTTCTTTCTTGTGATTCTTTATTATGAAAAATATATCAACAAGAATTATTAATTATTATAAAATTTGTATTATGAGATTTGTGAGAGGGTGACGATTTGGCGACGACGTGCCCTCGATAATATTGTGATTCCGAGAATCTCTATTTTCCCGTTACGACAAAAACCCATTTTGCATATGAAGATGCACTCTTACTCAACGGTTTTATTATTACTTTTATTACGGCATTGATTTTGCGTGTAAACTTGGCAACGCTGTGTGTACCGTCGAAGCGCAGAGTAACGATTTCAACAGTTAAAAACGAAGAAGACGGGAACCCGAAAAATTGATTTAGAGTAATGCTCACCCTCGCACATGCAAAAACGCATCATTTCGCAAGTTGCCTGCAAACTCGCTAGGAAACGTGGAGCTCTACACGAGATTTTCGAGAACAAAGAAATTTCTCCGAATGTAAAACTTACGAATACACGTTTTGCAGAAAATGTAACTGTTCAGTTACTATTATAATTAATTAATTTAATTAATTGTCAATTTATGTATCTGTTACCTATTTTATCACATAATTAAAAAATATTCAAATAGCTTTTCAAGAAACCGTTATATTTCCATTAAACGATGAGAATTTAAGAATGAAAGGATGCGCATAGTGCTACACGTTTCCTCTTGGCATCATGGCATTGTACCGTTATGGAGCTAATCTCTTCCCCGTTGGATATTGTCTTGTTGCGATAAGATGACCAGAAAGACGGGTTGGGTTTTGTTTATTTTAACACTTTCATTTTTGCCTTTAAAAGTAATTAAGATAAAACGCATCTCTCTTCGTACGGAGATATATGCTACTATGTTAAAATAATGGCGTATTCTTTGGCCGACTTGAAGTCGATTTTTCCTCTGCCGGCTGTCGAGACGGGTCAACATCTTTCGCAGTTCGCTTATCCTAGAACGACTTTGACCAAACTCTGATTAATTCGTTCATTATTATTAAATACCTTTTTATTAATGCGAATAACATTAATAATTGATAATTTTTTTTATTTAATATAGAAAGAAATAAATTGAATCGTAAAGAAGAAAATATAAATTAAAAATTTTATTATTAATTACAATATATGTATAATATTAAATTATAATATTATATTAATTATATTAAATTAAAGATTAGATTATTATTAGATAAATAAAAAATTTTGTTTTAAGCCGATTAAATTAATCAGAATTTGATTCGGAAGTAGTCCATGATTTTTATATCACCAAGCTTTTAATTCGAATTCTATTAAGTCTTTATTAAGGAATACGGACCGGAATTTACAATCAATTCTTATTTTAAGACGGTCTTATTTTAAGACAGTCTTAATGTCTTAAGATGCTAATACGGCTCTTTGTCTCTGATTGACTTACAACATCTTAAGATTGTACTTAAGATCGTCTCAAATATAAAAATTGACTATGAATATCAGCCATAGTATATCAGAAACTTATATTTAAGATCGTTTTAAGTACAGTTTTAAGATGAACTGATCACGAGGGCTGCATTAACATTATAAGACATTACTCAAGACAATCTTAAAATAAGAATAGAATTCTTCACTATGAATTCTTCACAGAGAGTCCTATTAGCATCTTAGGATATTACATAAGATGGTCTTAAAATAAGAATTATGTGAAGACCGATCCATATTCCTCAAACTTTAAGGACATTACTATGAATATCACTGTGTCATGTTTGTCATATTTTATGGAATTTGATGAAAATGCCGTTGCTTTCGAGCTAATTATATCGGGATCCGAACATTTTTATGGAGGAAATGTCGATATTAATTCGGTCGAGGAGATTGGAGTATCCCATTCTATTCGTTTAACATTTCATACCGAAAGATTCGAGGAAATTCAGGAGTGAAGCGATACAGGAGTCGCGCAACGGACCTATTCGACAACGATCTTTCCTAGGAGCCGTTGCTCTCTCTCCTCTATCTCCTCTTCAACACGGTATTTCTCATATAAAAAGAAAAGGAGCGCGCAGATGCACGCTCCGAAGGTTTATTCAGACTGATTCGTGTAGGCCGCGCACGGCCGATTATTCGACTAATCAAACTCAGCGTGAGGGATGCCATATTGTTTCGTTCGTCGCGTTGGTTGCGCGTGATTGGTCGATTTTTCTGATATGTATGTACATATATATATTTAATATGCAAGTCTCATCTGGATAGACCTTCAACGATACGAGGTGCGACAGGGCAAGAGGCCTCCAAAGAATCGCCACTCGCTACGGCCCTGATCGTAACTTTTTTAACGCTTCCCCCGTCGCGCCTGCCCTCTAGTGTGCCAATTATCAACGATGAATGTGTGTTCCCTATTTACAGGTTTGTGAATAAACCGCGTGCAACCCCCACGAGCAATCGGAGTAATATCCATTGTACTTGTACCGCTACTGCAGCCGATACAGCACTGCACGCGACAGCCATCGACGACGTCGCCCGTCATCGATGAGGATCGCGACGACAATGTCGCGTCGACCGACGCTCGCGTAGACAACCCTCGTCGTCGTCGTCCTCACCGTGGTCGCCGCTGTCGTTTGTCATCTTCGTCTTCTCGCTCTTCGTCTCTAGGTACGTATACACCATTTGAGCGCATTGTAGCCCCGACCGGGAGAATTAATTGGGACTAACAACGCGGTCAACGGCGACTGAGAATCTGTAAATGATATCGTGTGGTGGACAGACAGAGAGGGAGATACGCGATCGTACGAGAGTTGGAAGGGAGCTTGGAAAAATTAACCTCAACTCCTCCACTCGAGAGAGGGAAGCTGCTTGTCGGTTGCAGCTTGCGACCCGCGCGCGTATTACCTGTACCTGCTGCACTCTCTCGTACACCCGATTACTCGAAGCGAACGAAACGTACGAAGACGCACGATTCGAAATAGTTGGATGGTGAAGTGAGGGAGGAAAAAAAAAGCGCGGAGAGCGGCATGAATGGAAGACGCGATCGCCTCGATCGCGTCGCTCGTCGTTACGCGCGTGCCGAGTAACGCACGGCCGCGTCGTCGTGGACGAGCTTTTACGTTCCGACCGAACATCGTGTCATCCGTGTGCGTGCGTGCATGCATGCGTGCGTGCGTGCGTGCGTGTGTGTGTGTGTGTGTGTGTATGTTGAGTGTGTGTATGTGTGTGTGGTGTGTCTCCCTCCGTCTGTCTCTCACACTCCCGTCGGCACCGTCGGTTCGCCCGCCCGTCTATCCGTCTATCCGTCCGTCCGTCCGTCTGTGCTTCTGCGCTCTCAAGCGCGCGTCGTCGCGTCCTCGGCGGCGCGTCGAGTCGAGTGTGCATCGCGCAGAAGAATTCTATCTTCTTCCGTAAATCTCTTCTCTCGAGTTGGTGCGCGCGCGCGCGCGCGCGTCAAGACAGGACGAGCCCGTCGTCGACGATAAACGAGGAGTTTGGGAACCGGGGTGGAAGGAGCTTCTGAATACGGTAATAAACACCTGGATGGGAATCGCCGCGCCTCGGCCTCGTCTCGCCCCGCGCGCTTCGGAAAGCCGTTCTCGGGCTCTCGTTCTCGTGCCATATACCTTCTGCACTCTGTAATACCCCAGGATCGCAGCGGCCGCGTCGCGCGTGAGCGAGGGAGTAAAGGATAAGGGGGGAAAAAAAAGAAGAGAATCAAAGTGTAGAAGAGCATAAGGAACGCGTGCGACGTGACGTGACGTGACGTGACGTGACGTCTTGGTGCAAGTCGTAGAAATAGCGGCGTCTCGTGACGCCGGGAGGGGATCTCACGAGAGCACAAGTCGGAACGGGGCCGTCGGGCTGGCGAAAACGTGCGCGTTTCACGTCGGTAAGCGCGGGAGTGACTGTGGAAAGCAGGACAGAAAGCGACATCCACGAGTTCCGTTGAAGAGAAGAGCTCCGATCGTCTCCGCAAATCTCGGGGAGGGCGAATCGGCCGGGCCGGCGATCTGTCAAACCGATTGGATGTTGATTTTCTCCCTTTATCTTTATTCCTGTAATCACACTAGATTCCCGATTCTCATTCTTCTTCTTCCATTCCATGGATTTCAGACTTGATTAAGCCTCAGTCCCACGCGTAAAAATTACTTAAGGAGATGAACTTCCAAGGGAAGAAAGTCCAACGATTCCGACTTAATTTGATTTTCATTCAACGTTGCCGACTGAAAATAGAGTGATTTTTATTCGCGACTCGGCAATCAGAAGTAGCCGGTGCTTTGCTGTGATTGGTTGAATGATAATCGGGAATTACGAGTCAGAGTCTATAGTGTGATTACGGCTTTAAGTCTAAAGCCTAATGCACAATTAAGAATAATACAGGTAAGACAGTAGGAACAGGGAATAGTAAATTTCAACCTATCAGAAATGTATTCTGGGAGCTTATTACGGTTCTTAAAAAATTATGAAGTAAGCAAATTTACTAGACTATTCATAACTTCATTGTCAATACTTAGGATATGCAACGCGATGTTGCAAGCACTTTGAAGCGTTTTTTAATTGATCAGTTTATAAAATTCTTCTAATTGGTCCATCAAATGCTTCAAAACATTTGTAGCAAGACTTTGACCACAGCTTTAATCAATACTTATTTGCTCACTTTTGTAATTTTCTCATTCATTTCAGGAACTGTAACTGACTCCTTGGTTTTTGATAAGTTGAATTCTTAAGGGCTTCGCACAATAAAAGGAACAAAGAACAGAGAACAGAGAATAAGAATTTCAACCTATCAGAAATCATGTATTGTGGAATACACAGTTTCTGATAGATTGAAATTCTTATTCTATGTTGCTTGTTCCTTTTATTGTGCGGAACCCCTTATTCTTTATTCCTATTGCCTTTACTTTTTGATTGTGCATTAGACTTAATCATAGCGTTTTTCAACAAAGATACAAGGGACATTTTGCAGCATGAACATAGTGTAACACATTGAATCATTTCGTTCTTCTTTAATGCTAATAACAAGGATGTAATGACTCACTGTACTATACTTTTGGAAAGCTCCCAGTGTAACATAGTGAATTATCACATACTTGTTGTTTGTCAATGTTACAGGATGAGGTTCACTGTGTTACACTGTACTTTGCTGGAAAACGCCCAAAGGTAATAATTTCAACCCCCATCAAAAATCGTGAATATGTAAAAGAATACACCATTTCTCATAGGTTGAAATTTATTAAGCCTAAAGGTGTACTTCCCTATGATAGTTGGAATTTCGAAAAAGTCATACGATCAATCATTAAAGTTTAGCACGTTAAACAGACGAACGATTCTGATCGGTCGTATTACTTTTCCGAAATTCTGATTCGTGAGAAAGCACCCTAAATGAGTATATTCAGGATACGTTTCGTTTTCACGTTTACACGCTATACACATCATATTATCCTTGTTTATCAAATATTAAACAAGAATAAATGATACTTACAAGCGCTGTGAGTACAAAACGGAACGCATTCTCTATATTACAACTGCTCGCTCAGTGAGCTTGTGTACTTGTTTCGTCTAATACTCGTATTCATAGTCAGGCCTTATTAGTATATTGAGGGCTTTCTTAAATTTATCTTCAGATACTCTACGAATTATTTCATTGGTTATTACTGAACACTTAAGTACAAGAGACTATATAATACGGGCATATATTTTTGAATTTAATGAAATATGCTAATCAGATGCAAGAGCTCAGTAAGCGATTGTAATATTGAATGCATTGAAAAGCACAGACAATAGGAACAGGAATGACAAATTTCAACCTATCAAAAATCGTGCATTCTAGTATACACAGTTTCTGATACGTTGCAATCTCTTGTATTCTTATTTCCTGTTCCTCTATTGCTTGTTCTTTTCAATTGTGATCTCAGGCTTTATAACCTCTACGACGCCATCCCGGTCGGCAGCCGAGGTTTCCTCTCTCCCCCTCTCTCTCTCTTTCTCTCTCGGCGGGAGATGAGCCGTTGCGCGGGTTCCTTCGCTTTCCTGTCCCGGAATCCCTTCCCCACCTCCTTACGACGCCGGGGTACGTCGCGAGAGGTTCGTGATGTGAACGTCACGCTCGTAGATGAGAGGCGGTAACGTGAATCGTACCTCTTCTGACGATTCATTCGCCAAATTCACTGAACGTCGTTCACAGACGTATATCCTCGGAAAAATTGGCGCGGTTGTTTTCTTGTCTCATCATAATCCTTGCCTTCGTCCTCGTAGTGTCTAACGTGTAACGCCTCGTCGGAAAGTTGCGCGCGCGCAGCCGCGGAATACGGATACTCTCTGTATACGTGCAAGCTCTCTTTCTGGGTGTAGGTGTAGGTGTAGAGGAGGTTGGTAGGTTGCGAAGGTTGAGAGAGGAGAGGAGAGGAGAGACAGAGAAAGAGAAAGAGACAGAGTGAGAGAGAGTGATGCGGCGCGCACGGAGGGTCGGGATCGACGACTGACGAACTGGCTGCATGGTTTGATGGAATGACTGACTGGCACTCGCAGACGCTAGCGGTGGTTAGCGAATGCAGGTTGATGCAGATGACTACTTGCGCTAGCTGGCAGACGACGCTAACTGTTCTTGCGTGAGTTGGAGTCGTCTGAACTAGGAGTCGCGGATATCTATTCGTGTATCGGTCCGTCTGTCCGTCCGTCCCTCCATCCATTCGTTCGTTCGTCCGTCCGTCCGTCCGTCCGTCCGTCCGTCCATCCATCTGTCTGTGCGTCTGTTCGTCGGTCGTCGCGTGTGCGCGCGTGCAAGCGGATCGCGTACTCGTTCACGCACGCCAAGTGAAGACAGAACGTTTGAACTCGAGACGACGCCGTCATCATCGCCGTCGCCGTCGCTGCCACCGTTGCTGCCGCAATAGCGTTCGAAACGCCCCAGGTGCAGCATACCCGCGCTGCCGTGCGTGTGCTCGCGCGCGCACACATACACACGCACACCTACACGACATCGGATACCCCCTCGGGCTCAGACGGAAGTTTGTTGGTTATGGGAGCGAGAGCGGACGCAAGTGCGGAATTCGCAGCGCCATTTTGAAAAATTCGGACTCGCTAAAAATTTCCTTCTCTTCCCTCGCGTCTCCGCCAAGTCTTCTTCGTCATCCCCGAGGTGGTGAACGTGCGGTCGTGCGCTTCGTCTCGTCCTTCTTGCCTTCTCCGCGTCTTACCGATTGTCATCAGTGGTGTGTCGTTAATTGTAGATCGACCGCGCGGCGGACCACGGTGGACTCATGGAAGGCACGCTGGAGGAGCTTGCCTCTAAAGACGCTTCTCAGTCACAAGACAGTTCCGACAAGCATTTGAAAGGTGAGTACTGACTCCTGTTCCATATTTCTAACACTCGGTAAAATTTAACTTTCACAGTTTGTGTCCAGATCCTCTGGATTGATCCTTTTGGATCTGTAGATCACAGAGTTTTGTCACAATGTCATTGTATGGCCGGATTAAATTGCATACCAAGTTGCATAGTGTACTTTTGCTAGCACATGGCTGTCTGCCTGAGAGAGATTTTTGATTGATTCAGTATCAGGCACTCTAATTGTAAGACGAGATTTCTGAAAGCACGCATCACTTACAGCAGATATTGTACATATTTTAATAAGATGACAAATATAAAAGAATATGAAATAAAAAAAATTAGAGAGAGAGAGAGAGAGAGAGAACACAAGAGAGAGAGAGAGAGAGAGAGAGAAAGAGAGAGAACACAAGATTTCATATTCTTTCTGCATGTAATATAAACAAAGTATGCAAGTCTATATTGTAATTTATAAAGGTGTTACATATTTCACTGAGAAATCTTGTTGGAACTGATAAGACAGCAATAACAATCGTTAATAAATTTATTTATTATTGATCATAGCTTGGTCGTAATTATATGTAATAATTACATATATTACATACATTATTTTACCTAAAGATTACCATCCATTAATGTAACTTGAAAGCTTTTAGAAAAATGCTTTGGAAAAATTATATTCTTATGCATATAACTATATTTCATAACTACATCATAATATCTACGTCTAGAATATATTCGCTGCAAATACGATAAATCTTGTTTGTATCAAGTTTTTCAGCCTTACATTAAATTAAAGTAAAATAAGTTTATCACAGAAACATTAATGATATGTTAAGAATAATAACTTTAAAGATATGCTTTTGATTCAGGATTTTTGTAAATAATTACATTTTATATATATATATATATTTGTATTTATATCAATGCTTTTTTAAAATAATTAAGATATTTATTTAATGAATAATAATTTTTATATATTAAATATGATTATATATGAAATATTTGTTCACAGATATGATTATTCCAAATGGTGTCAATGGGAATTATAGTGCTGACAATGAAGAATATATGGATACCAGTGATAATACAAGCAAGATAGCTCTGAAAGATGTTATCACTGAAGAAGAAGAAGAAGAAGAAGAGGAAGAAGAAGAAGAAGAAGAAGAGGAAGAAGAAGAGGGTGATGAAGACGAAGAAGAGGAAGAAGATGTGGACGAGCAATATGATGAGGATGATCATGAAAGAGCAGTCGACATTCAAGAAGGAAAAGATGAAGATAGTGATCGAAATGAAGAAATAGGTAATACTAGTAAGGAGGGTGAAACGTTTGATTTGAAAAATGACTTTAAAATATCCAACTCACCCGACGGTGTAAGTGAGACGAACAATTCTAGTGAAGTGTCTAAAACTGAAATAAGCGAGTGTGTAAAAAACACATCCTGTGAAGCTATGGATGTAGATGAACAAAGTAATAACTCTGATATAGAATGTCTTGATGAGAGCATTACCGAAATACAATTGGATAATGACGATGTGTTCCTTTCAAAGAAAACCATCGAGAAGCACGACAATGATGTATCATCAAACTGTAGTTGTGACAGTAGTGAAATCGCTGACAGCAGCATGGAGAAGTCAGACATCAAGCTCTGCGAGGAGAATGGAAGCTGTGGCAGTCCCGACATCGAAGAAATAACCGATAACGCGAAAAGCAACGATCATGATTCATCATTAGACCGTGCTATTAAAGATCCTACAAAACAGAGAAAACCGCGAAAACAAGTAGATCTTAGTAATATCACACCGAGAAGAAGCTCGCGCAATATTAAACGAACAAGCTATATAGAGAAGGAGTTGGAGGAGGAAGTAGAAGACGATGGATCTGACATAGAAGAGATTAAACCGGAAGATCCATTAGCCGGTATCGACAGTAAGGATAAAGAAAATTCTAAACTAAAGTCACCAGTTAGAAACAGTAAAACTACCATTGTCGTTAATGATACTAAACGGTTGGTAGAAATCGCTGCTGGTAGTAAATCCATTAAGGGTGGAAAGAAGGAACCTACGTTAGTTATAATAGATACAAACTCTATTCTCTCGGGACGCGGTGGAGTTCCCGTAAGTAACAATAAACCTCATCACACGGTCTCCAACTCCAATCCGTTCTCAGTTGTCCCGATGAGTGGTATGACAACGCAGACAATGTACCCCAATATGAGGACAACTATTACACCAGTACCCATGACGTCAAAAGCGGCACAGCTAAGCCCGAAAACCAGCAGTATGACCACAGTTACGCCAACGATACCGCCGATTTTGCCGACACTAACCGATGATATGTTCGTGGTTGAAGCACCATCTTTCATAGTACCTTATGTATATGAAAAACCACCCTTAAAACCACTGAAAGAATTTGTCACTAAATTGGAGAGAAACATTGAAGAGATAGAAAAGGAAGAAAGGAAAAGACTTGCTGATGAAAATAAGGACAATGAAGATTATAAAGAAGATTCTTTAGATGTTAAAAGAGGTAACGACAAATCTGAGGATAGTGATATGGAAGGAAAAGGTAAGCGAGAGGGAGATGATAGAGGTGACAATTCAATAGACTTGATCGAGCATGGATTCAGTAGTTTAAGTGATAAGCACGATTTAAGGCAAGACGACAGAAATAAAATACCGACATACTTTGATTTGCCATTGGGAAAGTTCTTTATGCAAATTGGAATGAACCTTGTTCAGGAGTATGTGCAAACTGATCTCTTACGGACTCAAAAGCGTAAACAAGGCAAAGGTAGCACATCAGCCGAGACTCAATTAGCTATAAATTCACTTATCAAGAATTTAGAGTTTAGTAAAGAAAATAATGAACCATTCCATTTAGAGATGAAGAAATGCGAGTTCTGTAGTTTTAAAACAGAATCGACATTAGTCATGCAGCATCATCTAGAAACTCCGCATATGCGCAATTATGTTTACAAATGTAACTTCTGCCCGATGGAGGTTCGTAGTCCTCACGATATCTTGTATCATATGGAAGCGGAGCATAATACTCGTGGTAGATTGGAACGCGGTCCCGCTTTCCATCAGTGCCCGAACTGTCCATTCGAGGACAATCAGAAGGGTAAATTGACGCGGCATATACTTGCCTGCACGAAGAAGTTTAGACCGGAGAGGAACTTGGAGCCCGCGGTGGATTGGGAGCCACCGGCCAAAATACCGCGTGTAAATCGCGCGCGACCCGTTGGCCCAACTAATCCAAATGCGCTCGCAGCTATGGCAATGAGCGCAAAGGGTCCACAACCGCTGTTACCAAAACTGCTTCCCGCACCGATCACAGGTCGTGGAAGAGGACGGCCGCCAATGCAGCCGAGATATTCCGATCTGAAAACATTACGGCCAGGTGCTACTCCAATGCGACAAGGTAAATTTTTACAGCAGATCATGAAATTAACGAGAATACAAAGTAAGAGAATTTTCTCTAATCTTCACGCATCACACGTTTAATAGATTTGTAAGCATTAATGTAAGCTGTATATTTCAGACAATGTTGCAGGAATGATGTATCGTCCTACATCCTCTGGTTTATTGGTACCTACGTCATACCAGTTCAGTAGTAATCAAATATTCCAGGTAACAATAGCATTTGTCATAGATGTATATTCGTTATACATATATAAATACTAACAATTAGATTTAGCGGAAAACAAAAATATAAAATAAAATATGAAACGGAAACTAAAAATTAAAAACTTGTGTCCTACGAAGAAGAGTATGTTGAAATAAATCAAAAATAAGTGAAATAAAAAATGAATTTTCAGTTTTAATTATAAATATATGTTAAATTAATATACACACACACACACACACACACACACACACACACACACACACACACACACACACACACACACACACACACACGTTATTATTATTTTAAAATGCTTACTAACATATAAGGGCGATGAGAATTTATGACAAGTCATGCCCTTCTTAAAATTAGAGAAACTGTGCCACAATTTACATGCTGCACAAAAATTTAATAGCTGTGTGTATCCAGAATATTTGTATCGAATTATATCTGTGTATTACTTGACTACTGTTATTTGTATAACATATTATCTATAGTTTATTATCTTAAATCTTCTAAATGCATACACACATCATTTTACTTTATCGTTGGTATTTGTACAATACCTGTACAATATTTGTCTTTAACAAAGTAGACAGAACAGTATAAGAGATATATATACTAAAATAATATTTATATTTATAAATATCGCACAAGGTGAGTGACGTCAAAAGAAACGGGTGAAAAAGTTTTCAAATATGTGTGTATATATATATATATATATATATATGTGTATATATCTTTCAGGTTAATAAACTGAAAATTGTGCAAAATGTTCTTATATCGATACAGATCGTTTACAGAACTTCTATGTTAATTTAAATACAAATTGACAATAATAAAGTTATACATCTTATATTTATATACATTATAATAGAGAGTAATGGACGCGTGCCACATTCTTTTAAAAAAGTCTTCTCTGCATTCTCTGATAACAATATTCACGAATATGTGTACACTGTACACATGTAAATACTTTAAGTACATTCGAAGCTTCAAAGAACTAGTAAAAAAGATGTATGGGTGGTGGCAGGTGGTGGGTGGCTCTGGGACTGTCATGTCGGCTGTCTCGGGAGTGAGTAGCAGTAGCGGCGGCAGTTCCGGTCAACCCACACCAATTGCACTTGTACCCAACGTAATCGACTCTCTGTCTAGGTTGTCCTCATCACAGGTAAATAAATATTGGAAAGTAACCAGGGAGAATAACTGATTTCGTGAGTTCGCATGAATGATGTGTTTTGCAGGTGCAAAAAAAGGCTTTTAATATTCTCCAAGTTTGATTATGAACGATCGGATAAACTTGTAGTCGCTTGAAAACTTTAACACTGCGCATAGAAAATTCCTTCCATTTTTAAACCAGTCTAATAATTAATATTACGTACACTTAACGACACACACACACACACACACACACACACACACACACACACACACACACACACACCAACAAA
>Ga0157364_1002908_pt1 | contig 16362 bp, 17 predicted proteins | sample AttsexASBM2_FD_111476 | JGI IMG/M metagenome (GOLD analysis project Ga0157364, IMG submission 111476) | Fungus gardens microbial communities from leaf cutter ant in Ribeirão Preto, State of São Paulo, Brazil - Atta sexdens ASBM2 | ecosystem: Host-associated > Fungi > Mycelium > Unclassified ...
CACACAAAATATATATATATATATATATATATATATATATATATATATAGATTTAAATGATAAAAATTATATTAAAATCAGAGGTACGAGTCACAACTAGATAATGGATATTAGAAACTTAATATTTAATAATTAAAAAGTACATAAATTATAAATTATAAGTAGAGGAGAACGAAGTCAGTAAACTATAGGAGTAAGTAGAATAATTGAGGGATAAGTAGAATAACTACGTTAATTATTACACGTTATAAACAAATCGCGCGAAACACTGATAAATGTGTCTGAACATGCAGCGGCGACTGCTGCTCAATCTGCTCTGAGATCTCGAGATGGATGGGTCTGTATTAGAAATTACGATACAGTTTAAAAGAATCGTACGCGTAAGTAAATATTTTTATTCTTAAAGTTTTTGTTTTACAATCATATATAATTGTCTGATGAGATATTTGATTTCCATTTAGATAGTAAATGTAGTTTTTACTTAATAAAGTCCAACAAATTTTTTTGTTTATCTTTATTATCATATAATGTTAATATTTTTAAAAAGTAAATGGATGGAATTAACCACGGAGCTATATGACTAATTTAGTGATGATAATATCTACTTTTAAAAATTTCTTAAAATGAAATCTTATTATAAAAGAATGAAAATATTGTCAGTTTTGAAAAAAAGTGAAAAAAGTGAATATTTCATTTCTTGAAAAAGAATGGCAATATTTCATTCCTCTAAAGAGATTTACCTCAGTGGTAAATGTTATAAGCTTGGTTTCCTCATGTTCAATCTCGATAAAAGTAGGCTTATTCGACGTGTTTTTGCTCGAAATAAACGAATTTAGCAAAAGAAGTTGTTCTGCCTTGCGAATCGAAATGTTAATCAGTTAAAGTTTAACTTAAAGTTACGTTTAACGTAACTTAAACGTTAAAGTTTATCATTAAAGGTTAGAAAATCTGTCATTCGCTACACCTTGGTAAAAATGTTGATAGAGAATGAAAAAAGATAGAAAAATCCTATTGTTTTGAATATGGTTTGTAAATTCAATAATTTGAATCAGATCTTATAGGAATCTTGTACAAATCTTATAAAATCCAATAAAATATGATAGGATTCATATCTGATCAATCGTGATGCTTTCGCGAGGTTAACAATAAAAAATAATACAAATTTACAGAAAAACGATACAAGTTAATAAAAATCTTATCGTTCTCAATCATTCTCTATCAACTTTTTTTATCAGAACGATCTTACTCTGTTCTATACATAGCTCTGTTCTATACATACATTTTCACTCTCTTTGAAATTTCACTCAAAAGAATTTAGAGAGTATTCTTTTTTATTTTAAATGTATCAATAATACAATAATTTTTTTACAGTTCTAATGAATTTTAATAATAAAAATATGAAATAATAGTTAAATTACATGTATAAGAAATTTTTTATTTTATAAATATGTTTGTATTTAAAATGCATTTTTATAAAAGTTTTATAAATATATTTATGTTTAAAATATATTTTTATGAAATATATAATGATTAAAATATATACATTAACCTTCATTTTAATAATGTTAATCAAATTACCCCATATTATTAATCATACCTTACCTTGGTCCCGGGACTAGTTTAATCAAATAAAATGCATTAGAAAAATATATTTTTTTTTATATTAGTTTTTTTAATTAGTTTTTTTTATATCAATTTTCTCTTATAGTAACTGGCAGAATTAATTTTTTCGATAAGTCTCTTAATTTCGTCTGTAAAAAATTCGAAACTGAAAAATGAGTCTACTATCCCCGTCTCTTCTAAATAGAAATGTACGTTTCAACCCTTATCGAGTCATTTTCAGTACAATTTTTAAATCATAATAAATAAACAACTTGCGATTTGACATAGATAAAACAGTCTTATAACATATTTCACTTTAAATTTTGCGATGTTAAATTTAATCATTCTTCTTCGAATATTTCATATCCATATCTTTGACATGATCCATTTCCATACTTTAATTATTGTAGACAGTAAAGCAATTCAAATTCATTCATTGCAATTTTATGATTAGAAAGCATTGAAGTGATTCAAATTTTATTTAAGAACGACTCTTAAATCCTCTTAAATGTATCTTCTCAATTGTACAGACAAAAATCAAATTTCTTTGTAATAGAGATTGCAACCATATGGAATAACAAAAAAGTTGCGTCTAATGATCGGTACCTTATGTTAGAACTATCTCTGAATCTTTTATTCCTGAATCTTTTATTTAAATATCTTTTAGAACTATCATATCTATGTCAACTATCGCAAGCAGTTTATTTTTTAGCGCAAGTAGTTTATTTATTTTTTAAAAATTGTATACTGAAGATGACCCGATAAAGGTTGAAACGTATAATTCTATGTACTTATAATTTAAAATTATGTATTTTTAATTATTAAAGTTATGTACTTTAAATTATTAAACATTAAGTTGATTTCCAACACCTATCATCCGGTTGTGATTCGTAGCTTCTGATTTAAAAATAATTTTTTTTTGTAATTTGATGAAATTCTCCTTTTCGCACGAGAGGAATAGACTGAATAAATTTATTGACAAAGACTGCTGTTGCCATATTTTAACTGTCTTCAGTGCGAACTAGTATTCGTGTACACAAATACGACATTTATGCGTGTGTATGTACGCTCGCCTCAAAAACTTCACACTTCAAAGAACACGCGCGGAGAGACATATTCATAGGTTGTACGCGATTAACTTTTTAACGTGATTGTAGCCGGAGAAATACCTTAATTAAACAAGTAAGGATGCACCTAATAGAAAAGAATGTATCACAGAATATTCAATATCCGGTCGGATATCTGTTAAAGTAATTATCTGGCCGGATTACAGAATATTTTTCAAATATTCAATACATATTCTCCAAAATCTTAATAAAAAAGAAAAAGCAAGAACAACATGACGATAATTAACCAGCTATGGAACAGTGTAATACAATTTCCACATTGTTTAATAATCAAAGTTTAATGCTAATAAATTTTTCATGTGGAATACCATTTCAACATTTCCCGATAATAATTTATCTCGTTTAAAATCAAAGTAATATTAATTATTATAATACATAAAAATAAAAGATAATATGTATAAATATCAGTCAAGTTATTAAAAAAGATCAAGTAGTTACAGCATTAATTTTACTTAAAAAATTGTTATATATTATATAACAATTAAAGTAATGTCACAAAATCCTTAATATTAGGTGTGGGAAAAAGTTCGTGACGTTCGTTAGATATAACGGGAAAAACGCCACGAACTTTTTCTCACACTTAATAGTATAGATGACTGTTGTTTTTTATACACATTGATTTTTATATTATAAAACGATGGGAGAGATTATATATAAATTTACCTTTTTAAAAAAAAGGCGCTAAGAAAGATGATTCATCCTATAAAACTATTTTACGGTAAAATCTAAATAATGACACGTATCATTTGTATCTTTATCAAAATAATTAATTCAATTGATTAATTAAATTCCACCAAATTAAAAAGTGAAACCCAAGACTATCTTTTTATTATCTTTTTATTTACTTAACTTTAATGATATGTGTAATATGTATATTAAAGATTTGATATCAACAGTCACCAGATTATTTATTATTTACTTAATTCCAATGATACACTTATTATTTTTTAAAAGAAAAAGTTTAATATCAGCAATGATGCAAAATTGAATGAAATTATAAAATTTTTATGAAGTTAAAGCTATGTACAGTGACTCGCATTAATATTCGCACATCATAATAATAGAGAAACTATTATTTTTGAAATATAATTTTTATAGGATTAAGAAATTTACAGTTTTTTAATCATTGGAAACGCGCATTATAAATGTAAAAAATTAATTTTGTTTATTTAACTAATGTAGTTTTCAATGTAAAAAAATATTAAATAAGTTAATCCTTAATTTTAGAATTGCAAAAATATTCGGACACTCAATATATTTTATATTTACTGACCCTTGGAAATCAAGTTAGTTTATTCCTTACTTGTTTACCATGAAGTGAATCATACAAAATATGTGACTTATTTCATGTTGAATTGAGTTAACCTAATTTCCCCAAGATCACACAAGTTAACAATGAAAATGGGACGTAAAGACAAAAATAGTTCATTTGATAAACGGCAACTTGTTATTTTTCATTATGAAAAAGGTAAATTATGTCGAGAAATCGGTAAATTAATAAATTTGAGTAAGAGTACAGTAGCAGATATTGTAAAACGATATGTTTGTGAAGATCATATTGAATCAATAACTCAGAAAGGACGTCTAAAATTTAATTCATAGGATAAACGTAAAATTATTAGGAAAATAAAAGTAAATCTTGGATTAAGTGCTACAAAATTGACCTCAGAATTATGACGAAGAGACTAACAAGAAGATACATCCTGACAATTCGTCGAGCATTAAAAGAAAGTGATTACAATGGTAGAGTTGCTTCATAAAAAGCCGTTCATAAATGAAGACGAATCGAAACGAATCGGAAGAAAAGATTAATTTCCGCCAAGGAATTTATTTCTAAAGAACAAATATGATGGAATGATGTAATATTCGCTGATGAGAGCAAATTTAACATTTTTGGATCTGACGGACGGAAAATGATATGGCAAAAAGCAAATGAAGAATTCAAATTAAAAGTTTTAAGCTAACTATGACACACGGTGGAAGTTTAATGGTTTGGAGTTGTATTTTAAGTAAAGGAGTAGATGAATTAGTTTTCATTGATGGAATTTTGGATAAAAATAAATATTTAAATATTCTAAAAGATAATTTAATTAAACGTACTAATAATATGAATATGAGGTAGTTTCAAATTTTTCAAGATCTAAAACAGACAAGATAAGATCAATGATCTAAAACATAAGTCGTGAATAGTGCAAGAATATTTATTATACAACTGTCCAAAAGTATTCCACCACAGTCACCAGATTTAAATCCTATAGAAAATTTTTGAAATTTAGATCTGTAATATTTGGATTATGTCTACTTCTGTCTATAGTTTAACATATTCGAAATTATATCATATAAAGTAATTACAGAAATAAAATTTATATTTCTAATAACTATAATGAATTTTTCAATTTAAAACAAAAGCCGTAAATTCCAACAAAAATTATATTTAGAAGGTAAAAATTTCTAAAATTCAATCATGATGTCCGAATATTAATGCGAATTACTGTATATATATATATGCAAGAAAATAATTCAGACAGGTATGCGGTTTAGAATAAGTATTAAGTATTTATACGGCATGCATTATACATTGAATAGCATATATAATTAAGAATAAGATAATTTTAGATTTGTAAGACATGCATTATAGAGCGGTGCGTAGATTTAAGATTTAAGATTAAAAATTGATTATACCTGTAATTGTGATTGTAATTTTAATGTTAATTAAAATAATGATACGGATCATTTGTATCTTTATAAAATTAATTAATTAAATTCTACCAAATAAAAAAGTAAAATCCAAAACTATTTTACCATTTTATCATTTACTATATATATATATATATATTGTACATAGCATTTAACTTCATAAAAATTTTATAATTTCATTCAATCATTAAAGTTAAGTAAATAAAAAAATAATAAAAAGATAGTCTTGGGTTTCATTTCTTAATTTAGTGGAATTTAATTAATTATTTTGATAAAGATACAAATGATACGTGTCATTATTTAAGTTTTACCGTAAAATAGTTTTATTGGATAAGCATTTCTTAACGCCTTTTTTTAAAAAAGATAGTATGTAACGCCTCTCTCACCGTTTTATAATTATAAAAATCAATGTGTATAAAAACAACAGTCATCTAGTATTAAGAATTTTCTGACATTATTTATATAATATGTAACAATTTTTTAAGTAGAGTTAATGCTGTGACTACTTGATTTTTTGTAATAACTTGATTGGCATTTATACTTGACTGGTACATTATCTTTTATTTTTATATAATAATCAATGCTTTGATTTTAAACGAGACTTAAACTCTGTCTATCTGTATCTTTTTTTCGGCTTTAAAACGAGGCAGATAGAGTTTTAAGTCTTAAAGTCACAGTTAGAGTCACACTTAAAGTAACGTTGATGCAACTAGGCCGAAAACAATTATTACTTGAATCAGAATAGAAAGACCTTCAATGAAATTATTTTTAAAGAAAAGTTCAAATTACTATTACTTTTCTTTGCGAGATTGGAATAAAAAGACTTTCGAAATACAAATAGTCTCAATCTAGAGTGGTTATAAATATATGTTGCTTATTATATTTTTGGTAACATTTTTCTGTAAAAATAATATGAATAAGAATCTTTAACACTTCTAGATCATTGTTTTTTTATAACTTGCGCATCATCAATTTCAATCCAAGATGTTCTTTCTCTACACATATTTATGTAATGATCCTCGTCGATATATGAACTGTAATGAAATATATCATTCATATTTAATTTTATATGTCTGTCCAGCTATTATTATTTTTGTTGTCGGGACACCACATAAACTAAATTCATATGCTATCTTTATTTATATGCTATCTTAATTTATCATCTTAATTTCTGAAAAAAATGATATTAAGTTGATAATAAGTATTTCTTTTGTCAAAACTAATTCACTTTTATATAATATATCATTTTTTCCACAATATTCGCATAATTTATCAAATGTCTGACATCAATGTGATGAAAAGTAGAATTTATTAAATTATCAAGATTACAACTTTTTTTCTTTAATAGAAATTGAAAGAAAAATATTAGTAATAACTTTTGTAAACAGCGGAAATTATTTGTGCTCCCAATAATTTTGAAGGCGGCGCCACTAATAAACTATAGTTAAACATATAGTTAAAATTATTTGATGTAAAACAACATATCGTAAGATTGGACATCCGGCAACACCATAACCTTGAAATATTAGTGATTTTGTATCAGCATTATATATTTTTTTTTGTACGAAAATGTCGAGTTTCGAGCCGAATAAGTGTCATTTGCGGGAACTTTTGATTTACTTCTTTAATTTGAAGAAATCTGCAGCTGAGGCTCATACCATAGATTGCTCGTAGAAGCATATGGTGATGCTGTCTTAAATGAGAGAAGTTGTCGTGAGTGGTTTCAAAAGTTTAAGAACGGTGAATTTGACATCGAAGACAAAGAACGTAGCGGAAGGCCGAAAGTGTAGTGAAGACGCGGAATTGGAAGCCTTATTAGATAAAGATTCGTGCCAAACGCAAAAAAGAACTTACATTAGGAGTGATTCAACAAACAATTTCATAGCGTTTGAAATTATTGGGAATGATTCAAAAAAAGGGAATTGGATTCTATATGAACTGAAGCCGAGAAACGTTGAACGCCGATTTTTCACATGTGAAATGCTGCTTGCCAGACATAAACAAAAGGGTTTTTGCATCGTATAGTCACTGGTGATGAAAAATGGATCCACTATGATAACTTAAAGAAGAGAAAATCATGGGGACACCTAGCCATGCTTCAACATCGACAGCCGAATATTCATGTTGTGTATTTGGTGGGATCAGCTTGGTGTCGTGTATGAGTTGCTCAAATCGAACGAGACCATTACTGGGGTTCTCTACCGAACACAATTGATGAGATTGAGCCGAACATTCAAGGAAAAACGCGCCCACTACTACTCCAGGCATGACAAAATTATTCTCCTGCATGATAATGCTCGACCACATGTTGCGGCGCCGGTCGAAACCTACTTAGAAACACTCAAATGGGAAGTTCTACCCCACCCGCCGTATTCTCCAGACATTGCTCTTTCCGACTATCACTTATTCCGATCGATGCATGGCCTATCTGAGCAGCACTTCACATCATATGAAGATACCAAAAATTATATCGATGATTGGATAGCCTCAAAAGATGAAACGTTCTTCCGACGCGGTATCCACATGCAACCAGAAACATGGGAAAAGTAATGGCTAGTGATAGCCATTGCTTTGAATAAAACATTATGTTATGTATAAAACATTATATTAATTATACCGTTCTTTCACAATAAATGCTTAATTTTTGATAAAAAACGGCGGAACTTATTTATATTCCCAATAATTAAATGCAAACCATCAAGAGATATTACTCGAGATATTGCAACATAAACCTGATCGCAATTAAATATATTGTTACCTAAATAACAGCATTTTGCAAGCTTAAACCTTGACTTTTATGAATGGTAATGATAATGGAAATTGATTTCTAATAATGTATACTCTATCCATCAATTGAAACTTAACACTTATTCTTTCAATGAAATATTCCAAATCAGTCGGTAAAAGAATTTTTATCTTTTCTATATAATCAGTAGTTTTATCCTTTACAATTGATATAATTGTAGCAATTGTACCGTTCACGAGATTCACACTGACATCTATATTGCGTCTTATCATAACTTTTGCTCCAATTTTAATTATAATTTACTTTGACAGCTGTTCTAGTATCATTATAATTATTTGCTAATACCGTTGTTATTACTTTTTTTTTCATATATAAAATACAATCAATCGTATCTTCAACAATTAAAAGTATTTTTTTGGAAATAATACGACTTAACATTGTAGCGTTTAATTCATTACACATGATAAGTAAGTAATAAACAAACAGTATCAGATGATAAATTATTAATAAAATCACATAATTCGTTTAATCTTGTTTCAAAAGACTCACCTTTGAAAGATATTTTTCTTTTTTCAAGAATATCACACTCAGACGCTGTTAATAAACTAACGCGAATTCTGAAAAGTAACTCATAAGATCTCCTTGCTGGCGCATATTGATTATCAGTTCACCATAATCAAATAAAGTAGTTCATAAATTAGTAGCACTCAAAGAACCAAATATTACAAATGTTTTCTGCTGTTAATTATATAAAGGCAGGATCTTCATGTACAGGAGACATGTAACTGAAGATCTCCAAATAAAAGAATGTGCTTTTGACCGAACCAATCACAATCGCAGTAGTATCGAATATTTCAGATAGTAAATGTGTGTGTATATATATATATATATATATATATATATATATATATATAAGAATTAAATATCATAAATTAGATATCATTGACACTTTATCAATTAAAAAATAATAAGACTAACATCTTTAAGATCTGCTCATAAAATTTTCAAAATGTGGTTATGTTTAGGAGTTGTTAATATTTAGAAGTATGTTCAACTGGTAATTGCAATAATCTGTGAACTGTCAAATCATCTATATTAAATATTGCAATACCAGAATGCTGTTACAGCAGTATCTTTCTTGAGATTTTGTTTCAACCAACATTTAATTATTTTAATCAAGAAACTTTGGCTAGTACCTCCTTCGCTAACATGTAATCGTAGTAGTGATTTATCTGATATTATAGTATTAGTGACTCTATCAAATACTCTTTTTTGATCCACATTCAATTTTGAAATCATTTCAGATATATCGATTTCTTGTTTATCTTTTCAAGATGTTTAAAATCTTGCATTGCATCACTAGCTTGAATATTTTGTACACCTACTGGATTATCTTGAGACATATTTTGTTTTTCTAAAACATCGAAGTTGAATTAACGCTTCGCAGTTTCAAATGTATTTTTCAATTAATTTTTCATGATACTCCAATGCTTTTTCAAGATGTAATTTGTCATTATGAAATGATTCTGCATAAATATCATATCAATTTTTAAGATCTTGCATTTTTCGCCATAGTTTAAACATAAGAAGTAATGAAAAGAAATACCTTTCCGATTGCGTATTGACATCATATCTATAATGATTGATAAGACATTCATGTTGTCGTCGTTTCAAATAATAACCATTATTTTATAATATATAATTTTTTTATTTATTGGTTTGATTTTTGTTACATCGTGCCATTACACAAATTCATATAAAGACATGGTTTTAAATTTTTTCGGTCTATTTGGATAATAACTATCTATTATAGATGGACAAAATATGTCGGTAGAATTTTCATCGAGAGTTTTAATTTCTTTACAGCTTTGGACTTTTCTATACCGTATCTGATTAACATCTAACTATTTAATAGTTGTGTTTCTATCAATTCCATGTAGAGGAATGCCTAACACTGTATTAGCTGCTTCAAAAGCTCTTCTCTATTATTAGTGAATCGCAAAGCAATATTCCAAAGATAGCTTGCCAATGATTTGTTCTTATTATTTGTACTATTAAGGACAGAATCAGATAATTTACATTTTGCTGCTTTATTCAAATACTTAGTAATATAATACATAAGTACTCTTGTGTTGTCACCAATAAATTGTCCAATATTTCCTTCCCAAGTAGTAAGAATGATGCGATTATAATCATTTATATTCTGTTCACGGAAAATCATAAAGTTTGCTTTTATGTTTCAATTGTTTTCTACCTGTTATCGAATTTACAATATTTCTCAAAATCAACGTATCAGTAGAAGGACGAGGAAAATCAAAATGATATATATGATAAGTTTTATGCCCTTTTTTTTTTAAAACGAAGACAATAGTCGTTATGTATAAGTCGTTGATGCATATTGATTCGTCTATATAATGATGAAGATTTTTCATTCGGTTTAATTCATACGTTATATAAATATAAAATAAATTTAGAAACTTCTTCCGCAGCAGTTTTAGTAAGAATTGGGGCATTTTTAATTCAAACTAATAGATGAAGATATTGTACGCCTCTATCTTGATATTCTCGTCGCCAGAAGAAATGTTACTCCAATCTGAGATCTTTGGAACAAATAAAATAAAGGATCGCCTGAAACTTATTATCGAGAAATTTTGATGTCGATACAGGATTTCTAGCAATAAGAACACTAGTAATAAAGAGGAATTATACCATTCATTTACTTAACGAATATATTGGATATGGGAAAAAGTTCGTGGCGATTTTTTAGTAAAATTAAAGTGTTTTTCTTAGAGTGAACTTGAAATCAATTTATTTAAACCAAATATGCTCCATTATTTTCTATTAATATTATTTATTATTTATTATTATTTAATATTTTGCTACTTTTGGGGCAGAGCCATAATTCCATCGCGATAGAACTTCTGTGGTTTCTGATCGAAAAACTGCTTTAAGTGATTTTCACAGACCTCTTTTGAAGCTAGCTTTACACCATTAAGAGAGTTCTGCAGAGGCCTAAATAAAATGATAGTCTGAGGGTGCTATGTTAGGACTATACGGTGGATGCATTAAAACTTCCCAGCCAAGCTTTCGCAATTTTTGTCGAGTCATCAAAGATGTGTGTGGTCGAGCGCTGTCGTGATGGAAGACGACACCTCTCCTATTGATTAATTCTGGCCGCTTCTTCTCAATTGTTGTAATCTCTGCAGTTGTTCACAGTAGAGTTCGGAATTAATTGTTTGATTGGACGATAATAGCTCATAGTGAACGATTCCCTTCCAGTCTCACCACACACACACACACACACAACATCACCTTCTTCCTCGTCAATTCAGATTTTGCGATTGCTTGCGCCTTCTCTCCTTTCTTTATCCACGATCTTTTTCTAGTTGGATTGTCATAAGTGATCCATTTTTCATCACCAGTTATCATTCTCTTCAGAAATCAATTTCATTCCGTTTCAGTAGCGTATCACTAATGTTAATTCGGTCCATCATGTTCCTAACACTCAACTCGTGAGGAACCCAAACATTCTTCTTTTTGTATCCTTTGTGTAAATGATTTAAAACTGTTTTGTGATCGATGCCTGGCAATCTCTACAGTGCTCACATGCTTATCACGCTCGACTTTTACCATGATTTCATCGGACTTTTCAATGATTGGTCGACCGGAGCGAGGTTCATCTTTCACATCGAAATTTCCAGCACGAAAGCGAGCGAACTATTTGCTGCTGATTTTGATAGAGTATTTTCACCGTAAATAGCGCAAATTTTTTCACAAGCCTGTGCAGCCTTTATAGTGATATTGCAAAATGTAGCGAATTTTTTCGTTATTTATTTCCATTTTCAAAATAAAATAATTTTTGATCCACTTCACAGATTTCAATCTTTTTCGGCTCAAAACAAAGATTAAAATGTCACTTTTTAAACGCATGTCTAATGTTGCCGACTGCTGAGCATTTAATGCCATCTAGCGGGAAAAACGTCATGAACTTTTTCCCACACCCAGTATTCACCTAAGTTATTCCACAACCATTCATTAGGACTTAATGTTATAAAAAATATTGCAGGTCTGTAATGTTATATCATACATTTCAAATTATTTCTTGGTCTATGCCAATATTGTTCCATATTTCTTAGAGTGGAAAAAGTATATTCAAATCTGTTTCTAATAACTTTTTAGGCAATTCTAAATATTAGGTGTGGGAAAAAGTTCGTGGCGTTTTTCCCATTAGATGGCATTAAAAAAACGCCACGAACTTTTTCCCACACCTAATATTCCTTAGCCATATAACGATCTTGCAATTTAGTTATTCAATTTATGGTAGATATCACGACATAATTGACAAATATTCCCGCCTAGTTTCACGTTGTCCATTAATACCAAAAGGATACAAATCTAGAAAACACAAGAGATTTAAATTTTTTTCACAAAGGTTATCCAAAGGCAATGCTTGAATTTTTAACATTTAATATAAGACAGTATAACTTTCATGTGTCTTTTTTTCATATAGAGGATAAATAGTATATCATAATAACTATCATCCCTCTCATCAATCTGAGTTAACATAGCCTGACATTTATCGTTTAAGACTGTTTTGTTATTTTGTTATTTTTTGCATTTCAATTTTGGGACGCAATTCGTGATTGTCATGCAAAACAGATTCTATATCATTTTCTGTGTCTTGTATTACAAATTCTGGATTATTTAATTCCTCTAAATGTAATTCATCAGTAGTATTCGGCAATATAATATATTTATAAAAAGGATTGTACATTTTAAGCATATTAAAGCATTATATATTTTTTTTTATCTACCATGTCTTCCAAATAATTTTGGAATTTGTCGGAATATCTCTAAAATAATTTCATTTTTTATTTATTGAATCGATATTTTTACACAATTTGTTTAATGTTTCTTGTAAAAAAAAATGGTAAATGAAATGTTCTACCTTTTATTTTTTGTGCCATTTGCCTTTAGGACAATTTTTTATTAATAACAGTTTCCATTTTAACAATAATTTGAAATGCTTTAGCTCTTTATATAAGCATTTTTTTCGTATTGTTTAAGAGATGTTATTTCATCGGGTACATTATGTAAATTATTTAACAAACAGGTTATTTAAAACACTATACGCAGGCAAATCTCTAGCACGAAAATTTCGTTGATAATCACAGATATATTCTGGCTTAATATTATTTTTCTATATATGCCACTAAGTTTTTTAAAAATGGAGATCCATTCATTTGTACTTTAATTTATTAAATTGAAATATTGGGAGTATAAATTAGTTCGGTCCGTTTTTTTTGTGTTCAAAAATGTATTTATTTCAAAACAAAATGAATGAACAGATCAATTAAAGTATTATCCAGCGCTGCCTACTACTTTTCCCCCTCTCTCAGGCAATTTTCGAATTCTATCTCGAAAAAATGACCCTTTAGAGGCGATCCAATTTTGGAGCCAATTTTCGATTTCTGCAAAAGAAGTGAACCGGTGACTTGCCAAATCGTGCTGCATACTTCGGAACAACCAGTAATCAGAAGGAGCAATATCCGGAGAAACGGCGGATGCGGTAAAACATTCCATTTTCCAAATATTTTTTTACGACTTTAGCGACATGAGGCCGAGCATTATCATGAAGAAGAATAACTTTATCATGTCTTTGCTCGTATTCTGGCCGTTTTTCTCGCAAAGCACGATTCAAACGAATCAATCATGTAGCCGATACCGATCGTCCGTAATGGAATCAGGTTTCAGCAGCTCATAGTAAACAAGATCCTTTTGGTCCCATCAGATACAGAGTATAATCTTCGAACCATGAATGTTCGGTCGTGGTGTTGATGTTGAGGTCGATGACCAGGCTTAGCGTAGTATTTTTTCTTCTTGGAGTCGTAGAATATTCACTTCTCATTTCCAGTCACAATCCGAAGCGAAAAACCTTTTGTTGTCTTTGAATCAGCTGTTCGCAAATGAAAAATCGCCTTTCAACATCTCTCAGTTTCAGTTCATAAGACATCCAATTTCCTTGTTTTTGAATCATTCCATGGGCTCCATGGGCCTCAATCGTACAGAAACGGCTTGTTGAGTTACCCTCAATGATTCTGCATGCTTCTCTTGATTCTGATCTTCTTCGAATAATGCCTCTAATTCTTTGTCTTTGAATTTTTTTGGCTGTCCAGAGCGAGGCTTATCTTCAACACTGAAATTTCCATCCTTGAAACGTCGAAACCATTCCCTACATGATTTTCAGTTGGAGCAGTATCACCATAAACTTCGACAAGCATTCAATGGGCTTCAGCCACACTTTTCTTCCAATTAAAGCAGAAAATCAAAACCTCCCGCAAATGCTGCTTGGTTAATACAAAATTCGACATTTCAAACACAGTAAAAATCAAGGTTTTTGTATAACTCAAAGCGATATAAACTGAATATTATTAGTAGATGTTTAATCTCTCTGAAACCGCCAAAATCAGCTATGAACCATTCATAACAGCTGGAGCCATCTTTAGGGAAATGGACCGAACTAATTTGTACTCCCAATACATTTTTTTATAACAAAGTCTCTCACATGATACACAAGATGTTTATCGAGGAGTCCATAGAATGTTTGATATAAATCTTAAATTTAGAAAAAATTTCCTTCTCATTTAAACTAGTACGAGTTTGCTCATGTTTATACATTCGATTTGCTTCTTTTTCTGCCACAATTATAATTTAATATTATAGTTTAATAATTATAGTTTAATATTTCTAAAGCAGACGTTAAAGGCTTCTCTAAATCTAACATCTTTCTATAGAAATTCGTCAATTCGTCGTTTGATAAATTAAACTTTTAATAATTTAATGATTAATATATCTAACTTTTGGAAAATGAGGTGGTAATAAGTAAATGAGAAGAGACATCACTTTGCAATTGTATCAATGTAATAAATATGCGTATGACCCAACTTCGTATTTGAATTTACTTTTATTGTACATTTATGAATTTTTTGTAATAATTTTGGTATTTTTTTTAAGGTACATATATTTATCACTTGAAGGATTCTTTCATAACAATCAATCAAAAATGCAACAATTTTACATAAACTATCGTCGCATAATCATGATTTTTTGCTTGCGCTTCAAAAGTAATACGTTCGTAATTTGACCTTTCATGTTCATTGCTAATACTTGTGATGAAGAAATATTACGATATGTACTGTATGTACGATATGTAGTAGTACCATCGATAAAATAATTTTCAGACGAAGCTGTATATTTCGATTTATCATAAAGTGCAACTAATTGTTTTGCATTCAATAACAAGAGTCAAGCACACTTCTGATTTCTTTTTATTAGCAAAGCTAATATTTTATACATCGCAAACGTATTTATCTCGAATTTGCATACAACGATAATTTTTTCGGCTTCCAATTGTTTTTCAACGTTATTTTTAATATCTAATTTATTAAAAATATTTTCAATTGCCTCAGGATTATACAATAATATTTTATGTAATTTCGTGACCAAAATTTTTCATATTTTTTAATAATATTTTTGGCATCACGATTTTGTTTTATAAGACTAGATATCGACTTTTTTTTCTCATAATATCGTTTATTGTACAACCACGATTACAACTCACTCCTTTCATTCTATCTCGTTTGTGTTGAAAATTTGTCAAATAACGCATTCGTTTTTTAACACGATTATTTTCTAATTCGTCTTCATATCGATAACTTTTATAGCACGATTGTTTTCTAAATTCTGCATATATATCGATAACGTTTTTTAGCTCGGTTATTTTCTAAATCTTGTGCGTGATGACATTTTTTGGCACGATTTCTCTCTAGTTTTTCTTGATGTATTAAGGTGTACAACTTTGCTTCCGCCGTTTTTTTCCGAAATTCGAGGCTTTATTGTAAAAAACTGGTTATACATTTATGATTCAAAGTATTGTCGTTGGCCTACCTTCTTCCATCTTTCGGGTAGCGTACGAATCCCGCGTCGAAAAAACTGGTTATCTTTTGAGGATATCCACGAATCGATCCAATTTTTTACTTCTTCATAAGACCGGAAGTGCTGGTCAGTCAGGCCGTGTGCCATTGATCGAAACAAGTGATAGTCAGAGGGAGCAATGTCTGGAGAATACGGCGGGTGGGGTAGGACTTCCCATTTCAACGTTTCCAAGTATGTCTTGACCACTTTCGCAAC